>QWCK01005719.1_pt1 | contig 11074 bp, 7 predicted proteins | sample 1972571 | NCBI WGS metagenome assembly QWCK01 (sample SAMN09866710, study PRJNA288562) | Human gut metagenome isolate term2_stool, whole genome shotgun sequencing... | isolation source: gut | host: Homo sapiens | place: USA: California | reverse complement strand
TCATCGATCAGCACCGAGTCGACCTCATCGACAATGGCAAAGTTATGACGGCGCTGCACCAGATCCTTGGGAGAATGTGCCATGTTGTCGCGCAAATAATCAAAACCAAACTCATTATTCGTACCAAAAGTAATGTCAGCCTGGTAGGCCTTACGGCGCTCTTCAGAGTTGGGCTGATGCTTGTCAATACAATCGACCGAGAGTCCGTGGAACTCATACAAGGGACCCATCCATTCCGAGTCACGCTTGGCCAAATAGTCATTCACGGTCACCATGTGCACACCGTTGCCTGTAAGGGCATTGAGGAATACCGGCAATGTGGCGACAAGCGTTTTACCCTCACCCGTTGCCATTTCGGCAATCTTACCCTGGTGAAGGGCGATGCCACCGAAAATCTGGACATCATAGTGCACCATGTCCCATTTGATCTTGTTACCCCCGGCAGTCCATTCATTGTGATAAATCGCCTGGTCACCATCGATCGTGATGAAATCGTTGGCAGGATTGCCTGCCAGTTCACGGTCGAAATCAGTTGCCGTGACAACAATATCATCATTCTCCGCAAAACGACGGGCCGTATCCTTGACAATGCTATAGGCTACGGGAGTAACCTCGTTGAGTGCCTTCTCGAGTACCTCAAGCATGTCCTTGTCTTGCTTGTCGATTTCGGCAAAGATAGGCTCGCGCTCATCGATTGGCGTTTCCTCAATTTGCGCTTTCAGCTCTTCTATCTTGTCAAGATAGGGCTTGGCTGCATTCTGCACATATTGACGGATTTCCTGACTCTTGGCGCGCAGTTCGTCGTTACTCAGTTTCTCGATGTCTGGATAAGCCTCTTTCACTTTTTCAACCAACGGCTGAATCAGCTTCATGTCTCGGCTTGACTTGTTGCCGAACAGTGATGTAAGTATTTTATTAAAATTCATATTTATTATTATTTGTTGCTACGCTATTATAGGGTGCAAAATTACGAAAAAGATTCCGATATATTAAGCTAAAACGAATTGAATTGCCTCATTTTCATTAACTAAGCGAAGAATTAAATAAAAACAAGGCTGCTATTTCCTGATTCTGTACGAACTGTCGTCAGAATAAAGGACTGGCATTGCAGGCATTCGGAGCCCGTATTCGAATAGACTTGGCTATGGTCGGAGCAATACAATCGACCGTAACCTTCGTGGACACTCGTCCGGGCTTGATGCCTGCGCCCATGAAAACGATAGGGAAAGGCATGAAGCCAGCACGACTTGTGTAGGTTTGCTGTGTATCTTCGTTGAGGAGTTTCCATCCCGGGGTTACCTCAATAATAATGTCACCACTGATGGTGGGATTAAAACCATTTCGGATTTTTAAAATGTCGTCATTGCCATCCAAGAGCCGGTCACTGGTGTACACATCTGCCACGCCGGCATTCTGTATGAGGAACTCGCGACTACGACTCAGCACTTCGGATATGGCAACCCGTTTCTGCTCGATCAACTTGTGGTTGAGATACATCTGGTTGCCAAAGACCTGTTCCACATATCGTCCTTGGCCGTAGATAGCCCCGAGGTACATGCTGAGCAGATTGGCTGTCCGATTGATGAAGAACGTGCCTGTGGGTATTCGGTATTTGTCCAAATCGACGGCACTTTCATCTGTGTAACCTGTCGACGTAAGCACAAACAACACCTTATCGAGGCTCACCCGCTGTTCGATTCCACTGATCAGTCGTTCCAAGCTGTTGTCAAGCTGCATGTACACGCTTTCCATCTCGGTCTGCCAATGCTTCACCGGCGTACCGTCGCCTTTGGTTGCCGAAAGCGTGACATAGAGCATGTCTGAGATGTCATCCTTGCCCATGGCAGCAGCCGATACGGCTTGGAGAGAAGCGTCGACCACTGCATTGTTGGAATTTCCCTCAGTGGCAGACACGGAATACAAGTGATTGTGAGCCTTGAGCCAATCAGGGAATGTTGAATAATAGGAAGACCCTTGCCAGACTTGTTTTTTATCTAACCAGAACGCTCCATCGGCAGCATGGCCGGCAGCCAAAATAGCGCATTCGCGACTGGCAGCAAACGAATAGACCACCGCTGATCCACCCGTACTAATTTTCAGTTCATCACCTACGGTCGAAGTCTTCAGTCGACGAGGAGAACCCGCATCCTTGTTGCTGTCCACACAAAAAACGGACTGCAACGTTTCGCGATCAAGCCACCAGCTGGATATAATGCCATTATAATATGGAGTGGTTCCAGTGGACAGGGTGGCGGTAGCCGAGGCTCGATCGACCGGTGAAAATGGATATCCGGCTCCATCGTAGACCAAACCGTCACGCATGATGCGACGGAATCCACCCGAAGTGTACAGCGGTGTGAAAGCGTCGATGTAATCGGTACGGAGCTGGTCGATTGTGATATTAACGACAAGACGAGGCGCAAGCTGATAGGCCTGCATCTCGGCTGATGTGATTGCCGCTAATATAAATGCTAAATACCTCATTTGGTTGCTGTCAACTGTTTATATATGAACACATTGGCCAGAACCCTTATCAGCAAGACTGACCCCAGGATGGTCATTCCCTCTGCGTAATGCTGGAAGAAACCACCGAAAAAAAACAAGAAAATACAAATTCCCAACAGATTCCAATACCAATGACAGCCACCCCGTTGTGCCTGACTAGCAACAGGATACACAAAACAGAGAGACAGGGGATTCAGCAATAGAATCTGTAAATTGAAGCTCACTGTAGGATGTTGGGAAAAAATCATGGCCAAAAGGATGACACCTGCCAGACCGTCGAGTACAAGTAAGGCAACGTCAAGCATCCAAAACGTTTTCCTGCGAATGAATTCAAAGGCCGTGACAAACAGCACAAGGAGTGCCACGAGAAAAAAAAGAAGACGGGGCGAGAGGCGATCCCACAAGCTCTCCTGCAACTTGGCGTTGGCGGGATTGGCACGTAAGATTTCAGAGGTTGAGTCGACCAAGGCATATGAACTGCCATTAGTCTGAATCACCCTGGCGTAACCAAAGTCAGTCTGCAGGTTATTGGGCAAGAATTGCTGCTGGGCAAAGTCGATATCTTGATCAGCGCCAACACCCAGCAACAGGTCGTTGCCAAAACGTGCCCACCGATGCTGCTCTGTCCACTGATGAATCATTTCCCGGTAGGAGCTCGTTGCCTTGGTATCAACATCATATTTCACCTTTCCAACAAGATGATTCACGAGCATATCCCGGGCTCTTGTCGTACAGTTGTCGTAGAAATAATTATATCTGTACACACGGTTCTCCGGTCTATAATTCTCTGTCAGGGCTTGCACGATGGAAGCCTTCTCCTCGGGCATAAGATGCAGACGCTGTTGCACAATGCTCCGTCCTTGACTGGCATAGTCCTGTAAAAATATTTGATAAGGAACAATGCCCATCTCGTAATCGGTGAGGCCGAAGACGAAACGCAAAATAAAATAATCCTGATTGAAGTTAAAAATGCCGTAATTAACAACCAAGTCTTCCTGGGCTCTCCTATCCTGAACCCTGATAGCCGTATGACCATACAAACTCCAGACCTCTGTCCCGGGAGAACACGTCAGCAAGCTAATCTCCACACGATCCCAATCCTGCTGCTGAGAAACAACATTGTTGGCATGAGCACCCGCTGTTAAGGAAAGAAAAACAACAAGGCATAGTGTTGTTAAAAGACGACTGAAACGTTTCACGATGCAAAAATACCTTATTATTTCCACTTATCGTGCTTTTGTTTCGTTTTTTTTCAATACTTTTGCAGTTGACTTTATAAAAGCAAGTCGGATACGGAATTTAAACGAAATATTCTCAAAATGAATAGATATATTGTGGGTGCTTTTTTACTGGTTGCATTAGCTCAGGATGCTATTGCCCAAGGCGGCACCAATTCACCATACAGTCAGTTTGGTTTGGGACTTTTGTCTGACCAGGGCGCCGGCTTCAACCGTGGAATGAGCGGAGTGGCCATGGGATTTCATGATGGCAACCAGATTAACTACCAGAATCCGGCTTCGTACTCGTCAATTGACAGCCTCTCTTTTATATTCGATGCGGGCATATCCGGACAATATACCCATTTTGAAGAAGGGTCGAACAAGCTGAATGCCAAGAACGCCAGCTTTGAATATTTGGTTGCAGGATTCCGTGCCTTCAAACATGTTGGCATAAGCTTTGGCGTCATCCCCTTTACCAACATCGGATATTCCTACTCGACGACACAGAAAGTGAATGACGCCAACAACACTCTTGCTGTCACTTCGTACAAAGGAGAGGGTGGGCTTCATCAAACATACCTCGGCGTGGGATGGGAGCCGTTCCGTGGGTTTGCATTAGGAATCAACGGAAGCTACCTATTCGGAAGTTACAACCGAACCATGACAAACACCTATAGCGACGTGTATGCCAACTCGCTGGCTAAGCGATATACTGCAGATGTACGTAGTTATAAAATTGACTTCGGTGTCCAATACACTGCCCGCCTGTCTGAGAAAAACAGGATGACGTTGGGACTTTCCTATGGTATGGGGCATAAAATAGGGGGAAAGCCCGAACTGGAATTAATCTCAACCAACGCGCAGACCAACGTTGCTGACACCGTCACTTACAAAAGTGCAGACGGCAACAAGCTCGAATTAGAGATTCCTACCACCTTGGGCGCAGGCCTCATGTTTAACCACAACAACACGTTCAAGTTGGGGGCAGACTACAACTTGCAAAAATGGGCAGATATAGAAAGCCCCACCTATAACAGAACAACCGACGGCAAGGCATCTTATACCATGCAAAAAGGTATGTATAAAAACCGCCATAAGGTTACCATAGGTGCTGAAGCATGCCCGAGACCGAACGGCCGAAGTTTTGCAGGCCGCATGCTTTACCGTGCGGGTGTCTCATATGCTACACCTTATTACTATATTAACGGACAGGATGGACCCAAGGAAATCAGTGCGACTCTTGGATTTGGAATTCCCATCGTCAATGGCTACAACAACCGTTCCATCCTGAACATCAGTGCTCAATGGGTGCAGCAATCTGCCAAGAACCTGATCACTGACAACACATTCCGAATCAATATAGGTCTCACCTTTAATGAGCGATGGTTTGCCAAGTGGAAACTGCAATAATCTGTCGAATCCATTGAAACCTCCACATTATATAATAGGGATGCTCTCTGCCATCCTCCTATTGTCTTGCGAGGAACAGGTGGAGCACACTGCCGGGGCAATTCGGGAGCAAGACTCTGTGGCCATCATGACCACCTGGGGTGTCAATACGCTGATTTCTGACTCCGGCATCATCAAATACCGTATCGTAACCGAACGCTGGGAAGTAAACCAAGCAAGGAATCCCTCGCGATGGATATTTGACAAAGGACTCTTTCTGACTCAATTTGATGAAAAGTTCCATGTGCATGCCTATATCCAATGCGACACCGCCTACTATTTCGACCAGCTCCGCTTGTGGGAATTGCGTTCGCGAGTGCGCATCCTCACCAAGGACGGGCTCAAGTTCAGAAGCCAACAGCTGTTCTGGGATGAGGTGAAACATGAGCTTTACTCCAACGTTTTCTCATCGCTGATCACGCCAGATCGCACTTTGCAAGGCACCTACTTTCGTTCCGACGAGAAGATGACCCACTATTATGTGTCCAATTCCAAAGGATCTTTCGAACGAGCAGACATGGACGGACAGAGTAGCCTGACGGACTCTGCACGCATCGCCCAAGACAGTATACAAAAGCAACAACGACAACAGGCCACTCCTGTTCGCAGTTCAAGCCATTAAAAGTATTCATCGTGGAACAGATTTCACCATCACTTATCATCGGAATACTCATCACCATGATTTTCAGTGCCTTTTTCTCAGGCATGGAAATCGCTTTCATCTCGAGCAACAGGATGCTTGTTGAGATGGGAAAAGACAAGAACAACACTTCCCAAAAACTCATCTCATTCTTTTACAAGCATGCCAACGGTTTTGTGTCCACCATGCTTGTGGGCAACAACATTGTGCTTGTGCTGTACGGTATTCTTTTTGCTCGCCTTTTTAACAACACCCTGTTCTCCGAATTCGATCCGGGCGTTCAGGTTACCCTCAACACCATTCTATCAACCCTTGTCGTGCTGTTTACGGGTGAGTTTCTGCCCAAAACACTCTTCAAGAGCAATCCAAATGTTCTGTTATCCTTCTTCGCCCCATTGGCCTACGTGTTTTACGTCATACTCTGGCCAATCAGCAAATTCGCTACATTCCTGTCCAAGATCCTCCTCCGAATCGTCGGTATACATCTATCTCAGGATGCTGATGGGGAAGGATTTACCAAAGTAGACCTCGACTATCTGGTACAATCATCCTTGGATAACAGTTCCGATGAGAAATCCATTGAAGACGAGGTTAAAATTTTCCAGAACGCATTGGAATTTCCCGATATCAGAGTGCGCGACTGCATGATTCCACGTACGGAAATACAAGCGGTCGACATGGAGGACTGCACTTCCGAAGAACTGCTCCAAAAATTTGTAGAAAGCGGGAAATCCAAGATCATTGTCTACAAGGAAGACATAGACCATATCGTGGGTTATATTCACACACAAGAAATGTTCCACAAACCCACACATTGGCAAAATCATGTTCGCACACTCCCCTTTGCGCCCGAAACCATGGCAGCCCAAAAACTCATGAGGATATTTCTGCAACAAAAAAAGAGTATTGGCATCGTGGTGGACGAGTTTGGTGGAACCAGTGGCCTGATCTCTCTTGAGGATATTGTCGAAGAGATATTTGGTGATATAGAAGACGAGCACGACATTGACAACTATGTTGCCAAAAAAACCGATGACAGCAACTATATCCTTTCAGCCCGATTGGAGATTGACAAAATCAACGAAATGTTTGACCTCGACTTGCCAAAAAGCGATGACTACATGACCTTGGGAGGACTCATTTTGCACCACTATCAGAGTTTTCCCAAACTTAATGAAGTAATTACCATTGGCAAATATCATTTCAAGGTTATTAAGAACACCATGACCAAGATAGAGCTTGTAAAACTACATATTATCCCATAACGTCGACATTGTTGCAATTTCTTTACGAATTGTGCCTATGTTTGCTAATAAATTCGTAAATTTGTACGCCTTTTGTAATGTAAAAGCATCTCAAATAGAAATAATAAAAATAAAATAATCATTTAAATCAAATGGCAGCATTAGGAAAAATCAGAAGCAGAGGTATTACACTGATTGTTATTATCGGTATCGGCCTTTTTGCTTTCATTGCCGAGGAGGCCTTCCGTTCTTGTGAGTCATCTCGCAACAACCAGCGCCAACAAATCGGTGAAGTGTTAGGTGACAAAATTAGTTATGAAGAGTTTGCAAAACTTGTAGACGAATCTCAGGAAGCCATGAAACTCATGGGGCAAGATAACCTTAACGATGCACAACTCAATCAGCTTCGTGACCAAGTATGGCAAGGCTATGTGCAATACAAGATTATCGAGAACGAATGTGACAAGTTGGGCTTGACCGTTACCGATGCTGAGATGCAAAACGTTCTTAACGAGGGCACCAACCAGATGCTTTTGTCCACCCCATTTGTCAATCAACAGACAGGTCGTTTCGATGCAAACCAACTCAAACAATTCTTGGCACAATACAAAGCCCAGCAAAACACCAACCCTCAGGTTGCAGAACAGATGCAGGCGATCTACAAATATTGGACGTTTGTAGAGAAATCGCTCCGTCAGCAGTTGCTGATTCAGAAATACAACGGTCTGCTTGCCCACTGCTTCCTCTCTAATCCCATTGAGGCCAAGAAGAGCTTCGAGGACGAGAATCAGGAAAGCCAGATTCAATTGGCAGCATACCCCTACTCCAGCATTGAAGATTCCAAAGTTGAAATTAAAGATTCCGAACTCAAAGACAAGTACAGCGAGTTAAAGAAGCGCTTCCAGCAGTATGTTGAGAGCAGAGACATCAAGTATGTTAGTGTTCAGATCAATGCTTCTGCTGCCGACCGGGCCGCACTCCAAAAGCAGTTCGTAGGATATGCCAAAGAACTTGCTGAGGCTGCAGACCCATCGGAAGTTGTACGTAAGGCCACTTCGTCCATTCCCTACTTGGGCATTCCTGTTGGCAAAGAGGCTTTCCCCGCTGATATCGCACAGAAAATCGACTCGATGTCGGTAGGGCAAACCTCAAGTCCGGTTGAAAACAAACAGGACAACACACTCAACATTGTTAAACTCATTGCCAAGCAGCAACTTCCCGACTCTGTGAAATTCCGTGCCATCCAAGTTGGCGGCACCACCCCCGACGAGGCTCATAAGCGTGCTGACTCCATCTACAATGCGTTGAATGCAGGTGCCGATTTCGCTGCTATTGCTAAAAAATACGGACAGGATGGTCAAGAGCAATGGATGACCACACGCCAATATGAGTTTGCTCCCTCCATGGATAAAGATACCAAGCAGTATCTCTATGACCTCATGACCATGGGTGTGAACCAAATGAAGAGCATTTCCCTTCCACAGGGCAATATCATTGTTCAGGTTTTAGACCGTAAGAACATGATTAATAAATATACTGCGGCTGTTATTAAGAAAACCATCGACTACTCCAAAGAGACTCGTGGTACCATTTTTAATAAGTTTAGTTCATTTGCCAGCGCCAATCAAACTCCGGAAGACATCGTTAAGAATGCGCCAAAGAATGGTTACAACGTGCAAGAGGCTAAAGACGTAACAACAGCACAACACTACTTGGCTGGTATTCGCTCCACACGAGATGCCTTGAAATGGCTCTTCGATGCTAAAGAAGGTGAGGTTTCCCCGATGTACGAATGCGGTGATAACGGCAATAACTTGCTTATTGTAATATGCGACAAAATTCATCCTGTAGGCTATCGTGGTCTTGACGATGCACAGGTAAAAGAACTTGTTAAGCAGGAAGTTATGCGTGACAAGAAGGCCGACATGTTGATTGCAAAAGCCAAGACAGCCAACAGCATTGCTGCCGCAAAGGCCAAGGGTGCGCAAGTAACAGAGGTCAACCAAGTTACATTTGCAGCCCCTGTATTTATACAGACAACCGGTGCCAGTGAACCTGCACTGAGTGGAGCCGTAGCCGCTACCAAGCAAGGAGCATTCAGCGCTCGTCCTGTTAAGGGACAGGCTGGTGTATACCAATTCTTAGTTATGAAGCGCACTAAAAACGCCGCTAAGTTCGATGCCAAGCAGCAAGAACAAAAACTTCGCCAGAGAGCTATGCAAAATGCAGGAAACTTCATGAATGAGCTCTTCATTAAGGCCAAGGTTGTAGACAATCGCTACTTGTTCTTCTAAGAAAAGACAGTAAAGCCACTGCTTCAGTGGAATAACATCAAGTGGATATATCAGCAATGACATATCCACTTTTTGGTTCATAACCATTCAGGGCTTGTCCCCCCATGATGAAATAATGGAAGAGAAAACATGCAAATCAAAAATAACATCCGTATGAAGGTTAAACAGTATGGCAGACACAAACTGAGCCTGTTACTACTATTATTGCTGTGGACAGGCAGCATACAGGCTCAGAAACGAGCTGAACACGAATACTATATGGAGATGCCAATTTATGTGGACTCTATTCAGCGGTCGCTCATTTATCCCTTAGCCTGGCGCAACTTCCCCATTCGCGACCTTAAAGCATGGAAGCAAGCTGCACGCCGGCAAATCTGGGAAAGTATGGGACCGTTGCCACCTCGAAGTGCTGATTATGACATGCAAATTGAAGCTCGCGAGCAACGCGATGGCTATCAGGCCATTCGGTTTTCCATACAGCTCACACAATGGTATAGAGTCAAAGGATATCTACTTGTGCCTGATGGTAAGGGCAAACATCCAGCCGTCAATTTGCTGCACGACCATGGTGCACACCTTTATATTGGCAAGGAAAAGATGATACGACCCTTTGCCACTGACACAGCTGTGATAAACAATGCTGACCGTTGGGTAAAGCAGTTGTATGGTGGACAGTATATGGGAGATTACCTGGCAAAGCATGGATATGTGGTGATGTCGACGGATGCTCCCCTGTGGGGCGACCGGGGAAGGCGTGAGGGAACAGACCGGAGTAAATACGACATCATAGCCGGTAACATGATGATGTTGGGTCGGAACCTCTGTGCCTTTATGCATCATGACGACGTGGCCGCAACGGATTTCCTGGCTACACTGCCTTGTGTTGACTCCACGCGCATAGCAGCAGCAGGATGTTCAATGGGTGCCTATCGGGCATGGATGCTGGCCGCACTGACCGATCGCATCAAGGTAACGGCATCTGTTTGCTGGATGACCACCACCGCTGCACAACTCACCACACGATACGGCCGGAAGGAGAATGGAGGCTTTGCCAATTGTATTCCGAATTTGCGAAACTATTTGGACTATCCTGATATTGCCTCAGTCGCAGCACCCCGAGCCATGCTCATGATTAACGGTACAAGAGATAAGCTATTCAAAATCCCCGGTGTGAAGGGGGCATATGGTATTATGAGCGGGGTGTGGAGAGATGCCGGCGCACCGCAAAAACTCGAAACACACATCATTGACCAGACTCATGAATGCAATTTGGAAGACCAACGACTTGTCTTAAATTTCCTACAACGTCATCTGTAAATTTCAGGAGAGTTTCTTGGCAGCAACGTCACGCCAAGATTTCACAACGCCTTGCATTTCTTGGAGATGCAAGGCGTTGTGAAAAATGGTGTTTAACTTAAGTTTATTCGTACCATAAGAGCATTGTTTACCTTTTACTGTAACGGCAAAAATTGGTTCATCCGACATTTCGAGTGATACAACAGTCACGTAGTGCATATTCCTCCCTCTTCCCTCTTCACAATTCCCTCTTCCCAATTAACCTTCCACCGTTTTTGTTGCATCAACTTGCTCAGCGCGCAGCCTAATTGTGAATTATGAATTGTGAATTAGTACTGGTGCGATAAATTCGCACATTGTTATATGTTATCAAATAACATTGGGTCTTTGACATTTTGTTTTTGAATGGTTGATTCCTTCGGTCTG
>QWCK01005716.1_pt1 | contig 11083 bp, 8 predicted proteins | sample 1972571 | NCBI WGS metagenome assembly QWCK01 (sample SAMN09866710, study PRJNA288562) | Human gut metagenome isolate term2_stool, whole genome shotgun sequencing... | isolation source: gut | host: Homo sapiens | place: USA: California | reverse complement strand
TCGTTTCCTACTTTTCAAAATCACCCCTTCAACCTCAACCTACCCTCAGAGGACATTTCGTTTCATAACTCGGAGGACATTTCGTTTTTGCCGATATAATTTCCTCCGAAGTTTCATTTGATTCCTCCGAGGAATTTTTTATTTCCTACCTGGGAAATAAAAATTCTCCACGTGGAGATTTTGAAATATCCACGTGGGAATCAGTTTTCACCGACATAGCGTCGTTTCGATATGTAGTCGGCTCTAAATTATTGTAACAAGCCAGCGTCGAGTCTACCCTCTTTTTTGGTTGTTGCTGTTGGCTAGAGCTACCAGAGTAATCAGAGCTATCGGAGTGTTAGTGCCAACAGCTAATAGCCAATAGCCAATTTCTAATCTCTAATTTGATTACCTTTGCAGTAACTCCGTGAGTAAGACGATCGGCACGCCTTCGCCAGAAGCGCACGGAACTCTCTGTCAAACACTTATCGCACTGTTACCTTTTTTACTCCCTTGTCTGCTAAGCTCTATCATACGGCTGTCCTCTGTGAGGACTCTCTCGACTTATTGGTCACGACACCCGCTGGTCTCTATGTAGATGTCACGATGGGTGGCGGGGGGCACTCGCGTGCTCTCCTCGAGCGACTCGCTCCCGAGGGGCGCTGCATCGGCCTCGATCAAGATCCAGATGCGGTGGTCAATGCCCCTGCGGATAGCCGCTACCACTTTGTGGCGACAAACTTTCGCTACCTAGGACAATGGCTCGACTACTGGGGACTCTCAGGTCAGGTCGATGGCATCTTGGCAGATCTAGGAGTCTCGTCACATCACTTCGACAGTGAGGAGCGAGGCTTTAGCTTTCGCTATGAGGAGGCCATGCCTGATATGCGTATGAATAGCCGGTCGGGTGTCACAGCTCGTGACCTCCTACTGAGCTACAGCGAGGAGCAGCTGGCCGATATACTTTATTATTATGGTGAGCTCCATGATGCACGTCGCATCGCAGCTCTGCTGGTGTCGCATCGTGCCGTGGGCTACCCGACGATCGCCTCGCTGATGGAGGTGCTGACGCCAGTCTTACCTAAGGGAGGGCCTCAGCTGCGCAATAAGCTGAGCCGTATCTTCCAGGCGCTGCGCATCGAGGTCAATGATGAGCTGGGTGCTCTGCGTCAACTGCTGAGCGACTCCGTGCGTCTCCTCAAACCTGGGGGACGCATAGCGATCATCTCTTACCACTCGCTGGAGGATCGCATGGTCAAGGACTTCTTCCGTCTAGGGAGCTTCGAGCAGCCCAATGAGGCTCTAGCAGGTATGCCTTTATCGACCCCTGCGCCTCTACGTGTGATCACAAAAAAAGCTATCACACCCTCGGCGGATGAGATAGCGGATAATAATCGTGCTCGCAGTGCTAAGCTACGTGTTGCTGAGCGTCGTGAGGATATTTGAGTGAGATTGAGAAGATGGTTAAGATAGACGACACATACTTTGAGGATGACCTAGAGGTGGAGCTACAGGAGCCTACACCAGTAGCTACTGATGAGTCTACGACAGAGCCTCAGCCGAGACCTCTGCTGGGTGATCTCCTAGATGAGGAGGTCTCTTCTGAAGCTGTTGACACAGACACTCCGAGCAACTTCGCACCGGCCACTATGGATCCCGCTGACGATGAGGTGCCCCGTGAATCCTCCACGCTAGAGTCTACTCCCCTAGCGGAGCCTGAGGCTCCTGAAGCTTTGTTTGCCTCTGAAGAGCCGTATGCTTCTGAAGAGCTTGAGGAGGAAGAAGAGGAGGAAGCTGTCGAGGAGGAGGATGAAGAGGATCTCGAGGAAGAACCCTCCGAAGATTCTGACCAGTCTACTCATAAGCGCTCTTCGCGTGGGCTATGGTATTGGCTAGGCGGAGATATGCTAGAGCAGCCTGCCTTTAGGAAGTATATACCAGCCTTTATCGCGATCCTCCTGATGGGACTGATACATATCACGAGCAACTATCAGATCATCGCCAAGCGCCGTCAGATAGACAAGCTAGAGACACGAGTCAAGGACTTGACCTACAAGCACATGGAGAGCGTCAGCGAACTAACGCGTCGTAGTATCGGGGGCAACTTCGAGCAGCAACTCCAGGCGATGGGGTCAGACCTTGAGGCACCTTCGCAGCAGTCGATCATCCTCTATCGTGATGACAAGAAATAATCTCTACCCGCTCTAACGTACACACGCTCTATGTCGAAACATAGCCCTATCATAGCTCGCTACCGCACTTTAGGCTTCCTGGCCATCTTGATGACTCTATGGATCTTTATCAAGGTGATCGGCATCATCTTCGTCGAGGGACCTACCTGGCGCAAGATGGCGCAAAACTTTCATCGCCCAGACACGGTGACGATCTCACCACTGCGTGGCAACATTATTTCGTCAGACGGACACATCGTGGCTATTAGCAAGCCTGCGTACAAGCTTTACCTAGACTTTGGCTCAGAGGCTATTCAGCAGATGGAACCCGACTCGCTCTACAAGCAGCTAGACTCGCTAGCCTACCAGATGAGTCTCTGGGAGAAGGGTGAGCAAGCTACCTACCAGGCTCTACGTAAGCGACTTCGTGAGGGCTATCGCAAGGCGCAGCATAAGCAGCCAGGCTATCGCTACGTATCTATATACCCCTACGAGGTGAGCCATGTGGAGTATCAGCGGCTTAAGCAGACTTATCCACTGATGATGACGGTAGAGCGCAAGGGACGTATAGTGCGTCGCCGTGGTCCGCTCAGAAATGGGCTGACGCATGAGGAGCGTGCACTACGTGACAGACCTTATGGCGAGCTGGCGAGACGTACGATAGGGAGTGTCTACAAGGAGGTCAAGGGAGATCTCACGCAGGGAGAGTATGGTCTGGAGCAGAGCTTTGACACCCTCCTGCGGGGTGAGCCTGGACTGGCTGTGAGGCAGTACCTAGCGGGGTCTACCCGACAGAACACACTACAGCCGCCTCGTGATGGCTACAACGTGTACACCACGCTAGATATGAATCTGCAGCAGATCGTGCACCGTGCGCTCTATGAGCAGATGACACAGTTTGAGGCGGATTACGGAGGGGCTATCCTGATGGAGGTGGAGACGGGGCGTATCCTGGCACTGGCCAATCTAACGAAGGGTGGCGAGAGCTACTATGAAGGGGTCAACTATGCCCTTAGCGCGCTCAACGAGCCTGGCTCTACGATGAAGACGCCCTTTATGATGGCTGCTCTAGATGATGGGGTCTGTACGCCAAGCGATACCATTGACACTGGAAACGGAGTCTTTAAGTATGGAGGCTACAACATACGTGATCACAATGCCAATCGCGGTGGCTATGGGCGTATCTCAGTAGCGCAGGGACTATGGTACTCTAGTAATATCGTCCTGGCTAAAATTGCGATCAAGGGGTATGTGGAGCACCCTGACGGGATCTATCAGCATCTGAGCAACTATGGCATGCTGGAGCGACTGGACGTAGGTCTCGAGGGTGTCGCTACACCAACGATCATACGACCTGGGGACAAGAGCTACGGTAACTCAACGATCCCTGGCATCAGCCGTGGCTATGGTATATCGGTGCCGGCGATCAATACGCTCAACTTCTACAATGGTATCGCCAACGGCGGACGTATCATGCGTCCCTATCTGGTAGATCGTGTAGAGGATGCAGAGGGCAAGGTGATCCAAGAGTTTCAACCACAGGTGCTGCACGAGAATATCTGCAAGCCGGCTACGCTTGACTCGATACGCTCCATGCTAGACAATGTAGTCTTACAAGGCACTGCTAAAGGGCCCGTACGCTCTGACCTGATCTCTATCAGTGGCAAGACTGGTACGGCTTTGATGAGCAACCATGGCGACGGTGGATATCGTACGGGTAGTGTGGTCTACATGACTTCGTTTTGCGGGTACTTTCCCTCAGATCGCCCCAAGTACAGTTGCTTCATATTTGTGGTCAATCCTCACGGCGTGGGTCGTGCCTCAGGCGGTATCGTAGCTGGTCGTGGTGTGAAGCGCATCGCCGAGGAGATTTACACACTCTCTAATCCTATCCTCCTAGACACGATCACGCCTCACCCAGCTAGTGAGCGGCTAAAGCACTTGGAGCTAGCTGGCGGTGAGAAGAAGCGTGTCGAGAGCTTTGTCAAGGCTTACAAGATCCCCGAGGTTAAATCTGAAAGCTCTAGCAAGGTGGGCTCTGACCAATTGGTCGTACCTCAGTATGGCCGTGAGGGGGTGGAGCTACATCCTCTGGCTCGTTACTCCAAAGGGGTGATGCCTAGGCTTGTAGGGTTAGCCCCCAGCGAAGCGGTCTATCAGATTAGTCTGCAGGGGCTGGAGGTGCAACTAGTCGGCTATGGACGAGTCCTAGCGCAGAGCATCCCTGTCGGTACACCTATCCACCCAGGACAGAAGGTGATCCTACATCTAGGCAATAATCATAGACAGTAAAGTGGAATACTCTTTTTAGATAGATATGAATCTCAAACCACTCAATAATTATATAGTAGCACTCACCGAGGAGCATCTACTGAGCCAGGCAGACACGGGTAGCGTCTCTACGGAGCAGTGTCAAGTGACCTCTATCGAGCAGGACTCACGTCGAGCCTCCGAGGGATGTATCTTCGTAGCACTACGTGGTGTGCATGTGGACGGTGCCGACTACATCCCAAAGGCGCTTGCAGCGGGCTGTCGTATCATCGTCACAGAGCATCCACGACCCGAAAGTCTCTCTGACGAGGTGGCATGGCTCACGGTGACTGACACGGCAAAGGCGATAGCTGTCTTAGCCTCTGTCTACTATGACCGTCCAGAGCGACAGCTCACGATCGTAGGAGTCACGGGGACTAATGGCAAGACGACCACCGCCACGCTATGCTATCAGCTGTGGAGCTGGCTCGGTATGCGAGCTGCACTCTTTAGCACGGTCTGCATACGTATCGGCGACAAGGAGTATCCCGCCACCCATACGACGCCCGACGCTCTCGAGCTGCATCGTGTGATGCGCGATATGGTCGATGCGGGGTGTCGCTATCTTTTTATGGAGGTCTCTTCGCACGCTTTGGTACAGCAGCGGGTCTATGGGTTGCCCTTTGCACTAGCTCTCTTTACCAATCTGACGCGTGACCACCTAGACTACCACGGCACGATGCAGGCTTACATTGCGGCAAAGAAGTCGCTCTTTGACAATCTCTCCCCAGAGGCTCACGCGCTAGTCAATGCGGATGATCGCAACGGGAGTGTCATGGTACAAAACTGCGCTGCACACCTACACACCTATGCGATGCGTAGCCATGCGGACTATATGGCTCAATTGCTGGGACAGTATGTAGACGGCTCTACCCTACTACTGGACAACGAAGAGGTAGAGATCAAGCTCGTCGGGAGCTACAACGCTTACAATGTGACAGCCGTCTACGGTGTGGCACGCCTTCTCCTGCCTGATCTGGACAAGAGCGTGATACTACGAGGCATCTCTAGTCTAGAGCATGTGAATGGTCGCTTTGACCTGCTCGCCTCCCCGAGAGGATATCATGTGGTAGTGGACTATGCGCACACGCCTGACGCTCTGGAAAATCTCCTCAAGACGGTCTCCGAGCTTAACGCCACACGGGTCTACGTCGTGGTCGGCGCTGGCGGTGATCGGGACATGGGCAAGCGTCCTGAGATGGGGCGTATCGCCTACAATATGTGCGACCATCTCTACCTTACCTCAGATAATCCACGCTCCGAAGATCCGCAGACGATCATTAATCAGATGCTCGAGGGCATCCCTCAGGCGGAGCGCGACGAGGTTTATACCAATGTCTCTCGTCGCCAAGCGATCACAGACGCTTGCGCAGCTGCACAGCGTGGCGACCTAGTGGTCATCGCTGGCAAGGGACATGAGACCTATCAAGAGATCGAAGGTGTCAAGCACCACTTCGACGACAAAGAGGTGGCGCAAGAGATCTTTGCAAGAGAGGAGCATGCGTAGATAGCGTACTTTTGTCCTCACCTTTTACTTAGAGACCTTATAACCTTATCAACTTACCCATCACACTATGCTTTATCACCTCTACGATTGGCTACAAGCAAACGACGTCCCAGGCTGGCGACTAGCCCAGTATGTCACCTTTCGGGCTGGTGTCAGCTTCATTCTAGCGTTGATCTTCAGCACGATCATCGGCCGACGCATCATCCACTGGTTGCATCGCATGCAGATAGGCGAGGTGGTTCGTACACTAGGTCTGGAGGGGGAGGCTATGAAGAAAGGCACCCCGACGATGGGCGGTATCATCATCATTATAGCGATCATTGTCCCGACGCTCCTCATCGCTCGCCTAGACAATGTCTATATACAGCTGATGCTCTTCACGACCCTTACGATGGGTGCCTTGGGCTTTATCGATGACTACATCAAGGTCTTTAAGAAAAATAAGGCGGGACTCCACGGGCGTTACAAAATCATCGGACAGGTACTCCTAGGCGTTGTCGTGGCTCTCACCTTCTACTTGAGTCCAGACATTATCATTCGTGAGAATCAAGAGGTGATCAACAACGGACGCATCGAGCAGGTAACCTTCTCTAGTCAGGAGGCGAAGAATACGCAGACGACCATCCCATTTGTCAAGAACAATAACTTCGACTACCTATCGCTAGTCCCCGCCTCTACGCCAAATCGCGAGTTGGTCGGCTGGATCCTCTTCTCGATCATCATCATTCTCATTGTGACCTTTATCTCGAACTGTGTCAACCTGACAGATGGATTGGACGGACTAGCCGCAGGGACGGCCGCCCCTGCGGGCGTGGCACTGGCGGTGCTCGCCTATGTCTCCTCACACATAGCACTCGCTAGCTACTTTAGTATCATGTTTATCCCAGGTGCTGAGGAGCTGGTGATCTTTGGCGCAGCTTTCGTGGGAGCTACCTTTGGCTTCCTTTGGTACAACGCTTATCCAGCACAGGTCTTCATGGGCGATACGGGAAGTCTCGCCATCGGCAGTATCATCGCCGTGATGGCTATCCTCATTCGCAAGGAGCTACTCCTGCCGATCCTCTGCTTCCTCTTTATCATCGAGGGACTATCCTCGCTGATACAGCAAGCATACTTTAAGATTACCAAGCGACGCACGGGCACGGGCCGACGGGTCTTCAAGATGTCACCCCTGCACCACCACTTTCAGAAAGCGGGCAATAGCGGTATCGACGCCCTGATCCAGAGACCTCTGGCACCTATCCGAGAGGCTAAGATCACCGTTCGCTTTTGGCTTATAGCTATCCTGCTGGCTGTACTAACGGTCATCACGCTTAAGATGCGATAAATAATAGACATACAACGATCTCACAGATATGCAACGCAACGAATATATCATCCTAGGAGCTGGAGAGAGTGGCGTCGGAGCTGCCATCCTCGCTCAGCAGCAAGGGCTCTCTGTCTTCGTCTCTGACTCGGGACAGATCAAGCCACAATACAAAGCAGAGCTGGAGCAGTACAGCATCCCCTACGAGGAGGGTGGACACACCTTCTCTCGTATCTTATCTGCCCGGGAGGTGATCAAGAGCCCTGGCATCCCTGACAGCGCACCGCTCATACGACAGCTCACGGAGCAGCAGACGCCGATCATCAGTGAGATCGAGTTCGCCTATCGCTACGCTGGCAACAGTATGATGATCGCTATCACAGGGAGCAACGGCAAGACCACTACGACCAACTGGCTCTACCACACGCTCCACAATGCGGGACTAGATGTCTCTATGGCAGGCAATGTGGGAACCAGTCTAGCTCGTCAAGTGGCGCTCGCTCCGCATGCTTACTATGTAATCGAGCTGAGTAGCTTCCAGCTGGATCACATGTACCAGTTTAGAGCGCACATAGCGATCCTGCTCAACATCACGCCCGACCATCTAGATCGCTACGACCATCAGATGGAGCTATACGCACGAGCTAAGATGCGTATCACACAAAACCAAGAGCCCACCGACTACTTTATCTCTTGGATCGAAGATGACTGGACACAGCGACTACTCAAGGAGCCAGGCATGGGAGCGGGACGCCGGATCTTCTTCTCTACCGAAGCCTCTTCAGACGATGCCGTCGTGGCTTTTAGTCACAACGGGCAGCTACGCTTTGTCCTTCAGGAGCCGGTCGTTGAGTTGCCTGAGACGGCCCTAGCTCTTTCGGGCAAGCACAACGTGCAGAACGCCCTAGCTGTCGGTTGCGCTGCGCAAGCTTTAGGCGTCAAGCCCGAGATCATACGAGCCTCTCTAGAGACCTTTACCAATGTGCCACACCGCCTAGAGTATATCGCCAGCATCGATGGCGTAGACTACATCAACGACTCCAAGGCGACCAACATCAACAGCACGTGGTATGCCCTCGAGAGTATGCGCAAGCCGACGATCCTCATACTAGGAGGCACTGACAAAGGCAATGACTACAACGATCTGATGGATCTAGTCAAGGAAAAGGTAGTCGGACTGATCTACCTGACGACCGACTCCGCCAAGCTCCACCGCAGCTTCGACAGTGTCATACCTCGCCACGAGGAGGTTACCTCCATGCGTGACGCTATCGCCGCTGCTCGCCAGATGGCCAAGGCGGGAGATACCGTATTGCTGTCGCCAGCCTGCGCCAGCTTTGACCTCTTTACCTGCTATGAAGATCGTGGCGACCAGTTCAGAGCAGAGGTGCTCGCCATCGCTCAGCAGCAACGTGACACCGATAGATCGCTCTAGCCTATCCACTCTCTATGATACCACAAGACGAACACAATACTAGCCAAGATACTACGACCCCTTCGGACATCTTCGACCTCTCTCCCCGTGAGGAGACGGCTCCGACCGATAATGAGAGCGTAGATCTAGACGAAGAGAGCACTCAGGGCACTGCCGAGGTAGAGACGAAACCACGCAAGCCACGCATTACAGGCGACCGCTCGCTGTGGTTCCTCTACTTTGCCTTCTTGGCCACGTCACTACTCTTCATCTATAGTGCTACCAGCACGCTAGCTTACCGTGGGGAGAGCCTGTACGCACCCTTTACGGGTCATCTCAAGCACATCATCATATCGGTGATTGCAGCGTGGGGCTTCTCACGGATGAACCGTACTTTGACACGCTCCGTAGGGATCCTTATTTTCATCGGATCTTTCGCACTCGTCATCTTAACCCTCTTCATAGGTACAGAGACCAATGACGCGAAGCGTACGCTACTAGGCATACAACCCTCTGAGTTCTATAAGGTAGGGGTCATCTTCCTCGCCTCTGCCATCCTCTCTATACGCGAGCTGACTAACAACCAGCGCTTCTACCTCTTCTGCGGGCTCACCGCCATCGGGCTCATCTGCGTTGCCAAGGAGAGTCTCTCGATGGGTATCATCATTACCTTGTTTGTTCTCGGTATAGGTATCGTACAGACGGGCTTCTCCAAGAGTCTTTTCCTCGTTGGTGGCGTTGGACTTGGTATCATCGCACTACTCGTGGCTAGTCTCTTACTGCTACCCGATAGCATCGTCATGAAAAACAGTAGCACAGCGCGCTGGAAGGGACGTATCGAAGACTTTACCTCTAAGTCTGACTCCAGTAAGTTTGTCATCGACGAGGACAACTTTCAGGAGCAGCACGCACGCATCGCCATAGCACGGAGCAATGGTACGGGCGTCTTCCCTGGCAATAGTGTGGAGCGAGACATCCTCCCCGAGGCTTACTCCGACTTTATCTATGCGATCATCGTCGAGGAGACTGGTTTCATCGGTATGATCTGGGTGCCGCTACTCTATATCCTTCTCTTCTTCAAGCTCTCTCGCTGGGCGACACGATCGCAGCGTAACTGGCAGCGCATCTTCCTCCTCGGCGTGGGCATCATGTACACCACACAGGCGATCATACACATGTGTGTCGTCACGGGCATCTCGCCCAATACGGGTCAGACGCTACCGCTCATCAGTCGTGGAGGCTCTTCGCTCCTGGCCACCTCCATCGCCATCGGGGTCTGCATAGCGATCACAAGGCAGATCCGCGAGGAAGAGTACCATCAGCAATTAAAGCAAGAGCGCAAAGCTCAGGAGGAGGCAGCTGCCGCCGAAGCGGTTGCTGCGAACAGCTCTACAATCGAAGGGAGTCCTCTACCCTCCTCCTCTGACGAGGTAGATAGTATGGCGTAGTCTCTACGCCTGCTTGTTCCAAATGTGCCACGCGTAGCGAGCCTGCACGAGGAGCATCTTCAGTCCATTGATCGTCATCGCACCCCGCTCACGACAAGCCTTGAGAAAGCGTGTCTCCTCTGGGTTGTAGATCAGATCCATACAGACATGCTCCGGCGTGATTCCCTCATAGGGTATCTGCGGACGCTCCATAATAAGCGATCCCATACCGACGGGGGTAGCGTTGATGATGATCCACTTGTCTGCTATCAGCTCAGGTGTCAGCGCATCGTAAGACAAGATATGCGGAGCTTGCGGATCTCTACTGACCAGCGTACAGTCACGACCGAGACGCTTGAGAGCCTGTGCCACCGCTTGGGCTGCACCACCCGTGCCGAGGACGAGTGCATGCTGTCGTTCGGGCGTGAGTAGCGGCTGCAGACTCTCCACGACACCCTGCACATCCGTATTGTAGCCCAAGAGACGCATCCGTCCTCCCGTGCGATCCACGACGATCGTATTGACGGCTCCCACATACTTAGCCTCAGTGTCTATCTCATCCAGATAGTTGCACACCTCCACCTTGTAGGGGCTCGTCACATTAAGCCCCACGATGGCGGGGTTAGACTCCAGCCAAGGTCTCAGAGCCGAGAGATCATCTAGCTCTTGTAATATGTAGCGCGCATCGATCCCCTGCGATTCAAAAAGATCGTTGAAGTAGTCAGCCGAGAGCGAATGCCCCAAGGGCTTACCTATCAGTGCGTAAATACGTTGCATACTCTTATTCATTTATGCCTCTAAGCTTCTGCGGTGTATAAGACGCAGATCCCTAGGGGCATTTCTTTATATTGTACTTCTTCAAAGCCTGCCCTACGGATCAGTGCCGTCATCTCCTCTCTCTGGGGCATGGCTGTAATAGACGCTGGGAGATAGCTGTAAGCAGAGCGATCGTGAGCGCATAGCTGTCCG
>QWCK01005713.1_pt1 | contig 11091 bp, 9 predicted proteins | sample 1972571 | NCBI WGS metagenome assembly QWCK01 (sample SAMN09866710, study PRJNA288562) | Human gut metagenome isolate term2_stool, whole genome shotgun sequencing... | isolation source: gut | host: Homo sapiens | place: USA: California | reverse complement strand
ACCGTCAGTGCGCTGTACCACCGCGTGCCGTGGCGCTCCGAGGGTGCGGTAAACAGCTGGCGACGTGCCGACCACGCCATGATCGCGGTCTTCATCGCCGGCACCTACGGGCCGGTAACGGTCGGCGCTTTCGGCGCGCGGTGGTTCACCGGCTGGGGCTGGTTTAACACCGGCGGGCTATGGATCTTGGCCGTCAGCTGGCTGGCCGCCACCGCGGCAGTGGTACTGAACTTGGTGTGGATTGATCACCCGCGGTGGCTGGATGCCACCACGTACCTCACCCTCGGCTGGCTGGCCGCCATCGGCGCCGTGGGCTACTACCAGCAGCTGGGTCTGGCCGTGAGCCTGCTGATGCTGCTGGGCGAGATGGGCGTTGTGCTTTCGGTCTCCCGCCAGGGCGGCGCGGAGAAGGTATAGCGGCGCGCGGCAGGGCCGCGCGTCTGCATTTTTATTTTTTGAGCGGGGGCAGACCGCCGGTGAAAAGTTTTCCGGCGCGGCCCGGCGCCTGGAACCGTGCGGTATTGCGCGAAAGCAGGAGGTACCTATGCGTGTATTGATCGCCGCCGGCGGCACAGCCGGACACATCAACCCGGCGCTCGCCATTGCGGGCGCGCTGAAAAAACGCCATCCGGACGCGGAGATACACTTCGCCGGACGGCAGAAGGGAATGGAGTACGGCCTTGTCTCCAAGGCGGGTTATGCGTTCCATCCCATCGAGGTGAACGGCATCCAGCGCCGCCTGACGCCGAAGAACATCGCGCGGAACCTGGTTGCCCTTTGGCACCTGGCGCTGAGCGGCCCGCGCGCCGGCGCCATCCTGCGGGAGGTAAAGCCGGACCTTGTCATCGGCGCGGGCGGGTACGTCAGCGGGCCGGTGGTGCAGGCCGCGGCCCGCAGGGGCATCCGCACGGCCATTCACGAGCAGAACGCTTTCCCCGGCGTGACCAACAAGATCCTGGCAAAGCAGGTGGACCTGGTGTTCGCGGCCATGCCCGACGCCGTGCAGCGTCTGGGCGCGCCGGACAAGACGGTCGTTACGGGCAACCCGGTGCGGGAGGAGATGTTCCGGCAGGACCGTCCCGCCGCACGCCGCGCGCTGGGCGCGAAGGAGGGGCAGGCCGTCATCATCTCCTTCGGCGGCAGCCTGGGCGCGCAGGTGCTGGGCGAACGCGTGGCCGATTTGGCAAAATGGGAGATCGCGCAGCGTGATTTCCTTCATGTGCATGCGACGGGCAGCATTGAAAAAGCGGATTTTGCAGCCCTTGCCGCGCGGCTGGGCATCGACCACAGCCCGAAGTTCATCATCCGGGAGTACATCGACAACATGCCGGAGATGCTGGCCGCGGCGGACCTGGTCATCAGCCGGGCGGGCGCGCTGACGCTGGCGGAAATCGCGGCCGTGGGGCGCGCCTCGGTGCTCATCCCGTCGCCCAACGTGGCGGAAAACCACCAGTACCACAACGCCATGCAGCTGCAGAAGCTGGGCGCGGCCGTTGTGGTTGAGGAAAAGGAGCTGACGGGCGAGAAGCTCATCGGCATCGTCGACAAACTGACGAAGGACCCTGCGGAATTGATGCTCATGGGGGCGAAAGCGCGTGCGCTGGCCCAGCCGGATTCGCTGGATAAGATCTGCGAAAATCTGGACCGATTGATGAAAACCACGGCGTAAACGGCGCGCTTTTAACACAAACGGCCCTGTTTGCATAGGATGGGTTACAGTCTGGGACACTGGGCTCCATTCTACGAAACGGGGTGCGGGATATGGAAATTTTGACGATCAGCGGAGGCAGCGGCCTTTTTGGAGAGGTGCGGATACCCGGCGCAAAGAACAGTGTGCTGCCCATCATGGCGGCGTCGGTGCTGTGCCGCGGCACGGTGACGCTCACGGACGTGCCGCATCTGTCCGACGTGGAGGCTTCGGCGCGCATCCTGCAAAGCGTGGGCTGCAAGGTCCTGCTGGAGAATGGGCGCGCCGTCATTACGCCGCCGGAATTTCCGGGCAGCGCAGTGCCGGAGCCGCTGATGCGCGCGATGCGCTCCTCGCTGTTCTATCTGGCGCCGCTGCTGGCCCGCACGGGCCGCGCGGACATCTATACGCCCGGCGGCTGCCGCCTGGGCGCGCGGCCCATTGATATGCATCTTTCCGGCCTTGAGAAGATGGGGGCGCATATCACGGAGAAGGACGGCGGCGCGCTGGAGGTCACTGCCCCGGACGGCCTTGCGGGCGCGGATATCTGCCTGCGCTTCCCCAGTGTGGGCGCCACCGAGACGCTTCTCATGGCGGCGGCCGCAGCCAGAGGAGAGACGGTGCTGCGCGGCGCGGCCTTTGGATGCATCCGCGCTCTGACGCGCGGCCTTGCGGCCGGTTGCCGCGTGGACGCCATCGGGCTGACCGGCCAGATGCATGGAATCGTGTATCTGGACAAAGATGGGGAGTGCGTCAGCCAATTATATACCTGGCAGGATGGAAGAGGTGCGCAGCCGGAATTTGACGGTAAGAGCATTGTTCAGGAAGTACACGAAAAAACAGGACTTACCGTGTCCACAGGCTTTGGCTTGGTGACCCATCTGTATCACTGCAGAAAAGGGATCGTGCCAGAAGGAGCAGCGACCTTCTGTTCGATTGGAGATTACCTTGGCATGAAGCTGACCGGAAGAAAAACTCCGCTGGTGCATGCCAGCAATGCAGGAAGCTTTGGCCTGAATCTGTTTGACAGCGAAAAAGGAGAGTTCCGCAAAGCAGTGCTGGAACAGCTGGGAATGGATACATCCATTCTCCCGGAAGTAACCGGTGATGTGGCAGTGCTTGGTAAGTATAAGGGAATCCCGGTAACTGCTGCACTGGGGGATAACCAGGCAAGCTTTCTTGGGTCTGTGGGATTCAAGGAGAATACCATCCTTCTGAATATAGGAACCAGCGGACAGATATCTGTGTTGTCTGATCAGCTGTTCTCAGGAGAGGGAATCGAGGCAAGACCATTTGTAAATGGAAAATATCTGCTGGTTGGTGCTTCTTTGTGCGGTGGAAGAGCGTATGCGACCCTTGAGAAATTTTTCCGTAGATTTATGAAGAAAGCTACTGGAAATGACGAGCCATTATATGGACTTCTGGAAGAGATGGCTCGTGAGGGAAAAGAGCAGAGTGATAAGATGGAAGTGTCCACACAGTTTGACGGAACCAGGATCAACCCGGATATCCGCGGTGGCATCAAGAACTTAAGTGAAGAGAATTTTACTCCGGAAGGACTGACCTATGGGGTGCTTCATGGCATGATCAAAGAGCTGTATGATATGTATCAGATCATCTATAAGGCTACAGGCATTGAAGTCAACCATCTGGTTGCATCCGGTAATGGACTGAGAAAGAATCAAGTGCTTCAGGAGATCAGCAGTGAGATGTTCGGCGCAGAACTGTCACTGGCGATCTACCAGGAAGAGGCAGCCTGCGGTGCTGCTGTCAGCAGTGCCATGGGCGTTGTGTAGAACAATATTTGCACAATTTTCATCGAATATTCATAGTACATAAAAAAGCTACTCATAAGTATACAACTCGTGAGTAGCTTTTATTATCTTAATCAACCACCGTAACAGCAGTGATTACCGGCTGGTCAGCTGCAGCAACGGTTCCATTATTGTCCTGCACCGGTACAGCCTCGCAGATCGCATCAACCACATCCATACCATCGGTTACATGACCAAAGGCTGCATGCTGGCCATACAGGAAAGTACTGTCCTCATGGACGATGAAGAACTGGGAAGATCCGCTGTCCGGGTCATTGGCACGTGCCATGGAGATGACACCTCTCACATGAGAAATATCATTTTCTACACCGTTTGCAGAGAACTCGCCTTTAATAGTCTTCTCAGAACCGCCGGTTCCGTTTCCATTGGGATCGCCGCCCTGGATCATGAATCCGGAGATGATACGATGGAAAGTCAGACCATCGTAGAAGCCTTCATTTGCCAGATTGATAAAGTTGGTTACAGAAATCGGGGCAGTATCTGCATCCAGTTCCAGAGAAATCGTGCCATAGTCTTGCACATCGATGGTCACATGATGAAGACCTGTGAGCAGTTCTCCGTCCTCAGAGGTGTCTGCTGTGTCAGCGGCTCCATCACTGGTCTCGTCAGCTACAGAGGTCGCTTCAGTAGTCTCGGTAGTATCCGTGGTATCAGTTTTGCTTCCACAACCTGCCAGCATTGTCGCAGCAAATGCCAGAGTCAGAAGCCATACAGTTATTTTTTTCATGATTTTCATTATTCCTTTCGCTATTCTACATATGTTTCATTCTAAGATTCATCAGATCGAAAGTCAAATGTAGATTCTGTGAACGTTACAAGATTTTTCCAAGAAAATAAGCAGCCTGTTTCTGCCACCAGCACCAGTCATGGCTTACATCATATCCCCAGTAATCTACAAATGCAGGGATGCCTTTTGCTTTCAGTACGCTGTCCAGCTTGCGGGTATCTGCCAGCAGTTCGTCCTCCCAGGCACCCTGGCCTACGCAGAAATACATGTGGCTTCTGCGGTACAGAGCCATATACGGGTGATCTTCCGGCATGTGCTGGAGACAATGGTATGGAGAGTTCAGGTACACCAGATCATCCATATAGCCGCCCAGAATGCTGGCAGCGTCATAGACACCGCTTAAACAGATGGTTGCATCAAACTGGTCAGGAAAACGGAAAAACAGATTAGCTGCATGAAATGCGCCCATGCTGCATCCCATGGTCATGGATAATTGTCCGGGAGCAGCCTGTTTCATAAAGGGAAGTACTTCGCAGAACAGATATTGCATCCATTTCTCATGCAGGAAGATCCGGTCTCTGGGATTTTTCCAGGTGCAGGACCAGGTCTCTGCATCAATAGTGTCCACGCAGAACAACTGAAGTCTTCCATTTTCGATAAAAGGTCTGCAGGCTTCTACCATGCCAAAGCTCTCAAAGTCATTATGTTTACCGTCCTGAGAAGGAATGACCAGACAGGGTTTTCCTTTGGTTCCATAACGTTTTACGGGCATCTCCCGCCCAAGCCGGTCACTGTACCAGCTTGTTTCCTGTATTTCTATCATGAATTTTCAGATCCTTTCTGCGAAATTTTAGAAGATCGTTTCGCATCTGCAGTTTTACGGACTCGAGTTGTCTTCTTTACCGGTATTTCCGGTAAAACTTCCGGCTCTTTGATCTCCAACGCATATTGACAGAAGGTGTCCATCTGCTCATTGGATTCAAATCTTGCCAGATACATATAATTGCCCATGCCATGTGCAAGTACTTCCGGAAGTTCCTCGGCAACCTTCAGATATTTGTCCCAGTGTTCAAGAATCTCCTGGTGAGTATGTGCATAAGGATGCTCTTTCCAGCGGCCTACATAGACGCAGAAGGCAGGCGAAGTCTTGGTCTTATGGCGCAGTTTATCATAGATCATCATATCCGCATAGTACTGATAGCAGTTGATGTTATAGGCAAAATTGATCATATCCGGGGTAGGTCCGCCGGAAGGACGCATATTGACTTCCAGACCTACAACCTGGCCTTTTTTGCCAAGGTACGGATGGTCTTCCAGCAGACGGAAAAACTCCAGATGTACGAAGCGTCTGCGCACTTTAAAAGCCTTCAGGCAGGCACGTCCGCAGGCTTTCAGGTCTTCGGCCAGCTGATCTACAATATAGAATTTAATGGAGTTATGGTCGTTCACACAGTCCATAATGGAGATCGGTGTGATATTGCCGGTTTCGAAAAGGGGAGATCCCTTGCTGTTTACAATCGCATCATAAGAGCAGATCTCTCCGGGAACATATTCTTCCATAATATAAGGAATGGATGGAAGATGGCGGAAAAAGTCAAGAAGCTCCGCTTCACAGGTGAGTTTCCAGGTGTCATTGGCACCGACACCGCAGTCTGGTTTTACGATCACAGGGTATCCGACTTCCCTGATGAAGTTCTGTGCCGATGTAAGGTCAGAGATCAGATGGTAACGTGCACAGGGAATGCCGGCTTTTTCGTAATCGGCTTTCATCTTTGATTTGTATTTGATCAGGTCCATATCTTTGGGCTGAAGACCGGTAGTAATATGAAAATCTTCCCGAAGTCTTGCATCCTGGGTCAGCCAGTATTCGTTGTTGCTCTCCAGGTAATCGATCTTTCCATGGTGGAAGGATAAAAATGCAACAGCACGGAACATCTCGTCATAGTTTTCCATATTTTCTACCCGGTAATATTCGGTCAACGCGCTCTTCAGGCGCGGAGACAGACAGTCATAAGGGGTGTCTCCGATGCCGAGGACATTGACACCGTTTGCCCTCAGGGCAACACAGAAATTTTCATAATTGCCGGGAAAGGCCGGGGAAATGAAGATAAAATTGGGCATATAATTCCTTTCACGACGCAAAAACAGTCGTTTTCTATATGATTCAAAAAAGACTGCCGCAAAATGCATCCTGCATTTGCGGCAGTCCCTTTATTATACCTGTCCGTTCTTGTACCGATCAAGGAAACGCTGGATTCTTTCGTAGGGATCAAGAAGATCACTGACAGATGCATCATGGTTCAGCGTATCGATCAGAAGAGCGATGTATTTGCTCATGTCGCAGCTGATGTAATATTCGCGGGACAGAAGCTCCGGGGTCTGATATACCAGGTTGGTAGTCAGTACGCGATAGAACAATCCTTCTTTGTAAGCCTCATCGAATTTTTCCATACCATTGGTGAACAGACCAAAGGTGGAATACAGGAAGATTCGTTTCGCATGAAGGGCTTTCAGCTTTCTTGCTACATCAATCATGCTCTCACCGGAGGAGATCATGTCATCAATGACCAGAACATCTTTTCCTTCTACATTGCTGCCCAGAAACTCATGGGCAACGATCGGATTGCGTCCATTGATTACTTTCGTGTAATCACGGCGTTTGTAGAACATACCCATGTCTACACCCAGCACATTTGCCAGATAAACTGCACGGCTGGTACCACCCTCATCAGGGCTGATGACCATCAGATGCTCACTGTCTACCTGAATGTCATTTACGTTGGAGAGCAGTGCCTTGATAAACTGGTAAGCAGGCTGTACAGTCTCAAAACCAGACAGCGGGATTGCATTCTGTACACGCGGGTCATGCGCATCAAAGGTGATGATATTGTCCACACCCATAGATACCAGCTCCTGCAGAGCCAGTGCGCAGTCCAGTGACTCACGGGCAGAACGTTTATGCTGACGGCTCTCATAGAGAAATGGCATGATAACAGTAATACGTCTTGCTTTTCCTCCACAGGCAGCGATAATACGTTTCAGATCCTGATAATGGTCATCAGGTGACATGTGATTGGTATGGCCTGCAAGGCTGTAAGTCAGACTGTGGTTACATACATCTACCATCAGATAAAGATCACGTCCGCGGACAGATTCCTGAACAATTCCTTTTGCTTCACCGGAACCAAAACGGGGAATCTTTGCTCCTACCAGGAAAGATTCCTGCTCATAGCCCTGGAATGCAATGTTATCCTTGTGCTCGTTGGCGCTTTCTTTCCGCCACTGCACCAGATAATCATTGACCTTATCACCCAGCTCTTTACAACTGGGAAGAGGAATGATGCCAAGGGATCCTACCGGGATCGTCTCAAGAACACGTTCACTGCGCTGCTGAATCATAATATGCCCTCCAAAATGTATAAAAATAATCGTATATTCAGAGCCTGCCTCATGAATAGCTCCGAATATGTAAATACCTATATAGATCTACTTCAATGGTTATAACATTTCCTATGATACAGAGTCAAGGAATTTCACAAAGTTCGGTTGATTTTCCGGCGAATCCGGATATCACTGCCGGTCAGTTTAAGCAAAGTGTACGAACTGGTGATCCTGGAAAAAATACGTTCACTGTACACATCACGGAATTCCCGGATGGACAGGTTCGTGGAGATGATCGTTGACTTTCTCAACAGTGCCCGTTCATTTAGAAGCTGGAACAGTCTGGACACAGTAAACGTATTGGAAACTTCCGTTCCGCAATCATCCAGGATCAGCAGATCGCTGTCCAGCAGAGCTTCATATTGCTGGTGCAGATTCCACTTATTTGCCGGTGCTCCGATGGACAGAAGCTCAAAGAGCTGAAAGGATGTAAAATAGATTACGGAATGTCCCGTATCCAGAAGCTCTTTGGCGATACAGTTGGATAAAAAGGTCTTTCCGGTTCCTACGGAACCATAGAACAGAATATTCTTAAATTCCTGATCAAATCCATTAACAAACTGATGACAGGTATGGATGATCTCCGGCATGATCTGCTTCTGCTCCTCATCATAGACATCATAAGACAGATGGGAAAAGTTCTCTTCTGCCAGAATCTGATCCAGATGGGAAGAAGAATAGAGCAGACGGATCTCCTGCTGTAAAAAGCAATGGCACTTTTTGCGGCCGATATAACCGGTGTCTTTGCACTCCGGACAGGTATAATGCATCTTAAGATAGTCAGCAGGATAACCGGCGGATAGAAGAAGTCCTTCCTTCTCAGCTTTGAGCAGTGTCAGCTCGTCCTTTAAGGACTTCATGGCCCCTGGTTCCTGGTCGATCATCCGCTCCGCCTGACGAAGACTGCAGGCAGAGATCTCTGAGTCGATCTCACGGATCCTGGGGATCTGTTCGTAGATCTGATCGATCCGGGTACATTGAAGCCGGTAATCCTGATATTGGCGGCGGTCATATTCCCGCATGATCGTATCGTACTGTTTATTGGTAAGCGGCATGTGATCCTCCTGTTATTTCTGGCTTTGAAGCAGCATCTCTTCCAGCTTGTCAAAATCATAGTCACGCTGCTGGAAATTGGTGAATCCGGTTGCCCTGGCAGCGGATGGCTTTTTCCGGGTGCTGTTCTTTTTCTGGTGTTCCTGATCCAGTCGTTCCACATCTGCCAGCGTATGTACTTTCTTTTCGGACCAGCTCTGTAAGATCTTGTCTGCATAGTCAAAATTCGGTTTGTGCAGACGATCCATGGTCCGGCGGCAGGCTTCCAGAACCAGATCCAGGGTGAAATCATAAGTTCCCAGCCATTTTTCGATATAGTCAAGCTCCGGCTGGACCGGATTACGGTCGTTGATGCCGAAGGCCTTCATAATAGCGAAAGTATTGCGCCGGTAAGTGGTAGTCCGTTCCTTTGCCTGAGAGACGGTGGTGATTCCTGCCTCTGCCCAGGCAAGACCTACCTTTTCGATATAATGAATGCTGCTGCTTCCCTTGCAGACACAATACTCTACCAGATACTCCACCAGATCCACAGAAAAATGGAGCTGGTCGTAGAAGTAGAGCAATGTCTCAATCTCGGATGGCGTCAGCGTCTTTTTCATATACTGTTCGCAGACAAATAAAAGCTGTCTGCAGTCAGACTGAGAAGTGAACTCGCGTAACTGATCCCGGCTGTATGCCTTACGTTCCGGTACGGCAGATGCAGAAGCAACAGAAGGAACGACAGGAGAAGAACCGGGGGTGGTGACAGAGGCATGTCTGTCGGGCTGACCAGTAGTTCGTAAGTGGGACGGCTCACAAAGATAGATGCCAAGAAGCACATTGGAGGCATTGCACTCCAGCTTCAACAGTCCCTGCTTTTCCCAGTATTTAAACGCGCGGAGAATGTCACTTTCCGTACAGTCCAGTACATCTGCCAGACCGATCACAGACAGCTCTCTGGTGCTGTCGCCAAGCGAACGAAGCAGGTACAGATAGACCTTCACATATTCACCATTAGCTCCCGGCATATATTCATCCAGGAAAATATTGGAAATAGAAGTAGTACCGACAGAAGTGCCGGTTGTTAAAGTAAAATGACTCATAAATCAGTATCCTCCACCTATTACGGAGTATAGCACAGCTTATCCAAAAAAGAAATAGCCCACACTTTCCTCTGTGGATACTTTTGAGGGAATGTGGATAATGTGGATAACTTGGTGGATAGTTACATTTATGAGAAACCTGTTTCGACAAAAAATGACCAGAAATACAAGGATTTTCAAGAATTTGTCGAATGGTGTCGAAATGTATTATGTAAATCTGTTTTCCACGAAAAAATCCACATGTTTATGCAGCATATTATGTTGATAAACATGTGGATAATGTGGATAACTTTATCTCTGAAGTAGATTTTCCCCGATTCTCAGCACATCTCCGGCACCCATAGTTATCAACAGATCACCGTGCATACAATTTTTTAATAAAAATTCTTCAATCTCTTCGAATGTGGAAAAGTAATCGCAGTCTTTTCCTATTTTATGCAGTTCTGCCTGCAGAGTTCTGGAGCTGATTCCCAGGTTGTCAGTTTCCCTGGCCGGGTAGATCTCTGCCAGTACTACATGGTCGGCAAGGGAAAGTGCTTCCGCAAATTCGTGCATGAATGCGCGGGTACGGGTATAGGTGTGAGGCTGGAACACACACCAGATCTCACGATGCGGATAATTGGCAGCAGCTTTCAGGGTTGCCCGGATCTCGGACGGATGATGGGCATAATCATCGATAATGGTGACACCGTTCACTTCTCCTTTGTACTGGAAACGACGGTCTGTTCCGTGGAACATAGCCAGACCTTCGGAAGCAGTCTTGAAATCAAAGCCAAGTTCCATGGTGGTCGCCAGGGCAGCCAATGCATTGGATACGTTGTGGATACCTGGTACATGAAGCTCTACCGGTCCTACAGGGGTTCCCTTGTGAACCAGTGTGAAGGATGCGCAGCCCTGTCTGTCATAGGTAATATCGGAAGCGGTGTAATCTGCCTCGCCGGACACTTTGTATGTGACCAGATCAGCATCCACACCATTGGTAATCTCGTCTATGTTCTTGATTTCGCCATTCATTACCAGCAGCCCGTGTGCCGGGAGCAGTTCTGCAAACCGATGGAAGGAGTGGCGGATATCAGCAAGATCCTTGAAGAAATCCAGGTGGTCTTCCTCAATGTTCAGGATCACGTCCACAGTCGGGAAGAAGGACAGGAAACTGTTGGTGTACTCACATGCTTCGGTCAGAAACAGATCTGATCTGCCGACGCGGATATTTCCACCGATCTCCGGCAGGATACCACCCACGGAGATGGTAGGATCTGCCTGTGC
>QWCK01005712.1_pt1 | contig 11092 bp, 10 predicted proteins | sample 1972571 | NCBI WGS metagenome assembly QWCK01 (sample SAMN09866710, study PRJNA288562) | Human gut metagenome isolate term2_stool, whole genome shotgun sequencing... | isolation source: gut | host: Homo sapiens | place: USA: California | reverse complement strand
CCGCCTATACAAAACATTATCATTGAAATTGTAAATGTTAGCGAAATCTGCGATACAGTCCAGTCTGTATATATTTCGCTTAGTGGTACCTTGAAGATTGACCATGCGTAAATAAGCCCTAGGAACAATAGCATCACTGTTCCTATAGCAAGGTATAACCACCTTTTTCCTCCATTAATTTTATTATCCAAAACAAAACCTCCTTAATAATATTTTTTTAAATTGTAATCATTTATCCTTTGAACGAATCCGGTATTATCCTCTCGGCAGGTTCCGGAATATACCCTTGACTGTCATTTATAGTCTCATTCTTCGTTTCAGTATAAACATCCTTATTATGAAAATTATCTATTTCTTTTTCAGTATTATTAACAACTTGAATTTCAGCTTCATTACTCTGATTTATTATTGATCTAATTTTTTCAATACTCTCATGCTTCGATGTCCTAATAAGGCTGTAGATGAATGCCTCATAAGTTGTTATCATACACCCCTTTCTTGACAGATATTCCATCGCAGCTTCCATATCATCAGCATTTCTCGATGAGCAACAATCCCTTAATACCACTACAGAAAATCCTCTGTCAATAAATCCCATAGCAGTTTGCATGACTGATGCATGTGCTTCAAGACCTGAAATAATTATCCTACTTCCTTTTTTAGAAAGAAAATCTTCTGAAAATCCCGGTATATCAAAGATGTCAAAACTTATTGTGTTTATCTGTTCCCCTTTGGAAAAAGAATCCATAAGTTCTTCCGGAATCTCTCCAAGATCCCCTGCAAAATGCTTAGAATACATTATCTTAAGGCCTAGGACGTCCGTACATTCTGCGAACCTCCTCGCTCTATCAACGACCCTATTGCCACTTTCTACTCTTTCAATTAATTTGTCCTGAAAGTTCATAAATAGACATATATTATTTTTTTGATTTAATTTGTTAAGCTTTATAAGAGATTCATAATCCGTCGCATCAACCTTTATCGGTGTAATAGTTGCATATCCACCTGCAATAGCTCCAAGATCTATGGATTCATCTGTTCCTTGAAAGTCCATAAGAGTTCCCTTGTACTTATATTCTGCTTTTCCTTCAGGATATATGATCTTTGCATCATCATTCTCATTAGGCTTTTCATCATCTTCGTTCACCACGATGAATCTGTCTAGAAAACTTCTCGGGCCTGACGGTGCAAGCTTAACTCCTTTTATCTTCCATTTCGGAAGATTCGGTGAATTTACATTAAGCACAGTGTTATTATCTAATTCTTTAGATATATCAAGCAGTTCAGGAATCATATCCAATATGAATTCGAACTCCGTCGCTTCATGGCTAAAAACAGAAAGAGCTATTGATTTTATGCCGCTCATGGCACCTTCCATAGCAGCTCCCATGGTTCCAGAATACCTTATATCTGTTCCGCCATTTGCACCATGATTAACTCCACTAAACACATAATTTATATCTATGCCATTATCTTTAGCCCACTGAATACCAAATTTTACACAATCTGCCGGTGTGCCGCTGCAAATAAAAGCTGCTTCTGTATTAGGTATGTCTATTGGTTCAACAGTTATAGGTGTCCTCAAAGTCATAGACTGACTCATGCAACTCCTCTGACTTGAAGGTGCACAAACATAAACTTCTCCATGAAGAGACAATCTTTTTATGAGGGATCTTATTCCTTTGGCATTTATACCGTCATCATTAGATACCAGAAATCTGTTCATAAGAAAATTTTTGCTCCTCTCCTATTAGGTTTCTTAACGTCTAGATGCAATACATTTTGTATTCTACCACACTCTTGGGTTATAATGATAGCATAATATATGATATGTTTTTATTAATAAACTTGGGGGTTAATTATACATGAACTACAAAAAATTTAATTATATTAAGGTGCCTTCCGTAGATTCTACAAATAATCACGCAAAATTCTTTATTGATCGAAATCTCTCTGTTGACAAGCCTCTCATTATTACGGCAAAACGACAGACTGCGGGAAGAGGCAGGTATGGAAAGAGTTTCTTCTCTCCTGAGGGCGGACTTTATATGTCATATATGTTTGAACTTTCATCATTTGAAGAAATTGACCATCTGAATTATATAACTCCTATCACAGCATTACTTGTTAGGAATGTTATTAGCAAATTCATTTCTGATGATATTTCAATTAAGTGGGTAAACGATCTTTATTCAAATGGTCTAAAAGTTGGTGGCATATTGACGGAATTTGAACAGACAAATATAGGGACATCTTATGTGATAATTGGTATAGGCCTTAACTGTAAAATTTCTGATCGAGATCTTCCGCTTCCTGACGACATAAAAGATACAATTGGTTTTCTCGGCATAGACGACATCCCTTTACTTGTTGATGAGATTTCTGAATCTCTATCATCCGTCTTTCCATTCAAGGATGACTTTGATCATTCAGTATACCTAGATGAGTACAGGAAAAGCTGTGACACAATAGGTAGGAAAATAGCTGTTGAGTATAAAAGCGGTGCAAAGCAGCGCGGTATTGCAACAGGAATTGATGATGACTTCAGGCTTATGATAAAAGCTGAAGAAAGTGGCGAACTTATCACTCTATCATCAGTTGAAAATGCAATAATAACATTAGATTAATATTCTTTTGATGCAACAACTTCTCCTGCGTGAAGATACACCATTTTTATGTGTATCCCCTTAATTCCGGTCTTTTCTTCAATATTTGAAATTTGCAGCCTGCAATTTTTCTCAACCTCTTTATCTTCGAGAGATTCTTGCAGGCTGTTTTTTATATAATCATCGATCTTTTTATCTTTAAGGATATCTTCAGTATCGTATTGATATATTATCGTGTTCTTTTCCACCTTCATAACGAACTTTCCCTTATTAAGGGAATCAAGTTCTTTCTGTATAGACGGATGGTCTTTTATATATTTTTCAAGTGAATTCGGCTTTTGGTAAAAAGAGATAATCACCACCATCGTCAATATTACAATTATTGCCAATAGAATATATAAAATTCTCTGATATCTGTCAGCCTTTTTTATTTTAGCATTTATGTGCATACTAACCCCCTTAATTATCGGAGTAATATCATGCCTCATCTATTAATTCAAGTGAATGCTCTTTATTCATCTTTCGGCACATGTCAATGAATTTCTCAATAGGAACATTCTGGATCTGCTTGTTTCCACCTCTCATATTAAGAGATACCGTTTCCCCTTTAGCCTCATTATCTCCAAGAACTGCCACATAAGGCACCATAGAATGCTTAAAGTGTTTGATTTTATCCCTCATGTTGTTTTCACTATAGTCGGCTTCTACTCTAATGCCCTCTTCCATAAGGATATCATGAATTTTTTTCGCATAATCATTATGCACTTCTCTTATAGGAACAATACCAACCTGTATAGGTGCCATCCAGAATGGAAATGCCCCCTTGAAATTCTCAGTCAAAATTCCAATGAACCTTTCAAAAGATCCAAATATGGCTCTATGAATCATTACAGGTTCCTTATGTTTCCCATCGGAATCTGTGTATTTGCAATTAAAGCTATGTGGAAGCAAGAAGTCAAGTTGGATTGTGCCCATCTGCCACTCTCTTCCGATAGCATCCTTCATCTGAAGATCTATCTTAGGACCATAGAATGCACCGTCTCCTTCATTTATCTCATAATTGCCTTCTCCATAGGTTGAATCAAGTATTGCCTTAAGATCGCTCTCTGCTTTTTCCCATGTTTCTATGTCTCCCATGTGATCATCTGGCATCGTGGAAAGTTCAACCCTATATGTAAGGCCGAATGTGCTATAAAGCTCGTCACATATTGACATGATGTCTGCAATCTCTTCTGCAATCTTATCCTCAGTCGTAAGAATGTGTGCATCGTCCTGTCTGAACTGCTGAACCCTGAAAAGACCGTTTAGCTCACCGCTCTTTTCTCTTCTGTGGATAACGTCTGTCTGACTTATCTTAATTGGAAGATCTTTGTAACTTCTGAGTTCACGATTATATACATTTATTGCATTCGGACAGTTCATTGGCTTCATAGCATAGAGCTTGCTGTGGTCATCTTCTTCAAAATGCACTGCATCAGGATTTGATTCATCTTCTCTTGCAGAAGGGACAAGGAACATATTTTCCTTATAGTGTCCCCAGTGTCCGGATGTCTCCCATAATACTTTGTTGCTAAGAACCGGACCCGAAATCTCTTGATATCCATGTCTGTCATGCACATTTCTCCAATATGTAAGTAGTGCATTGAAAACTTTCCAACCGTTAGGTAGCCAATAAGGCATGCCTGGAGCTGAAGGATGGAACATGAATAAATCTAGCTTAGGACCGATTTTTTTATGATCTCTTTCCTTTGCTTCTTTAACCAGGTTCAGATGTTCTTTTAATAATTTTTTGTCAGGGAAACAATACACATATACTCGTTGAAGCTGTTCCCTTTTCTCGTCTCCTCTCCAATATGCTCCTGATACAGATTTTATCTTATATGCAACGCCAAGAAGTTCTGTAGAATTATTAATGTGCGGTCCCGAACAAAGATCAATAAAGTCGTCACCCGTCTTGTAAACTGAAATAATCTCGTCATCCGGGAGGTCGTTAATAAGCTCAATCTTGAACTTCTGATCTTTGAACATATTGAGTGCCTCTTCCTTAGTTACGACAAGACGTGTCCAGTCTTCTTTTCTAAGCATTATCTCTTTCATCTTGTCTTCTATCATCTTGAAGTCATCCTCTGTCAATGCCCTTGGAAGTTCAAAGTCGTAATAGAAGCCATCAGAAATCTTAGGTCCTATTGCAATTTGCACCTTGTCTTTTCCGAAAATTTCCATTACAGCCTTTGCTAGAATATGAGCTGTGGAATGTCTATATACCTCCAAGAATTCTTCTCTATTTAATTTGTCCATCTGCTGCTCCCCTTTCCATAATTCTTTTTATTGTATGTATATACTGCTTTATCAATATTTTTAGCATTGTCTCAGAGACTCTGTAAAAGTAAAAGCAGATTACTTTTGAATCCTCTGTACAAAGCTCCTCTACCGGCTCCATTAACATACCGGATCTTTTCGCTGCTAATGCAAGTTCTTCAGCTGGAATTGAAGTTTTAACTCTTAGCGTAAGAGCCATACCTGACATGGAATTTACCGGAGTAAATATTTCATTACCATTTTCCTTAAATACTTTTATCGTTGTCTTCAATTTTGCCGAATATATCTTCCTACATTTTTTTATTGTTTTTTCATAAGATCCGTCACGCATATATAAGGCGAGACAAAGCTGTTCGGTTTTGGAACAGGTCTGTACGTACGTATCCTTGCTCTTCTTCCATTCAAGCATCAATTTATCAGGTAAAACCATGTAGCTTATGTTGATTCCGGCAAAAAGTGTTGCTGAAAAGGAACCGTAGTATATGACTCTCTCTCCGTCGCCAATCATCTTCATCGGAGGAACCGGTTTACCGAAATACCTAAGTTCACTATCATAGTCGTCCTCTATTATATAACTGTCCGTTTCATCTGCCCACTTAATTAGTTCAATTCTTTTAGAAACCGGCATTACATCTCCACTAGGATATCTGTTTGAAGGATTGATATAAACAATTTGTCTTTCACTTCCCATTTCAGATATTTCTATATCACCCGATATGCCAACCTTATTAAGCTCAATATCTGCACATTCAAAAACTCGATTGATCTTATCATAACCGGGAAACTCTGTTGATGCTTTCCTGACACCCATTTTCTTAAAAATTCTAATAAGAGAATTTGTCAAATGCATAGATCCGGCAGCTATAACAATATTGTCAGGTGTTGAGATCAGCCCTCTGCTATTTCTTAGATACGATGCTATTTCCTCCCTTAGCATCTGTTCTCCTTCAGGACTTGCGTCGGACCTCAAAAGTCTTGAGTAATTGTTAAAAACCTTGTTCATCGATCTCTTCCATTTGTAAAAATCAAAACTCTCCTCGTCAAAAAGGAGCATATCATCCTTTGGGAGCTCATTTGACTCGAATGTTATATCATCTCTTGGTTCAATATTCTCTATCGGTGAAATATCTGAATTAACATAGTATCCAGACTTTGGTCTGCTTTCTATATATCCTTCCAAAAGCAGCTGGTTATATGCCGATTCAACCGTAGTTATGCTTATATCATTAACCTTTGCAAGTTTTCTCAATGATGGCATCTTTGAACCAGCTTCTATTTCCCCTGATTCAATATCATTCTTAAATCTCTCATAAATCTGTTCATAAAGTTTTATTTTTGATTCCTTATCAAATTTAATTATAAATTCTTCCATCTGTTACCTTTAATATAATATAATTTTGCAATTACAAGATATACAATGTATTATGATTATATATGTAATCTTGTTTATTGACAAGTATTTCTATTTACTATGATTGAGTTTCATTCCTTTTGATTCCTTTATCTTTCCATTAGAAAGGCATAAAACTCCTCTAATATCATCTCTCTCATTTATGAAATTAAGTGCATCATCAGAGCCTTTCATTAGGCAGATTGTACTTAATGCATCAGCATCCATCGAATGTCCGTAATCCATTACCAGGCTTACTGAGTCCATATCTGTTTTTACAGGATAACCTGTTTTAGCGTCCAAAACATGGTAATATATAACCCCATCCTTCTCAAACTGTCGCTCATACACTCCTGAAGTAACAACACTTTTATTTATTACCTTAACGCTTCCTATGGTTTTAGTTCTATCACTATATGGTTTTTCGATGCCTATAACAAATTTATTCTTATCCGGTTTTTCCCCGATAGCTATAATATTTCCTCCGAGATTTACTATCGCAGAATTCACTCCAATTTTTTTAAGCCTGTCAGCAAGCCTGTCTCCTATATATCCCTTAGCTATTCCACCAAGATCGAGTCTTGAAAGAGGATCAGTAATTCTCACATTATTACCGTCTATCTCTATATTCCTGTAATCTACATGCTTCAATGCCTCCTGAAGCTCTGTCTCATCTGGTAATGACGGATTATCAGAATGAAAATTCCATAAAGATGACACTCCTCCTATACTTATATCAAATGTTCCGTCTGAAAGCTCCCCATATTCTATACCAGCCTTAATTACGTTAATCGTGTCGTCTGAAACCTTGACCCAATTGCCGCCAGCTCTATTAATTTTGCCTATGTCGCTTGTTTCAACTGTACTGCTAAGTGTCTTATCAAGCTGTCTACATAGATCAAAGGCATCATCAATTGCAGCCTTTGCTTTTTTCTTCGTGAGTCCGCCGTCCATATCATAGATGGAAATCTGACACACTGTGTCAAGATAATACTCCTCTTCTGAAATCGGTTCCGTTTTATTAATATTACACCCGGTCTGTGTTATAATTATGAGCAATAACATTAATAATATTAAATTTATTTTTTTCATAAAATGCATTCCCTTTTATTATGTTCAAAGACTTTTTTAGAAAATCAGATATAATATTGATGATTTCAATCGTAATAATCGGTTTAATATCCGCCGTATATATCTCTCTAGGAAAAACCGTAGGTGATGAAGTTGAAATAAAAGTCAATAATACCATTTATGGAACCTATTCTCTGAATATTAATAGAACTATTGTAGTAAAAGAAAATAATAACAAAAATATTGTTACAATAAAGGACGGCTCCGTAAAAATGAGTTCAGCTTCTTGTAAGAATCAGGTTTGTGTTCACCATTCCTCCATATCTAAGGTCGGAGAGAGTATAATATGCCTTCCAAATAAGGTCATAATTAGGATCAAAGGTATATCAAAGGACAGTGTAGATGCTGTCTCAAAGTAGTTATGCAAAATAAAAATTATTCATATAATATCACAATTACAGCTCTAATGTCATCTCTGGCTTTGATTTTTTCATATATCGAGGCGGTCATTCCTTTTAACCCGGGTATCCCCGGTGTTAAGCTTGGTATAGCAAATATTGTAACAGTTATCGCTCTTTATAAATTGTCCATAAAGCATGCTGCCCTTATCAATGTGATTAGGATAATGGTTGCTGGATTATTATTTAGCGGAGTATTCGGTGCCATATATTCTCTCGCAGGAGCTACTTTAAGCCTTGCCGGTATGATTATTCTTAAGAAAACTGACAAGTTCAGTATAGCAGGTGTTAGCATGGCGGGTGGCGTGCTACACAATATTGGGCAGCTACTTATAGCTGCATTCCTCATCAAAGACATAAGAATATTTATCTACTTCCCTGTTCTCCTCTTCTCAGGTCTTGCAGCAGGAATTGCTGTTGGAGTGGCGGCAACTTTAATTATTAGAGCGCTTCCGAAAAGCATCAACCCATAAGCAGTAATCCAGAAAAGTAATCCGTAACAAAAAAGCAGCCGGCCGTTTTGATATGTGCCCTCTTTACTGGACAAACCAGTAAGGAGGGTATTTTTATGAAATATAGCTATGAGTTCAAAAAAAGAATATGCACAGCATCAATATAGTATTGTGGGTAATCACTTTTTAATTGTATATTGGTTCTCCATTCAAAGAAATTCCCAAGGTCACCTTCCTCCTGAGATAATTTCGCAATGTCTACCTTCCACTTGTTGACCTCACACTTTACCGGCTCTGCAGTTTTTACAATCTTTGATTCGCCGCCATATTACAAAACTGTTTGCGTCGGTGTGACAGGTGCAGCGTTTACTGCCACAGGCAAAGAAACAAATATGCTACTTGCAGTTTAAATGTTTGTGACATTAATTATTAATAACGTATTTAAGTTTTTCTACTTAATTTGAACTAATTTCTATGTTTAAATTAAAATCCCAAAAAAAAATGGAGCAGGGATCTACACGTGCTCCACTAAAGTCTTGACTCATTTTTAAATTTTATCAATTCTTCTAATTTGATTTTTTCTTTTTAATACTTATGGCTAATCCTGCTATGCCTAAACCTGCTATTGCCATGAATAACAATCCCATATCGCTATCTCCGGTCTTGGGAGAATCTTTCTTAGGCTTTTCTTCTGTATTAGTATTTGGCTTCTCCGGTTCAGGATCGTCATTATTCTTTGATTCGTTTATCAGCTGAACCTTATCGCTTTTCTCAACCTTGCCCCTTGTCGCAAGTAGGCTCACATCTGGTGGCTCATTCTCAGCTAGTCCTTTAAATAATCTCTGGTAGAATGCGTCAGCGGATTTCTCATCTTCAAATACATATATTCCACTATCTGCGTCGGTAAATTCTATAACATCGACTATTAATTCTTTGCTAGGCAATTTAATTTCAACGCCATCTGCCTCTTTTTCTTTAAGCTTATATCTAAATATTTTATTATAAGCATAGTCAGGGTCATACTTATCCTCTAAATACTGGTCGTGTTTTCGTATAAAATCATTTGCGTCTTTAGATGGAATTAAAGGCTTTTCTATGGACTCGATATTACCATTTGCATCGAATTTCTTATCTATCGCAATAGGTCTTGTTGTCATTTTTAAAAGGTAACTGACTGCTCGATTATTATAAAAATTGAATTTATCAATTACTTTCATTGTGCCATCGCGAAAATCATTTTCTAAATTTAAGCACTGTGAGCCAAATTCATATGCACCAAGGAAGTCATAGAGAGGATCTTTACCATTATATCCTAGCTCCCCAATCTTACTCTTCCAACCTATAACGCCCGCTGATTCAGGATCGCCTGCCCAGTTACAGCGAATGACTTCTTCATCTGATTCCAGATCCCTCTTTTGACTTTCATAATACTCTTTGGCTTCTTCTTCGCTAAGGTTTAAATCTGCATTCTTAAATTGCTCAGGATATAGCTTGCCAACTCTATAAGTTTCTTGATGATCTGATGTTTCAATTCTTCCCCATTCATGGATGAAGGAATGATTAAATAGATCCTCAGTATTACCATTAAAGGCTCCCGATTTCCATGCTAAGTCATTAAATTTCTTGTCAACATAATCATTTGAGCTGAAAGGAACCTTATATTTATGGTTAATAAGCCCCGGAACGACCTCACATATTCTATCAAATCCGCCATTATTTGGATCATTATTCATCAAATACTTCTTGCTTGCGGTCTGATCTGGCACAAGTTCAAAGTTAAGAGTTCCGCTAATATCCTTACCCTTAAAATTATCAAATTTGATGAGCTTGGTGAACCAAGCCTGCTGTGCTATAATCTCCGAGCAGTCAACATTGCTATCCGCAACAATCGCGTCAACTTTCACAGCTGGAATTAACAAGATTAATGAAAATATTAATATAGAAAATTTCTTAAATTTCATGATGTTTTAACCTCGACTAGTTGGTTCTAAAATTGCAAATTTGTTAAATGCAATAATTTAGGCTTAAAAATTATATCATATTCATACTATAAAATCCTATTTGTTCTATTATTTTTTATATGTTTTCCTTAAATTTTCTTCTATTTTGCTAATATATAATTCTTCTATCCTGTCGATTTCCTTTCGCAGATTAGGGAAGGCTTTTAGCAACCTTCTCTCTTGAAAAGCATTGAACCTATCCCAGCTCTTTGAAAATCTGCCCTTTACATCTACCTCTTTGCCCCTGCTCTTAATATCCTTTTCAATATCTTCAAGTCTGATAGTTCCCTCATAAATCTTTTCACCTATATCATTAGAGACATTTCTAAGCTCATGGTTTACCTTGTCAATAAGCTTGAACCTCTTGTTAAGCCCTATCAAGGTATTTATAGTGCTAATAAAATCGATAATTATAACTATTGTGAAAAATGCCAGAATATATGTTTTTATTTGTGGATGAATTATATTTGCCAGTTTTTTTACAATAGGATGGTTAATATCATAGAGGAATAGGCAGAGGAACCCCCAAACTATTGAAAATTCGAGGCAAATATATCCTCCAAGATTCAATCTTCTATCTGAATAGTCCCACCAATGCTTGTGGAATATCTTATCAAGCAATATTCCGGTTATAAGTTCTATTACTGATGCTATGATTATTGAACCGATAAAAAGCACAAGCCTGTTTTGATCTGCAATACCGGAAAGAAAAAATATTACTGTACATGCTCCAAGTCCGTATATAGGACATATAGGACCGTTCAGGAATCCCCTATTGATAAATTTCCCTGTCTTA
>QWCK01005710.1_pt1 | contig 11095 bp, 9 predicted proteins | sample 1972571 | NCBI WGS metagenome assembly QWCK01 (sample SAMN09866710, study PRJNA288562) | Human gut metagenome isolate term2_stool, whole genome shotgun sequencing... | isolation source: gut | host: Homo sapiens | place: USA: California | reverse complement strand
GGCGAACACCGTTCGCCCTACGGGATATATGGTGCAAAACCATGTCTCTCAACAAACAAGCGCTCCGGTTTCATCACTTGACAAAACCGGAGCGTCCGTTTATAATACTGATATAAGAACGGCTCTCACGTGTCAGGTGCGGTCGTTCCCCGAACAAGTTTAGAGCTTGAGGAAAACGCCGCTGCCTTTTTAGGTGGCGGTTATTTCTTGAGGTTCAAAATACCGAAGACAACCGTCGCAAGCAGCATCAGAAGCGTAAGTACCTCCATTGTTGTCATGCGCGTCACCCCCTTAATGCAGGGGAATAACCTCGCCGTTCCATATCAGCAACTTCATACTGTCAATAAACCGCTCTTCGGGGCGGCTTTTGTACATTTCCCCCGTATTTCAATCACATAAACCCCAAAACAGGCACACCTCTCGGTGTGCCTGTTTTCCGTATATTACTCTCTATCCTGCGACCCGCTGTCTCCTACCACAGAATCAGCAGATCGGATATTGTACTTGCCGCGATGATGACGAGTCAGCAGACAAGCGGTCCTGCCCGCTCGAACCACCGCCAGAACAGCGGCAGGAACAGCCCGAGCGGAAACAGATGATACCGCGCTTTCTCATCCGAGAGCTACTTCCGTTGTATAGGCAACATCTCCGCTCTGTGCAGACTCAACGCCGTTTTCCGCGTCCTTCTCCGCCTGTGCACGGTATTTCTCGATGATATCCTTCGGATAATCCTCTTCGGTGTAGCCTGCGCTTGCATCCCACTCATCGCCCTTTTCGTCCGTGTAGGTCAAGCATACGCTGCTGCGGGCAAACTGCTGCATAATGCCGTACGCCATCGCATTGCTGCCGTACAGATTCATTACGTCAATGCTGATCGCGTTTTTGAGCAGCGCATCAATATCCGCCTTGTCGGTCACCTGCACGCCCTGCCAGCAGTCTTTATCCGGCAGATAGATGCTCAGCGCAACCGACTTTACGTTTTCCGCGCTGATGGCCTTGGGTACAATGCCTGTGTACTTTTTGATGAGTGCAAGCGTCTTTACGTCCTTGTCGGTCACGCATACGGCACCCTCGCTGTAATAATCGTCGTTGTTCTGCTGCGAGAATTCCATGCGCAGCACCGGCATTGCGTCTCCGGTGTGGGTCAGTGTCTCTGCCTTGAGCGTGTCAATGATCTCCTGCGCCTTCTGCGAGTCGCTGAGTGTGCCGACGCCGTTGTAGCCGTCACCGTTGGTGTAGAAAACAATGTTGCGGTGATAACCCTCGTTGACCTCGCCGAGCGCAAACAGCGACCACGCTTTCTGCTTGTACTCTGCGGACTGGTAAATCTGCTTTTTGAGCGTGAACACTTCGTCTGTGGCCGGCAGCTCATACGAACGGCTCTTCACCTTGCCGTTCTTCAGCTTGAAGGTGACGGTAATGCTCTCCGTCTGTGCATTTTCATCCGTATTATTCAGGCTTTCCACGCCGAGCGCCGCCAGCTGCCGCGCTGCCGCGATGTTTTCCGGCTCACTGAGCAGTGCCGATTCACCGACGTAACCCATCGGCGCTGCCGCTGCAATGCTGCCCTCATCCGGCAGCCACTCATCATAACCGAACACATCCGCCTGCATGGTCAGCATACCGCCGACCAGCACCGCAAGAATAACGGCAAGGTGGATGGGCTTGCGGAAGATGGCGCGGAAGTCGAACGCATAAATAATCTCCACCACGCAGTGGAAAATGACCGTGCCGAGCACCAGACCGACCCAGAACCACAGCTCGGATTCGTAGACCAGCATTTTGAAAATCTCAGCGAACGCCGTACCCATAACCACGCAGATAATAATCTTGACGGGCAGCTTGATCGGGTTGAATGCCAGTGCCGTGCCCGCCCGCTCGCTCTTTCGGATGCGGAACAGGAACAGCGCCAGTGCGGTGATAACGATCGCCGCAATCGCATAGCCGATCAGCAGACCGATAGCACTCGGCTCCTGCAGCCCGGCGGAGTAATCCATCGTATAGACAGGCTCCACTGCCCCTGCCCAGCTATGCATTTTCGTGCCGTTTACGCCGAAATACTGAATCAGCGGTGCAAACTTGTTGCAGAACAGCAGCGAAGCCATGGAAGCATCCGTCACATAGGTCTGGAAGAACATGCTCTTGAGACCCTGCCACAGTGCGGTTACGAGTGTCGGTCCGAAGTACACCCACAAACCGAGCAGCAGCGTGATGACCGTGTTGCCGCACAGGATGGTCGTAACAGCCGCCATCGCGTACAGCAGGAAGAAGAAAATGACGTTGGACGCGATCACGCCGATGAGCGATGCGTTGACCACCTCACCGAAGCCCATCGCACATGCACTGACAATGCTCAGCGCATGCAGCACGAGGTACGGCACCAACGCACACAGCGCACCGGTCGCGTAGTCCACCGCGAACAGGCGGCTGCGCGAAATCGGCAGGCTGTGATAGAAATCCACCTTGCGGCGATTGTGCAGGTACGCGAACATGCTCACACCGCAGGTGACCGCCAGAATGATGACTGCCGCCTTGGCAAACACATTCTGTCCGCCGAGCATCTCACCGACGCTCTCCACATAGCCTTGCCAGCTTGCCGCGGCATCGGCCGCACTCAGATTGACCAGATCCTGCTTATGTGCCGACAGGCTGTGCTGCGCCGTCATAATCACCGGCAGCAGCTGCGCCATAAAGAATCCCACCGTGGACAGCACGATGGCCCACAGATTGCGTTTCATGCAATCCCGCACGAGACCCTTAGAACAGGAGTTTCTTGACATCATAGCCCGCCACCTCCGTTTCATTGATAAAGATTTCCTCCAGCGTCAGCGGGAGCATTTCGCAGAAGGTCGGGTTCAGCGCGTTCACCCTGGCGAGCAGCTCTTCCCGGCTGCCGCGCGCCGTAATAGTGTACAGCGAGCCGCGCTGCTCCTTGTGCAGAATGTCAAAGCCTTCCCACGCGGAATCCGGCAGCGGATTCGGGAAAATGCACTGCATTTTGTACATGCCGAGCTTCATGTCGTCCAGATCGCGCGAGAACAGGATGCCGCCGCGATGCAGCAGACCGACATGGTCGCAGATGTCCTCCAGCTCACGCAGGTTGTGCGAGGCGATGATGGGCGTCAGACCTCTGTCCGCTACATCCTCGGCAAACAGGCTCTTTACCGTCTGGCGAACGACCGGGTCGAGACCGTCGAACGTCTCATCGCAGAATAAGTAGTCCGTGCCGCTGCATACGCCGCAGATGACCGAAACCTGCTTTTTCATGCCCTTGGAGAACGTCCGCAGCTTGCGGTTTTCGTCCAGACCGAAGCCGTTCATCAGCTTGCGGTAGCGCGCTTCATCGAATTTGCTGTAAAAGCGCTTGTAATAGTTTTTCATTTCCTTCGGCGTGCTGTTCGGGAAAAAGAACTGCTCATCCGAGATGAAGAAAAACCGTTCCTTCATCGCAATGTTCTCGAAAATGTCCTCTCCGTCAATCTGCACCGTGCCCTCATCCGACTGCAAAATGCCGGCCAGCATGCGCAGGAACGTGGACTTGCCCGCGCCGTTCGAGCCGATCAGGCCGTAGACCGAGCCGTCCTTGACTTCCGCGCAGATGTGATCGACCGCCGTGATGTCCTCAAACCGCTTGGTCGCGTTGGTTGCCGTAATCATGTTCTGCTCTCTCCTTTCCTCGCTACCCAGCCGCGCAGCTGCTCCTCGGTCACCCCGAGCGAGCGCGCCTGACCGGCCAGTGCGGTAATCTGCTCACCCAGTTCGTTAAGCCTCTGGGAACGCAGCGCCGCTGCATTGTCCGATATAAAATTTCCCCGTCCTTTTGCGGCGTAGATCACACCGCGGCGTTCCAGCTCTCCGTAAGCGCGCTGTATTGTGTTCGGGTTGATCGACAGTTCCATCGCAAGCTGCCGTACACTGGGCAGCTGGGTGTCCGCTGGCAGTGCCCCACGCAGAGCCAGTCCCTCAATGCCGTCCACCACCTGTTCATAGATGGGTCGGGCATCCCGATAGTCGATTTTAATCACCTGACGCGCCTCCTTTCCTTTTGTTGATTTGAGAGTGTATCAACTGTACTGTGTGTTTTAGTACAGTTAGATAATAACACGAACCAGACGGTATGTCAAGCATAATTAGTAATTAGGAATTAGAAGTTAGTAATTAACGTGATAGAAAGCCTTACCGTAGGGTGCGCCGACCCCGGCGCACCGTGTAAACCGTCTGCACATGCGTAACCGTAGGGGCGAACATTGTTCGCCCGCAGCGCGACCGGAGCCTGCGCAAGGAGCGGCCGCAGCGCGACCGGAGCCTGCGCAAGGAGCGGCCGCACACCCATTTAACCACAACGAGGGAGCACACTGTGCTCCCCTACGAGATAAATGTTGCCGATGAATTTACAAACGGTGCGCCGAGGTCGTACCCCAGGGCACCTTCTCTTGCGGCTATGCCGCAATTCACCTTGCCGCACCCTACGGTAATGTTTGTGCAGTTATTTGTCGGTATGAACATGATTTATCGTTGCAAAAGAAAAAGGGCGCACAATGTGCGCCCTGCGGAGAACCATCCCTTCACGGTCATTCTCCATTTTCAATTCTCCATTATTTCCATTTCCACTCGCGGACCTCCGGCATATCCTCACCGTACTCGTTGATATACTGCTGATGCTGCACCAGCTTATCGCTCATCTTCTGGTAGAGGTACGCGCCGCGGTTGCCAAGCTGCGGCAGGCGCAGCAGAACGTCCTTGACGAGGTGGAAGCGGTCGATATCATTCTGCACGCGCATATCGAACGGCGTGGTGATGGTGCCCTCCTCCCTGTAGCCGCGAACGTGCAGGTTGCGGTTATGACGGCGGTAGGTCAGCTCATGGACGAGCGTCGGGTAGCCGTGGAAGGCGAAGATGATCGGCTTATCCTTGGTGAACAGCATGTCGTACTCGGCATCGGACAGGCCGTGCGGATGCTCCCGCTCGGGCTGCAGCTTCATCAGGTCAACCACGTTGACAACGCGCACCTTAAGCTCGGGCAGCTCTTCCCGCAGGATGGATACGGCAGCCAGTGTCTCGAGCGTCGGCGTCTCGCCGCAGCACGCCATAACAACGTCCGGCTCTGCGCCCTGATCGTTGGACGCCCACTCCCAGATGCCGATGCCCTGGGTGCAGTGCTGCACAGCCTGCTCCATGGTCAGCCACTGCGGACGCGGATGCTTGGATGCCACGATGACGTTGACATAGTTGCGGCTCTTGATGCAGTGATCGAAGCAGCTGAGCAGGCAGTTTGCATCAGGCGGCAGATACAGACGGACAACATCCGCCTTTTTGTTGGCGATATGGTCAAGGAAGCCCGGATCCTGATGGGTAAAGCCGTTGTGATCCTGCTGCCATACGTTGGACGCGAGGATCAGGTTGAGCGACGCGATCGGCTGACGCCACGGCAGACCGTTGCAGACCTTGAGCCACTTGGCGTGCTGTGCCGCCATCGAGTCGATAATGCGGATGAACGCCTCATAGCTTGCGAAAAAGCCGTGACGGCCGGTCAGCAGATAGCCCTCGAGCCAGCCCTCGCACATGTGCTCGGACAGCATGCCGTCCATCACGCGGCCGCTTGCGGACAAAAATTCGTCGGTGTCCAGACGCTCGGCGTTCCACTCGCGGTCGGTGACCTCGAAGATGTGGCTCAGGCGGTTGGACATGGTCTCGTCCGGGCCGAATACGCGGAAGTTGCGGCTGTCCATGTTCAGCTTGATGACATCGCGGACATAAGCGCCAAGCTCGATCATATCCTGACCCTCAACACTGCCCGGAGCCGGAACATTCAGTCCGTAATCGCGGAAATCCGGCAGGCGCAGCTGGTGCATGAGCAAACCGCCGTTGGCGTGCGGGTTTGCGCCGATGCGGTGCTCGCCGGTCGGCGCCAGCGCCTTGAGTTCGGGAATCAGCTTGCCGTTTTCGTCGAACAGCTCCTCCGGATGGTAGCTGCGCAGCCACTGCTCGAGCATGGGCAGGTGCTCCGGGCTGTCCATCATCAGCGGCACCTGATGCGCGCGGAAGCTGCCCTCGATCTGCTTGCCGTCCACGTTCTTCGGACCGGTCCAGCCCTTCGGGGTGCGCAGCACGATCATCGGGTAGATCGGACGGGTCGTGTCGCCGGTCTCACGGGCGTGCTTGCGGATGGCGAGGATTTCCTCGGTTACGGTGTCGAGCGTGTCCGCCAGCGCGCGGTGTACCTTCATCGGCTCATCGCCCTCGACGAAATACGGCTTCCAGCCGCAGCCCTCGAGCATTTTGCGCAGCTCCTCCTCCGGAATGCGCGACAGCACGGTCGGGTTGGAGATCTTGTAGCCGTTCAGGTGCAGGATCGGCAGAACAACGCCGTCCGTCACCGGATTGAGGAACTTGTTGCCGTGCCACGAGGTTGCCAGCGGGCCGGTCTCCGCCTCGCCGTCACCGACAACTACGGTTGCGATCAGGTCAGGGTTATCCAGCACCGCACCGAAGCCGTGCGCCAGAGAATACCCCAGTTCACCGCCCTCGTGGATGGAGCCCGGGGTCTCCGGTGCAACGTGGCTGGCAATGCCGCCCGGGAACGAGAACTGCTTGAACAGGCGCTTCATGCCCTCGGTGTCCTCGCTGATGTTCGGGTAAACCTCGCTGTAAGTGCCCTCGAGGTAGGTGTTCGCCACGAAGAAGTTGCCGCCGTGACCCGGACCGGACAGCAGGATCATATCCAGATTATACTGCTTGATGATGCGGTTCAGATGAACGTAAATCAGGTTCTGACCGGGCACCGTGCCCCAGTGGCCGACGATTTTCTTCTTGATGTGCTCAGGCTTCAGCGGCTCCTTGAGCAGCGGGTTATCGAGCAGGTAAAGCTGACCGGCTGCAAGATAATTTGCCGCCCGCCAGTATGCGTCCATTTTGTTCAGCATTTCGTCGTTGATGTGTGCTGCCATAGCGTAATGCTTCCTTTCTGCGATTGACTGTATGCGTGGTTTTATTAGTCTATCCGTTTTAAAGCAAATAATGCGATAAAGCGTCCACCTGTTTTTTCATTCCTTATCACGCTGAGATAATAGCATATCGTTATTTATTTGTCAATATTACATTTGTCATTGATTCAGGCAGGAGTGAGGAGACAGGCGTAATGGAAAATGGAAAATGGAGAATGGAGAATGGAAAATGAACGATACGGTTTACGGCGTTTCTCCGGGTTTGGTATTACATGAAATGTATACCGTAGGGTGCGCCGACCTCGGCGCACCGTCTCTAACGATTGTAACGTGCGTAACCGTAGGGGCGAACATTGTTCGCCCGCAGCACGACCGGAGCCTGTGCAGGGAACGGCCACGCACCCGGTTAACCATAACGCGGGAGCACACTGTGCTCCCCTACGGGTATGCGTTTGCCGATGAATTTACAAATGGTGCGCCGAGGTCGTACCCCAGGGCACCTTCTCTTGCGGCTACGCCGCAATTCACCTTGGCGCACCCTACGGTATACATTTCATACGGTGATATCGCAATGCGAAGAAGGTTAAACCACAGCGTTCATTCTCCATTCTCCATTTTCCATCCTCCATTCTCCATCCTCTATTATTCCGAAAAAAAAGAACAGCGTCCCGCTCTATCCAAGCGGAACGCTGTAATTTCATTGCATTTTTATCAAATCTGCGAAGTAAAAACCTTATAGCCGTCAGCGGTGAGGGTGTTGATGAGGCGCTTGGCGTGGTCAACGCCGCCGACCTCACAGACGACATGGATAATCGCCTCGCCGATCTCGAGGTCCGTCTGTACGCGGTCATGCTGGAACAGGATGATATTGGCATTCTGCTGTGCAACGATGTGCGAGAAATGCTCGAGTGCGCCCGGTGCATCCGGCATGAGCACAGAGAACTTCAGCTGACGGCAGCGGGTAATCAGACCCTTTTCCACAATCTTGTGAATAAAGGATACGTCGATATTGCCGCCGGACAGCACGCATACGACCTTTTTGCCCTTTACATCCACCTTGTTGTTGAGCACAGCCGCGAGCGGAGCCGCACCCGAGGTCTCAACGACCTGCTTGCAGCGCTCGAGCAGCAGCAGAACAGCGGAAGCGATCTCGTCATCGGAAACCGTGACAACGCGGTCCACATACTTCTTGATATACTCAAAGGTCTTTTCGCCCGGGGTCTTTACGGCGATACCGTCAGCGATGGTGTGCACGGTATCGGACGGAGTGCGCTCACCGGTGCGGAACGAATTTGCGATCGCCGGTGCGCCCTCAGCCTGTACGCCGATGATCTGGATGCGCGGGTTGATCTGCTTTGCGCAGGCAGCCACGCCGGAGATCAGTCCGCCGCCGCCGGCCGGAACGAAGATCATATCAACACCCGGCAGGTCGCGCAGGATTTCCAGCGCGATGGTGCCCTGACCCGCCATAACATCCTCATCGTCAAACGGGTGGATGAACTCTGCGCCGGTCTCCTCGCAGATCTCGCACGCCTTGGCATAGGCTTCATCGTAAATGTTGCCCGCCAGAACAACCTCGGCACCGTAGCCCTGGGTTGCGGAAACCTTGGCGATCGGCGCGGAACGCGGCATAACGATGGTGGATTTTACACCGGCAGCGGTTGCCGCAAAGGCAACGCCCTGTGCATGGTTGCCCGCAGAGGACGCAACAACGGCGTGCAGGTCGCCCTCAGCGAAGCGCTTCATAATCTTATTGTAAGCACCGCGCACCTTAAAGGAGCCGGTCTTCTGCTGGTTTTCGTACTTCAGATAAACCTCTGCGCCGGTCATGGCGGAGAAGGTGCAGGACGTAGACAGCGGAATGTTGTGGATGACGTTTTTCAGTCGGTCCGCAGCTGCCTCGAAATCTTTTAATTCTAACATTGAGCATCTTCCTCGTTTTTGCAAGATAGATTTATAATATCACTTTCCATTTTTGATTGCAAGATATTCGGGCACATTACCTTACATTATTATATCATTCTGTTCAATATGTACAAAGAATCCGCATTTCCCGCGGTGTGTGTGCATTGCGGAAATGGCCGCATCGTGTAATCATTTCGAACCGGTATCCTGCAGGGTGCGGCAAGGTGAATTGCGGCAAAGCCGCAAGAGAAGGTGCCCTGGGGTACGACCTCGGCGCACCGAATGTCGCCCACATGCACGCGCGTAACCGTAGGGGCGAACATTGTTCGCCCTAAATACGTTTGATATGGCGCTGCGTGGGAGCACAATGTGCTCCCCTACGGGATAACCCGTACAGACCGGTTAGATACGGTGCGCCGAGGTCGTCGCACCCTACGGTTTACATTCATCATAAAATTGAAATAGCGAAACACGATAAAACTTTCATTCTCTCCACTCTTCACTCTTTTTATTGCCTTTATCGTCAGGATTTGCTATACTAATATAAGATTATTGTGGGAGGAACTGCAATGGACGAGCAAACCCGTGGATTCCGCAGTGCCATCTTCGGCGGCTTTAACCGCGAGGACGTAATGCATTACATAGAAGAAACCGACACGAAATACTACACCGAGACCGCCGAGCTGCGCTCTCAGCTGACCGAGGCTCAGTCCGCGATGAACGAGCTGCGCACGCAGAACGAGGCGCTTACCGCGAAGAACGCCGAGCTGCTCGAACGGCTGGGCGAAATGACGCTGGATACCGATAAAATCCGCGCACAGCTGGACCAGATCGAAAGCGGTTTTTCCCTTCAGGCGACCGAGATCGAGGCGCAGAACGCCCGTGCGGCGCAGCTTGCGGCGGAAAACGACCGGCTGACCTCGGAGAACGCCAAGCTGTCGGCCAAATGCGGCGAATACGATGCGACCAGAGAGAAGATTGCCGAGATGGAGCTTTCCGCGTACCGGCGCGCCAAGCAGATCGAGGAGGACGCCAAGGTGGAACTGCAGAAGCTGCGCCGCAAGTCGATGGAGACCATCGAGCAGGTGCGCCGCCAGCTGGATGCCACCAAGGAGAACTACCGCACCGTGCTGGCACGCAACCAGCAGGAATCCGCCGAGATGGCCCGCAAAGCCGGTGAAGTGCTCGGCGAAATTGACAAGATCAGCGCGTCGCTTGGCAAAAAGGACGGCGAGACGCCCCATCCCGAGCCGGACAAGGCAAAAAACGGACTGCGTGAGGTTCTGAACAATCTGCGCCCGAAAACGGAGGAATAAGCATGGCACACTACGATTTAAAAACCGAACAGCTCAAGGAAATGGCGCCGAAGCTGCGTGCGGGCGACACCGTAACGCTGACCGGCACGGTCTACACCGCGCGCGACGCCGCACACAAGAAGATCGTTGCCGCGATGGACGCAGGCGACAAGCTGCCGTTCGACCTCGACGGCGCGGCGATCTACTACGCCGGACCGACCCCCGCAAAGCCGGGTCAGGTCATCGGCTCGGTCGGCCCGACCACCTCCGGCCGTATGGACCCGTTCGCACCGCGTCTGCTCGATGCAGGTCTTGCCTGCATGATCGGCAAAGGCGTGCGGGGTCAGGGCGTGCAGGACGCAATGGCGCGCAACGGCGCGGTTTATATGGTAGCCATCGGCGGCGCAGGCGCGGCGAAGGCGGCATCCATTAAGAATGTTGAAGTCATCGCGTATGACGAGCTGGGCTGTGAGTCGGTCAAGCGTCTCACCGTGGAGAATTTCTCCGCCATCGTCTCGCAGGATTCGGTCGGCGGCAACCTCTACACCGAGGGCGTTGCAAAGTATAAGAAGGATTGAGCCAAAAGGCGGACGGTTGTCCGCCTTTTTCTTTTTGCATTTGATGTGGTTTTGCCTTCTCCGTAGGGCAAGAGAAGCCACTCCGGAGTGCCCCGCCCTACGGTACAGGTCTAATCCTATACTATTTAGGTCTATACCGGACCAGAATATAGTCTTCCCCAAGGGTTTCAATGCACCCCCACGGAATAACGCAGTCATTTTTAGAGAACAGCCCTGCAATGCCGCTTTGCGCGGGCACGACGAGTGCGGTAATCTGTCCGCAGACCGGATCGAACAGCAGATCGCTCACCTCGCCCATCCGTGCTCCGTCGCACAGATTGATCACCTCACGGCAGTGCAGCTCGGAAAATCGCATGGTATTCTGCATTTAATC
>QWCK01005708.1_pt1 | contig 11097 bp, 7 predicted proteins | sample 1972571 | NCBI WGS metagenome assembly QWCK01 (sample SAMN09866710, study PRJNA288562) | Human gut metagenome isolate term2_stool, whole genome shotgun sequencing... | isolation source: gut | host: Homo sapiens | place: USA: California | reverse complement strand
AATTATTCGACAGACTCTGACAAGTTCCAAAATTATTATAAAGATGTATCTCTTCGTATGAAAAATAAGGAACTTGATTTACTTATTGTTGTAAATATGTTCTTAACAGGTTTTGATGCCACTACATTAAATACACTGTGGGTAGATAAGAACCTCAAGATGCATGGACTTATTCAGGCATTTTCAAGAACAAACCGAATTCTTAATTCCATTAAGACTTTCGGTAATATTGTATGCTTTAGAAACCTTCAAAAACGAGTAGACGCTGCCATTTCCCTTTTCGGTGATAAGAATGCAGGTGGTATAGTTCTGATGAAGGGTTTCAAAGATTACTACTATGGTTATGAAGGTATTGATGGAAAGCAGTATCCAGGATATATGGATATGATGGATAACTTAACTTCCAAATTCCCACTTTCAGACCCGCAGATTATAGGTGAACAGAACCAGAAGGACTTCATCTCGTTATTTGGTGCAATTCTACGCATGAGAAATCTATTGTCTGCATTTGATGAATTTTCAGGTAAAGAGATGATTTGTGAACGTGACCTGCAGGATTATCTTGGCAGGTATCAAGATTTGCGTGATGAATGGAATGAAAGACGAAAATCTGGTGAAAGCACAGATATTATAGATGATATTGTCTTTGAAATTGAACTTATCAAGCAGATAGAAATCAATATCGACTATATCCTTATGCTTGTTAAGAAGTATCATGACAGCCACTTTGAAGATAAAGAAGTACTTGTCACAATTAAAAAGGCTATTGATGCCAGTTATGAGCTTCGTAGTAAGAAAGCACTTATTGAAACCTTTATTTCTGGTATCAATGATGTTGAGGATGTTATGACTGAATGGCATAATTATGTGGCTGAAAAACGAGAAGAGGAGCTTGCTTTGATTATTAAGGAAGAAAAACTTAAAGAGGCTGAAACAAGAAAGTTCATTGAGAATGCCTTTTGTGATGGTGAAATCAAAACAACAGGTACGGATATAGATAGGCTTATGCCCCCTATATCTCGTTTCGGAGGTGGCGACAGAACTACTAAGAAGCAGGCGATAATTGAAAAGTTTAAATCATTCTTTGAGAAGTTCTTTGGTGTTGGTGGCTCATTTACCGCAGATACACCTAAGGTTTTGAACTATGCTGATTCCTCTGCTCTTCAAAGCAAGCCTTAATGATTGTAGCTGAAGATACTGTAACTTATGATTAGAGCACATACTTTTTGGTATGTGATATAATTAGGCACAAGAAAACGACCACACAGGAGTATTTCTACTCTTGTATGGTCGTTATTTCTTTTGTCCCGCTTAAAGGCTATCAGTTAAACTCGATTTCCATAAATCCCTAACTGAACGCTCCTTTAACCGGCGGTTTTTCTATTTATAAGATTAAATATACAAAAGTGATAAAAAGGTTAAATAATATCCTAAATCCAAGGTGATTATTTTTTTAAGTATTATATTAGATAGGAAATATTTTTTCTGTAATAGTCTTATACCATATTAAAAGTATACTCTATTCATTATTTTCATTATTAAAATTTTTAGGTACATACTTACCGCTTTTTTTCTTTTCTTTCACGCACAAGGTCAAAAGATATTCTATTTGTCCATTTACTGAGCGAAAGTCGCTTTGCGCCCAAGCATTTAAATCATCAAATAGCTCTTGAGAAATTCTAAGCGGTATTTGTTTTTTATTTGCCATAGTATCACTTTTTCTAGTATTAATATTTTATTGCACATTAATATATTATCATATTTACCTTAAACTGCAAGTAATCTTAATAATTTTTAATATAAACTTCCGGAATTTACTACTGGTGAAACTTCATTGTTGCTACATAAAACTACTAAAAGATTGGAAACCATTGCGGCTTTTCTTTCTTCGTCTAAATCTACTATTTTGTTTTCTTTTATTTTTTCCAGTGCCATCTGAACCATTCCTACAGCCCCGTCAACTATGGTAGCTCTTGCGTCTACTACTGCTGCGGCTTGTTGCCTTTTTAACATAGCTTGAGCGATTTCAGGGGAGTACGAAAGATAGGTTATTCTCGCATCAAGTATTTTTAGTCCGGCAAAATCTACTCTATTTTGTATTTCTTGTTTTATTCTTTCTGCAACTACTGTTGTTGAACTTCTAAGACTTCCATCATCAGGATTACCATCACCTGTAGTATCTATATTTGGAGCTACGTCATAAGGGTAAATCTTTACAATATTTCTAACAGAGGCGTCTGTTTGTAGAGAAAGATATTCTTTAAAGTTATCTACATTAAAAACAGCTTTTGCTGTATCTACTACAGTCCACATCACTGCAACACCAATATCAACTGGATTACCAAGGGCATCATTTACTTTTTGCTTGGAGTTATTTAAAGTCATAACTTTAAGGGATATTTTTTTACTTTTTATAACTGATGTGGTGTTAGCAGCAGAAGATAAAACATTAGTTGAAGTTTTTACATCGCTACTTTGCCCAAGCTCGGTTTTTGCAGCTGGATTTACGGCTGTAGAAAATGGATTGATGTAGTAAAATCCATCGCCTTTTAATGTGCCGGTATATTTTCCAAATAAAGTGTAAACTAATGACTCTTGTGGACCTAATACCTTAAAACCTGCTAATGAAACCATTTCGATTGGCAATAGTAAGAGCGACAATAATATTAGATATCCACTTTCATAGTTTATACCCAAGAAAAATATTGCGATAGTAGCGATAAAAGTAATTATTAGAAAAATAGCCATAAAAGCACCGTTGCTTTTTTCTAAAAGTATCTTTTCTTTGACATCATTTTGAACTTCCATGATAAGTCTCCTTTTAAATTCAAAATCAAAAAAATGTGTATGCTGCTAGATTTTATTAAATATTTCAATATACATAGGCAGCAAATTTTAAAATATTTATTGTTTGATATTAAAATGATATCACTTTGATTATTTTATGTCAAGAAATATTTATAGTATAAACTAAAAAATAGTCTCCCATTTACGAGAGACTATTTTTATATAAAATTTATTTTAAATTTTTAAATCTATTTACCACGTTTTCGGTGGTGATACCAAAGTGTTTAAACACTTCTTTAGCAGGGGCACTTATACCAAATTCGTCTATACCAATGACATCTCCATTTAATCCTACATATTTCCACCAGCCATCAGTTGCACCGGCTTCTACTGCAAGACGTTTTGTAACATCTTTTGGTAATATTTTTTCTTTATATTCGTCAGGCTGTTTGTCAAAAATATTTGTGCATGGCATACTTACAATTCTAACGTCAATACCTTCTTGTTTAAGCTCTTTTTGAGCCTCGATAGCTAGTTCAACTTCTGAGCCTGTAGCAATTATTATACCATCAGGTACAAGTTTTTCAGAGTTAGAAATTATATATCCGCCGTTTAAAGCCTCGATTGAGCTACCTTTTTGCTGAGGTAGGTTTTGACGAGTTAAGACTAGTAGGGTAGGGGTTGTCTTGGATAAAATTGCAGTTTCCCAAGCGGCTACAGTTTCGGTGTAATCAGCAGGTCTAAATACATTTATATTTGGTGTAGCTCTAAGTGCTGTAAGCTGTTCTATAGGCTGATGTGTTGCACCGTCCTCTCCGACACCTATGCTGTCGTGAGTAAATATACAAATTATTGGGGCTTTCATAAGACAGGACAATCTTAGCATTGGCTTTGTGTAATCTGAAAATACGAAAAATGTTGCAAGATAAGCTCTAAGTCCTCCATAACAGAAAATACCGTTGGAAATACCCGTCATAGCAAGCTCTCTTACTCCGTAGTGAATATTTCTTCCATTTGGTGTTGTTTTTGAGAAGTAGCTTTCACCTTCCATTACGGATTTGTTTGATGGAGCTAAATCTGCTGAGCCACCAATAAGATTTGGCACAAAGTCTTTAACTTTTTGTAGTATATCACCTGATGTTGCTCTTGTAGCCATAGCTTTTTCCGGCTTTGTAGCATAGAGTTTTTCAAATTCTTCTACATAATCGGAGTTGTTGTCGCCAAAATATTTGTCGTAAAGAGTTTTCATTTCAGGGTATTTTTTGAAATAGTCATCAATTTCTTTTTGCAGTTCATCACATTTTTGGATTTTTTCATCAGCTATTTTCTTATAATCGTCATATATGTTTTGAGGTATTATGAAAGGTTCTTCGCTAGACCATTTAAAAAATTGTCTGACTTTTTTTACATTGTCAGCTCCAAGTGGCTCTCCATGAGCTTTTGCAGTATTTTGTCTTTCTTCACAACCGAAACCTATAAAAGTTTTTATGATTATTAAAGTTGGTTTAGAGGTTTCTTTTTTTGCTTCTTCAATTGCTTTACCAATTGCATTTGTGTCGTTGCCATCTTCGACTTTTAGCACCTGCCAATCATAGGCATCATATCTTTTTGAAACATCTTCTGTAAATGCAAGGTCGGTGTTTCCTTCTATAGTGATGTTGTTTGAATCATAAAATACTATCAGCTTACCAAGCCCCATTGTACCTGCAATAGAGGCAGCCTCAGTATTTATACTTTCCATCATGCAGCCGTCACCGGCATATACATAAGTATAGTTGTCTATTAGTGTTGCATCGTCTTTATTAAATACACTTGCTAAATGTCTTTCGGACATTGCCATACCAACAGCCATGGCAAATCCTGCTCCTAGTGGACCTGTAGTGCATTCTACGCCGGGAGTATGTTTATATTCAGGGTGTCCGGGAGTTTTGCTGCCATATTGTCTGAATTTTTTTAGCTCCTCTAAGCTTAAATCATAACCGAAAAGATGTAGCAAGCTGTAGAGCATTGCTGAGGCGTGACCGGCTGATAAAACAAATCTATCTCTTCTTAAAAAATCAGGGTTGTTCGGATTAAAGACCATATGATTTGCCCAAAGCTCTGTAGTTATTGGTGCTGCACCCATTGGTGCACCGGGGTGTCCTGAGTTTGCAGCTTGTACTTGGTCTATTGACAAAAGCCTGACTGCGTTTACCATTTCATTTGTTAGTTTATTCAAAAATTGTCACTCCTTAAGATATATTTTATTTTTATATTAATATAAATTTCTTATTTAGTCTAAGATACTATCAATTTCTTCCTTAGTATTGGCATTTCTGATTTTTTTTGCAATTTCTTGACATTCCTCAAGAGTTGTATTTCTAATTATATGTTTAACTGTACTTACCTGAGTATGAGAAACACTAAATTCGTCTAGTCCCATGCCAAGAAGTAGTTTGCAGGCTCTTTCGTCAGATGCAAATTCTCCGCACATTCCAACTATTATGTTGTGCTTGTGCCCTACGTCAATTATGTGCTGAATGGAATGTAAAACCGCCGGATTAAAGCTGTCATACAAATATGAAATCTTTTTGTTTCCTCTGTCAGCAGCTAGTAAATATTGTGTGAGGTCATTTGTACCGATTGAGAAGAAGTCAACTTTTTGAGCAAATGAGTCTGCCTCAATCACTGCTGATGGAGTTTCTATCATCATACCAACTTTTATATCTTTGTTGTAAGCAATACCATCGTTATCTAAGTCATGTTTACATTGTTGCAATAATTTATTAGCTTGGTCAAGCTCCTGCATTGATACAATCATAGGATACATTATAGATAAATTCCCAAAAGCACTTGCTCTAAGCATTGCTCTTAATTGAGTTTTAAACATATCCTCCATGGATAAACTTAGTCTGATGGCTCTAAAGCCAAGGAACGGATTGTCTTCATGCTCAAATTCATAATAAGAAAGCTCCTTGTCTCCGCCTATATCTAACGTTCTTATTATGACTTCACCCTTACATAGCTCTACGGCTTGCTTGTATGCCTCAAACTGTACTTCTTCACTAGGAAATTCGTTACTTTCCATGTATAAAAATTCGCTACGAAATAACCCAATACCATCTATATATGATTTTACTGCATTTTGTACATCATCAACGTTACCTACATTTGCATATACTAATGCTCTTTTGCCATCTTTAGTTACAGCATCTAAAGGGGCTTCTTTTTCTAGTTGTGCCTGCATTTCCAGTTGTTTTTCTTTTTTAGCCTTGTATTTATCTATCGTTTGCTGGTCAGGATTTATGAAAATTTCTCCCGCTTTTGCGTCTATTATAATTGTATCGCCACTTTTAACGTTATCCATTAAATCTTCGACACCAAGTAGGGCAGGAAGATTTTTATTCCTTGCCATTATGGATACATGGCTAGTAACTCCGCCAAGCTCTGTAGCAAATCCGATTACCTTGTTGTAATCAACAGTAGCAGTATCAGATGGAGCTAAGTCTTTGGCGATTATGATTGAGTCTTGGTCAAGATTAGATAAATCTGCAAGAGAAGAATTTTGCATAGCAGCTAATACCCTTTGATAAATATCTTTTACATCGTCTGCTCTTTGACGCATATAGTCATCGTCCATGGATAAAAACACCTGTTCAAATTCATCCATAGTGTTTTTTAATGATATCTCAGCGTTGGTAGCATCTGTATCTATTTTAGAGTATACAGTTTCTTTTATTTGAGGGTCAATTGCTAATTGATAGTGTCCTTCAAACACATCATTTTTTTCAGCTAATTTAGACAAATCTTGAGCAACTTTTTCAACAGAGCTGTCAAATTTAGCTTTTTCTTCATCCTTTGAGCTTAATTTATAAGCATCAGGGATAAACATTCTTTTTTCATATTTATATGCCTTACCTATGGCAATACCTTTTGATGAAGTTTTATTAACTGTTAGTTTAATCAAATTCCCACTCCAATAAAATAAGAAACAGTTGACATCAATAAATAAAATTACGCTAATTTTATAAAAACAAATTAAAATCCATAGTAATAGCTATAGATAGCATTATTTTACCCCTATTTGCTATATTTTTCTTCGTATCCCCCACTTAATATTATAGAGCCATAATTTATCACTATATTATTATTTGTATTCTTTGAGTATTTTTTCCACGTCCGCAAGGCTGTAAGCTGTTCTGATTTTTTCGGATACTTTTTTGCACTGCTCAAAATTAGAGCGTCTTATTATGCTCTTTATAGCCGAAACCTGTGTGTGTGCCACGCTAAACTCATCCAAACCCATGCCGAGCAGCATCTTGCAGGCTCTCTCATCACTTGCGAACTCTCCGCACATTCCAACAGTTATGTTTTCTTTGTGTCCTGCATCTATTATCTTTTGTATGCTGTGAAGCACTGCAGGATGGAATGAATTGTACATATCAGATATTTTTTCATTTCCCCTATCCACTGCCAGTATATACTGAGTCAGGTCGTTTGTGCCTATTGAGAAAAAGTCCACATACTTGGCAAAGTTATCCACCTCTATTACTCCTGCCGGTGTTTCCATCATCATGCCGACTTTTACGTCTTTGCTGTAAGGTATACCTTCTTTATCCAGCTCTTTTTTGCACTCTTCAAGCAAAGCGTTCGCTTTTAAAAGCTCCTCTATTGATATTATCATAGGATACATTATAGACAGTGTGCCGTAACTGCTCGCCCTTAAAAGTGCTTTTAACTGGGTTTTAAACATATCCTCCATAGATAGTGAGAGCCTTATCGCTCTAAATCCTAAGAAAGGATTTTCTTCTTTGTCAAATTCATAGTACGAAAGCCCTTTGTCTCCTCCTATGTCAAGCGTTCTTATGATTACTTCACCTTTGCAGGTAAGGACTACGTTTTTATATGCCTCGAACTGCTCGTCTTGTGTCGGGAAATGATCACTTTCCATGTACAAAAATTCCGAGCGGAAAAGTCCTATGCCGTCTATGTGAGCTTTCACCGCCTTTTGTGCGTCTTCAACATTGCCAACATTAGCATACACCAAAACCCTCTTGCCGTCTTGTGTTACAGGCTCTAAATGTGCCTCTTCTTTGAGTCTTAGCTCTTTTTCCTCAAAATTTTTTTTGATCTGCTCATATTTTTTTACGGTTTCATCGTCCGGATTTATAATTAAATCGCCGTTTCCGGCATCTATAATTACAAAATCTCCGTCTTTTACTTTGCCAAACAGTCCATGCACTCCTACCAAAACAGGCAAATTCATATTCCTGGCCATTATGGAAACGTGGCTTGTAACTCCTCCAAACTCTGTGGCAAAACCTGTTATATGCTCAAAATTCATGGTCGCCGTGTCTGACGGTGCCAAATCTTTAGCTATTACTATTGTAGGCGTGTTTATCTGAGACAAGTCTTTAAGTACTGCATTTTGCATTTTGCTAAGGAGCCTTTGGTATATGTCTTTTACGTCATCCGCCCTGCCTCTCATGTAAGGATCGTCCATGCTCTCAAATATCATTACGAATTCGTCTATCGTGTCTTTTAAAGCCATTTGAGCATTTTTACAATCACTTATTTTCTCTGTTACAGCGTCAATCAGCATCGGATCTTGTACCAACTGTATGTGAGCCTCAAAAACTTCGCTGTCCTTTGCCAATTTTTCCAAATCTGAAGACACTTCTCCTACAGCTTTTTGAAATATTTCTTTTTCCGAATCAATGTTTTGCACATCATAATCATCAGCTGTAAGTACAGTCTTTTCATATTTGTATATCTTGCCAATGGCTATGCCTTTTGAAGCTGTTTTTGATACTTTCAATTTTTCCATAGTATACTCCCGTTTTTTCAAATCTACTGACCGTAATATGCATTTTTGCCGTGTTTTCTGAAATAATGTTTGTCGAGTATAGACTGCTTCGCCTCTTTTACATCTGTGTTTATACGCTCTGTTCTATAAGCCATCTTTGCTATTTCTTCAAGTACAACTGAGTTTTCCACGGCTTTTTTAGCTGTTTTTCCCCAGGCAAACGGCCCGTGATTTGTGCAAAGTACAGCAGGCACAGCATTGTAATCCATGTTTTTAAATGTTTCTATTATAACAAGACCTGTGTTTTTTTCGTAGTTTTCTTTTATTTCATCATCTGTCAAAGGTCTTGCACAAGGTACAGCTCCATACATATAGTCGGCATGAGTCGTACCGTAGCATGGTATAGATCTCCCCGATTGTGCCCATGATGTAGCCCACGCAGAGTGTGTATGTACTACCGCGCCTATATCTTTAAATGCTTTGTAAAGCTCTATGTGAGTCGGTGTGTCTGATGACGGCTTTAGACTGCCCTCTACAACTTTGCCGTCAAAATCAACCACAACCATATCCTCAGGCTTCATCTCATCATAGTCTACTCCACTCGGTTTTATTACTATCAGTTTTTTTTCTTTGTCTAACGCACTTACATTTCCCCAAGTGAGAGTTACAAGGTTGTAATAAGGCAGGAGTTTGTTGGCCTCAAATACTTCTTTTTTTAGATTTTCAAGCATGTTTTTTTCCTTTTAAAAATTTTTTCATTAAAAATAAATTTACAAATATTTTTCTATTTTTTCGCTCATCATCTTTCTTGCGAAAACTATGCTGTCATACCAGTTGTCATCGGTTTTCCAAAGCTCAGTCACAAATCTCCTGACGCCTATGTCGGTAGATGTCTTTATGATTTCGTCAAAATCCACATGACCTGTGCCAAACGGAATTTCCCTATATTTGCCCGGCAATGTTTCTTTAAGATGCAGTGCCACTATATGCCCCTTGCCTGACAATATGTCGTCTTTAACGCTTGTCTTGTAAATTTTAGAAGCATTTGTGAGGTTTCCGCAATCCGGATACACCTGAAGATAAGGACTGTCTATTTTATTTACATAGTACATAGCCTTATGCACAGTATCCATAAACGGTGTCTCCATTGTTTCAAAGCCCAGTATGACTCCGTATTCAGACGCCATATCCACCGCTTTTCGCAAATTGGTCAAAAATCTGTCTTTTGTGTCTTGCGATGACTCTTCGTAGTATACATCATAGCCTGCAAGCTGTATAGTCCTTATGCCCAATACGTAAGCCAGTTTTACAGCTTTCAGCATTATGTCCAGACTTCTTTTTTCTTTTTCGCTGTCTGATGTACCAAGCGGATATTTTCTGTGTCCGCTAAGACACATAGACCTAATCGGAAAGTCGGTCTGTATGATGTCGTTTAACATTTCTTTAAACTCGGATATGCTGCTGTCAAGTCTTGCGAGTTTTTCATCGGTTTCGTCTATACTTATCTCCAAATAGTCAAAGCCTGCTTTTTTGGCTGTATCCAGTTTTTCTCTAAGGCTCATTTCGTTCGGCATTGATTTTTCGTATAAACCTATTTGGTAATTTTTCATAATATCATTCCTTTATAAGCTCATAAAAAGCGATCTGATTTATCTCTCTGTTTGTGGATACCATATAATTTTTACCGTCATCCTCGTAGAGATATATATTTGCGGAACCCGTGTCTTTTGCAAGCACGTTGGTCTTGTATTCTCCGTTTTCAAAATAAAACTCCACTATTTCTCTTTTGCCTTCTCTTTGACCTATTATGGCTTTGTTTTCCCCAAACACTGTGCCTCCCCATATGGAATGGCTAAACGGCATAGTAAAATCCGGTCTGTAAACTTCTTCGTATTTTCCTGATTTTTTCTTGTATATTCTTATGTTTTCTCCATGGAAAGGGGCTATGGTTATGATCTCCTTTTCGCCGTCATTGTCAAAATCGCTAAGAGCCATATCACTCGTAGGCTCGTCTATTATTTTTTCTACACTCCAATTCCCGCCTTTTGTATCCGGAGGGATTACTTTAAATACCCCGTCTTGCGAGCCTATAAGGCAGTAGTTGTCCTCACCTTGTACCGCTTTGAGGTAGCCGTGATTTCTTGTTAAGCCGTCTTTTATAACCTCCATTTTAAGCTGATTTTCCTCATTGTAATCGTCTAAATTATCGGGCAATTCACATACATATATTTTGCCTGGGTGAGTCCAGTCCTCTTTATACTCATGATCCGATTTTATAGTGCAGGCTATTATATAATATACACCGTTGCTCTTTATGATGTCAAATCTATGCACAAAAGGCAAATCTTTGATTGTTCTCACTTCCCAGCTGTCACCCGATTTTTTGGCTAAAACTATTTTCGCTTCCTTGCTGTCATTTGGAGAGTAAAATTTGTGTGTTGCCAAAAATGTGGCGTCTTTGCCCGGTACCTCGACCATAGACATGGTTCCGCCTGGTCCGTCCCAAACGTCCTGTATATATTTGC
>QWCK01005706.1_pt1 | contig 11100 bp, 9 predicted proteins | sample 1972571 | NCBI WGS metagenome assembly QWCK01 (sample SAMN09866710, study PRJNA288562) | Human gut metagenome isolate term2_stool, whole genome shotgun sequencing... | isolation source: gut | host: Homo sapiens | place: USA: California | reverse complement strand
TCCAGATGGCCATGAACGAGCTGTCTGCCATCGTGTGCGGGCACATGGACGTGAAGATCGTCCTGTTCCAGAACCAGGTGCTGGGCCTGGTGAACCAGATCCAGAACACCGCCCCCTACCACGGGGCCTTCGGCGTGGCCCTGGACGGCTCCCCCGACTTTGCCGCACTTGCCGGGGCCTATGGCATTCCCAGCATGTGCGCCGACGACGAGGACAAGCTGGACGGGGTGCTGGAGCAGTTCCTGTCCTCCCAGGGCAGCTGCGTACTCATCTGCAAGGTCCACCCCGACGTGGGCACCAACGATTAAGGAGGCAGGGGCATGAAACAGACCATTTCCGTGCTGGTGGAAAACCAGGCCGGCGTTCTGAACCGGATCACCGGCCTGTTCTCCCGCCGGGCGTTCAACATCGAGTCCCTGGCCGTGGGTGTCACCGACGACCCCACCGTCTCCCGCATCACCATCATCGTGGACAGCGGCAACAGCGTGGTGGAACAGGTGGAAAAGCAGCTGAACAAGCTCATCGAGGTCATCAAGGTCCGCACCCTGGAGGACACCTCCTACATCGGCCGGGAACTGATGATCCTGAAGGTGAACGCCAACAACAAGACCCGCAAGGACATCATGACCATCTGCGAGATCATGGGGGCCAAGGTGGACGACATCTCCCCCACCTCCTTGACCATGGAGTTGTCTGACACCCCCGAGAGGCTGGACACCTTCCAGTCCATGATGCGCCCCTTCTCCATTTTAGAGGTGGCCCGCACCGGTATGATCGCCGTCCAAAAGGGCGGGGGCAAAATTTGATCGATCTGCCATTGCGAAGCGGTCCGAAGGACCGACGCGGCAATCCGTTTCCGGTTCTTGGCTCCCCTGAAAGGGGAGCTGTCAGCGAAGCTGACTGAGAGGTCAGGCCCCCTTGTTAAAGGGGGCTGGCATCGCCGCAGGCGATGACTGAGGGATTCCGTTCTTAGGACAGCTTTCCGGGCGGATAATATCCGCCCCTACACCGGCCCCTGGGGTAAGAAACAAAAAACCTTCCCCCCTAGAAGGGGGAAGGCTTAGGGACGTGGGGATGGAATCCTTCCGTCACGGGCTGCGCCCGTGCCACCTCCCTTTCACAAGGGAGGCTGCTGAGTGGGGATGCGGCGTACCCCTTGCGGGTGCTGCGCAGCCGTTGGCAGCTCTGCTGCCTTACGGATGCGGCGTACCCCTTGCGGGTGCTTCGCTCCTCGGAATGACAAGTGCTGATATCGAAAATATATTTGGAGTTGAGATTTCCATGAAGATCAGAGCCACACAGGCTATCATGGAGTGCCTGCTGGAGCAGGAGGTGGACACCGTCTTTGGATATCCCGGCGGGACCATCCTGAATGTCTATGATGAGCTGTATAACTACAAGGATAAAATACATCATGTTTTAACGGCCCACGAGCAGGGGGCCTCCCACGCCGCCGACGGCTATGCCCGCTCCACCGGCAAGGTGGGGGTGTGCTTTGCCACCAGCGGCCCCGGTGCCACCAACCTGACCACCGGCATCGCCACCGCCTATATGGACTCCTCCCCCGTGGTGTTCATCACCTGCAACGTGAGCGAGCCCCTGCTGGGCAAGGACTCCTTTCAGGAGGTGGATATCACCGGCATCGCCATGCCCATTACCAAGGCCACCTATCTGGTGCGGGACCCCCAGACCATCCCCGACGTGATGCGTCAGGCCTTCGCCGTGGCCGCCACGGGACGGCCAGGCCCGGTGCTCATCGACTTTTTGAAGAACGTCACCGCCCCCTCGGTGGAGATCGACTATGAGTTCATCCCCTGGAAACAGAACCGGGCCTGCTCCAGCATCCAGGCTCTGGCCACCAGCCACGACCTGAAGCCCCCGGAACCCGACCAGGGAGACGTGGACAAGCTGGCCGAGATGATCGCCCAGTCAAAGCGCCCCCTGCTCCTGTGCGGCGGCGGCGTGGTCCGGGGCCGGGCGGACAAAGAATTTAAAGCGCTGGCTGAAAAGCTGGACGCCCCTGTGGCCATCACCGTCATGGGCGGCGGCGGCTTTCCCGGCAACCACCCCCTGACCACCGGCATGATCGGTATGCACGGCTCCCGGGCCAGCAACGTGGCCTGCAACGAGTGCGACCTGCTCATCGCCGTGGGCTGCCGCTTCTCCGACCGGGTGGCCCTGGACCCGGCCTCCTTTGCCAGCCAGGCCAAGATCGTCCAGATCGACATCGACCGCTCGGAGATCGACAAGAACGTCCTCACCGACCACCACATCGTGGGCGATGCCAAGCGGGTGCTGGAGCTGCTCGATCAGCGCATCCCCCAGTATCACCACAGGGAGTGGACTGAGTATGTCCGCACCCTGAACCCCGCCCAGGAGCCGGAGAGCAACGCCCGGCTGACCCCCCAGCAGGTGCTGGAGACCATCCGCCGTCTGGCCCCTCAGGACACCATCGTGTCCACCGACGTGGGCCAGCACCAGATGTGGTCCATCCAGCATTTCCACTTTGACTATCCCGGCCAGCTGCTCACCAGCGGCGGCTTCGGCACCATGGGCTTTGGCCTGGGGGCCGCCATCGGGGCCCAGGCGGGCAACCCGGACAAGGTGGTGGTCCACACCACCGGCGACGGCTGCTTCCGCATGAACTGCCACGAGCTGTGTACCGTGGAGCACTATCACCTGCCCATCATCACCGTCATCTTTAATAACGGCACCCTGGGCATGGTCCGCCAGTGGCAGCACCTCATCTACCACGAGCGGTACTCCGAGACCACCCTGGACCGGGGCCCCGACTTTGTAAAGCTGGCCGAGGCCTATGGTCTGAAGGGCTTTCGGGTGACCACGCCGGAGGAGATGGAGCGGGCCTTCCGGGCTGCGCTGGATGCCAAGTGCGGCTGCGTCATCGACTGCCGCCTGGATATGGACGAGATGGTCCGGCCCATGGTGGCCGGCGGGGCCCATATCACCGACTTTTTGCTCAATTAAGGGGGTGGACGCTTTGAAACGTGAATTTGATAAAGAGAAAAAGCTGTACACCCTGGCCATCCTGGTGCGGGATATCCCCGGTGTCCTCAGCCAGGTGGCCCGGCTGTTCTCCCGCAAGGGCTATAACATCGAGTCCATCGTCTCCGGCGAGACGGACAAGCCCGGGGTCACCCGCATCACCATCGTGATCCTGGCCGACGAGCTGATGATCGACCAGATCGCCGCCCAGTGCAGCAAGCTGATCCCCGTTCTGGCGGTGAAAATTTTGGACGAGGGGGCATCCATCCAGCGGGAGTTTGCCCTGATCAAAGTGGCCGCCGCCGACCGGGCCGCCCGGGACGAGGTGGTGCAGATGTCCAACATCTTCCGGGCCAACATCATCGATGTCAGCCGGGAGACGCTGACGGTGGCCATCTTTGGGGACAAGCAGAAGACCTCTGCCCTCATCGGCCTTTTGGAGGACTTCGGCATTCTGGAAATCGCAAAAACGGGTACTCTCGCCATCGAAAGAGGGCGTAGCACTATATATGACGACAATAAACTCAAGGAGGAATACAACTATGGCAAAAATGTATTATGAGAAGGATTGCGACATCAGCTATCTGGACGGTAAGAAGATCGCCATCATCGGCTATGGCTCTCAGGGTCACGCCCACGCGCTGAACCTGAAGGACTCCGGCTGCGACGTGTGCGTGGGCCTGCGCCAGGGCTCTAAGAACTGGGCCAACGCCGAGAAGGCTGGCCTGCAGGTGAAGACCATCGAGGAGGCCGCCCAGTGGGGCGACATCGTCATGATCCTGATCAACGACGAGGTCCAGGCCGACGTGTACAAGAAGAGCATCGCCCCCTACATGACCGAGGGCAAGGCTCTGGCCTTCGCCCACGGCTTCAACATCCGCTATCAGCAGATCGTGCCCCCCAAGGGCGTGGACGTGTTCATGGCTGCCCCCAAGGGCCCCGGCCACACCGTCCGCTCCACCTATGTCAACGGCAAGGGCGTGCCCTGCCTGGTGGCCGTGGAGCAGAACGCCACCGGCGATGCCTATAAGATCGCCCTGGCCTACATCGCCGGCATCGGCGGCGCCCGCGCCGGTGTGATGGAGACCACCTTCCACGACGAGACCGAGACCGACCTGTTCGGCGAGCAGGCCGTTCTGTGCGGCGGCGTGGTGGAGCTGATGAAGTGCGGCTTCGAGACCCTGGTGGAGGCCGGCTACGAGCCCGAGAACGCCTATTTCGAGTGCATCCACGAGATGAAGCTGATCATCGACCTGATCAACAAGGGCGGCGTGGCTGCCATGAACTACTCCATCTCCGACACCGCGGAGTTCGGCGAGTATGTCTCCGGTCCCCGTGTCCTGCCCTATGAGGAGACCAAGAAGAACATGAAGGCTGTTCTGTCCGACATCCAGGACGGCACCTTCGCCGGCCGCTGGATCGCCGAGAACAAGAGCTTTGGCCGCACCTTCTTCAACTCCAAGCGCGCCCAGCTGGCCAAGCACCAGATGGAGATCGTGGGCGAGGAGCTGCGCCGCAACATGATCTGGGGCGGCGACAAGGACCTGGACACCGCTTCCAACTAATTGCCCCCAACGGCGTACCCGCGCCGAGCAAAAGCACCCCCGGCACAGTCGAAAAAGCTGTGCCGGGGGTGCTTGCTTTATTTAGGAGGAATTGGGTCGTTAGTAGAGCTTACTCAGTCCAATCTTTTTCTCCACGACGTAAATGATGACAGCGACCACCACAATAAACAGGGTGGAGTAGGCGGAGATGAGGGGCGTAAAAGACTCGGTAATGTAGGAGTAAAGCCGCAGGGGGAAGGTGACGGTGCGGGCGCTCTTCATAAACAGGATGATGACGCATTCGTCAAAGGCCACCACAAAGGAAAACACCGCACCGCCGATGATCCCTTGACGGATACAGGGCAGGGTGACGTTGAACAGCGTTCGGATGGGAGAAGCGCCTAAAACCAAAGAGGCCTCCTCAAAGCTGGTGTCCAGCCCCACCAGATTGGCGGTGACGGTACGGATGACATAGGGCATCTCGATCACTGCATAGGTCAGGCACAGCTTCCAGTAGTTGGTGAACAAGCCCTGAAATAGTGCGAAATACTGGAGAAAGGCCACGGCACTGATGATGGTGGGGATCACGATGGGGGCCAGGAAGATGGACTCGAACACCGCCTTTGCCCGGCTGTTGGACTTCCAGAACCACAGACTGATCATAGTGCCCAGCACACAGGCGATACACACACTGACCACAGCAATGCGCACGCTCAGCAGCAGGGAGGAGGTGAATTCCGCACTGTGAACGGCCTTTTGAAACCAGGCCAGGGTAAAGCCCTTGGGCGGGAACACCACCCGGTTGGTATTGCTGAAGGCGGTGAACACCACCACCAGCAGAGGCCCAAGCAGAAAGAGATACACGGCGGCTCGGGCGATGCGCCCGGCGAGCTTGGTATAGTTCATTTGTCAGCCTCCTCTCCCCGGACTGCTTCCCGCAGCAGCTTGGCAGAACGCTCCGCCCGCTTGGCGGACCAGCGGTCCAGAATTGCGCCGGAGTTGGTGATGGCCATGGAAACGATGAGGAAAATCACCGAGATGGCAGAGGCAAAGCCCCAGTCATAGATATAGGTGGCCTGCTGCTGGATCAAGGTGGTCATGGTGACGATCTTGCCATTGCCCAGGATCACGGGCACCACGAAGGCGGCGGTGTTCAGAGCAAAGACCAGCATGAAACCGGAGGCCAAGCCCTTCAGCGTCAGGGGAAAGGTGATTTTGAAGAAAGTGGTCCAAAAGCCCGCCCCGCAGACATAGGAGGCCTCCTCCACGCTTCGGCTGATGTTTCCGATGGGACCGGTGAGGATCATGATCATATAGGGAAGACCGCAGTAGACAAGGCCCATTTCCACGGCGAACAGGGTCCCGGTCTCCAGAATGGCCATCATGCCGAACAGACGCACGGTGATGGGTACCCACAGAGGCAGCAGGGCCAGAGCGGTGAGAATATGTTTGACCTTCGCTTCCGTGCGGCATAGGTAATAAGCCACGGGATAGCCCATCACAGCGCAGATGATGGCGGAGCAGAAACTCAGGCCCACGGTAAGGCCGAGTACCTTCCAGTAGTAGGGGTCCAGCAAAAAGCGGGTGTAGTTGCCCCAGGTGAAGGCCCCAAGTTCTTTGCCCACCCCTTGGAACTCAAAAAAGCTCATGGACATCATTTTCAGCAAGGGAAAGACGAAGAAGAGGCAGAGATAGGCCAGGGGGATAATCAGATACCAGATGTTAATGTATGACCAAGTGTCTTTTTCGCGTTCCATATAGTTCCCTCCCCGAATGGTCTGAAATTCAGAAGTATGACCGGCGCACAGGGAGGGAACCAAGGTCCCGTCCCGAAACGGCGGCTTTACTTAAAGTCCCGGTTCCAACGCTCAATAAGCTGGGGCTTGACAGACTCCAGTGCAGCGGAGTCCATATAGGCAAGCTTGGAGACCTGCTCCTGTCCGTAAGGCATGTAGGTCTGCAGATCTTGCTCGATGACCGTCTTGGAGTTGGAGGGAGCGTAGTAGTTGTTCTCGGCATAGGCCTTCTGGGCATCGGTGCTCAGTAGCTGGTCCAGGAAGACGTAGGCCAGCTCCTTGTTGGTAGAACCCTTGGTGATGGCGGCCAGAGAGGTCATGGCAATAGAACCCTCCTCGGGCTGGCAGAACTTCACGGGTACGCCGTTCTTCATCAGACCGATGGCGCGGCCGTTGGTCTCTACGGAGATCTGAACATCGCCGCTGGTGAGGGCGCTCTCCAGGTCGGCGTGCTGGCTAGCATAGATGCCGATGTTGCCCTTGAGGGACTGGAGCTGATCAAACAGGTTGTCCCAGTTGGCGGTATCCTGAATGTGGGTGCCCTGGATGCGGGAGATGGCCTCCAGAAATTCCAGGCCACCGCCCATGCTGTAGTCGATCATGCCCACCTTACCGCCGGCATAGGCGGGATCCCACAGGTCCATCCAGCTGGTGGGATTTTTGGCCACCAGATCAGAGCGGTAGACCAGACCATAGACACCCCAGTTGGTGACCACGGCGTTATCATACATAAACGCTTCCTTATAGAGGTCGGGGGCGTTGGTCAGCTTGCTGGTGTCCAGCGTCTCCAGCACGTCCATATCGGTGCCCTGAACAACCTCGAAGGTATCCACATGGAGCACGTCGATGGAGGCGTTGTTCCCCTCAGTGGCCAGCTGGGACAGTGGGGCGGCACCGCTGACGACTTCGACCTTGGCCCCAGTGCTCTCTTCAAAGGCGGGAATTACATATTGACGCAGGGTCTCCTCGTAAGTTCCGCCCCAGACCTGAACTACCAGGCTCTGTCCGGCGTAGGGCTTTGCGCTGTCTCCACTGGAGGAGGCGGCAGAGCCGGAGGGGGTGCTCCCGCAGGAGGCAAGGGCCAGGGACATGGCTGCGGCCAGCAGCAAGGCAGTGACTTTCTTCATTCTGGATACTCCTTTCAAAATTTGGAATGCATCTTTATCTATCAACCAAGATCAGCTTGCCCGGGTCAACAGAGAAGCGAAGAGTGTCCCCCTCCTGAAGTCCGGTGTGATACTTGGGTTGAAGATCTACTTCCAGCTCCTTGCCCTCTCCGGCATCCACCAGATAGCGGATGGTGGAGCCCAGATAGATGCGGGCCAAGATACGGCCGGAGAGCTGATTTGGGGCATCCGGGGTCAGATCCTCCACCCGGATATTTTCAGGCCGGGCCACCAGCGTGACTGCCTCACCCACGGCGGGCCGGTCAGCCTGGGGAATGGCAGCCTGGAGCACATGGCCCCCGGCGGTGTTTACAGTGACCAAATCGTCCTGTACGGCGGCCACGGTTCCCTCGAAGAAGTTGGCGTGGCCTACGAATCCGGCAATAAAGCGGGTGGCCGGGTGGGTGTACAGCTGGGCGGGGACGGTGATCTGCTCGATTTTTCCCTTGTTCATCACGGCAATGCGGTCGGAGATGGTCAGGGCTTCCTCCTGATCGTGGGTGACGTAGATAGCGGTGACGTTCATCCGTTTGAGCAGGTTGCGGATCTCTACCCGGGTGCGCTCCCGCAGTTTGGCATCCAGGTTGGACAGCGGTTCGTCAAACAGCATGACCTTGGGCTTGACGATCATGGCCCGGGCCAGGGAGACCCGCTGCTGCTGACCGCCGGACAGTTCCCGGGGCAGCCGGTTTTCTACACCGCTGAGCTGGACGATGTCCATCATCTCGCTGGCCCGCTCCATCAGAACTTTTTTGTCCCGAATTTTTCGCATTTTCAGGCCGTAGACAATATTTTCGTACACGGTGAGGTGGGGGAAAAGAGCGTAATTCTGAAAGACCATGGAGATGTCCCGCTTGTGGGGAGGGATACCGGCCATGTCCTGGCCCTGGATACGGATGGTGCCATGGGTGGGCTCGATCAACCCGGCCACCATGCGCAGGGTAGTGGTCTTGCCGCAGCCACTGGAGCCTAATAGGGAAACGATTTCTCCGGGGGCGATCTGAAGGTCTACGCCGTCTACGGCCACAAAGTTTTTATAGTGTTTGGCAATATTGGTCAGTTCCAGCTGATAGTCCATAGTGGTTCCCTCCCGTTCGGTGTATGTTGCACTCTCCTGCCCCGGGGGACAAGAGTCGGTCAGTGCAGATGTTCGGCCAGATGGGCGAAGATCACGCCCAGGGCGTAGGCTCCGGCGTCCGGGTATCCGAGGCTCCGCTCGCCCACGGTGCCGGCCCGGCCCATGCGGGCCACGATGGTCTCGGTGTACTTGGCCCCGGCGGCAGCGGCCTGGGCTCCCAGCCGGAACATCACTTGGGCGGAGAGGCCCTTGCCGGCGTTCTCTGTCCAGCACTGGGCACAGGGGATGAGAGCATCCATCAGGGTCTTGTCCCCAATTTGAGCGCCCCGGCCAAAGGAACGCTCTCCGGTAGCCTGGATGCCTAGGACCACTGCCTGAAGCATCTGAGCGAACTGTTGCTGATCCAAAGCATCTTTGCCCTGACAGTACCGAGCGGCGGCACGGAAGGCAGAGCCCCAGATGGGACCGGAGGCCCCGCCGCAGTGCTCCATGATGATCATGGAACAGCTGTGCAAGAAGCCGTAGAGGGTGTCGGAGGCACCCACCACCTCGTTCCAGCGCTCTTTCAGACGGCGGAACCCCTTGGCCACGCTCATGCCGAAGTCGCCGTCCCCGGCGTGGGAATCCAGCTCGCAGAAGGGTATCTCGTTGGCGATGATGCAGTCACTCATGGCATCCACCAGAAAGATCATATTCTGTAGCGTGAACCGGTCGTTCTCCACATGGGACCAGGCGGGGTCACTCTCCAGGTGGTAGTTGGCTGGTGCGGCGGTATCCCGGTTGGGAATGGGGAAGTAGTCCACCGGGGGAACGGGACCGGATAGCCTGAGGGCTGCGGTGTCGCAGGGGTCGAAGAGCAGCTCCCGGAGCGTATCGTCCAGGTGGAGGATGGAGATGGAAGCGCCGGCCATGTCGATGCTGGTCATATAATTGCCCACCAGTGAGAACACCACTTGGATGCCCGGATGGGTCTGGGCCAGGGCCTGACGCAGGGAGTGGTTAAGCAGATAGAGCTCCTGGAGAGGTGTGCCGCCCAGGCCGTTGACCAGTATGGCCACCTGGGCCTGCTTGTCTGTGAGATCCAGGGCGGAGAGCAGCTGGTCGGCCATGCGGGCGGCCAAGGTGTCAGCATCGGTCAAAGGTTCTCGCCTGATGCCGGGCTCCCCGTGGATGCCTACACCAAACTCCATCTCGTTCTCCTCCAGGGAGAAGGTGGGGCTGCCCTTGGCAGGTACGGTGCAGGAGGTGAGGGCAAAACCGATGGATCTGACCCGCTGGGCAGTCCGCTGGGCCACGGCCTTCACCTGGGCCAGATCCCAGCCCCGCTGTGCGGCGGCACCGGCGATTTTATGTACAAAGATGGTGCCGGCCACGCCTCGATGGCCCACGGTGTAAAGGCTGTCCTCCACGGCGATGTCGTCGTCCACCTTCACGTAGTCCACCTGGATGCCGTCCTCCTGAGCCAGATAGGCGGCATTTTTAAAATTCATCATATCGCCGCTGTAGTTCTTGATGATGAGCAAGGTGCCTTTTTCGCCCTTGGTTGCTTGGATGGCCTGATAGACCTGAATTTGAGAGGGGGAGGCAAACACATCGCCGCACACTGCGGCATCCAGCATACCATGGCCGACGAAGCCGGCATGGGCGGGCTCGTGACCGCTGCCACCGCCGCTGATGAGCTTGACCTTTTCGGCCTGAAGCTGGCTGCGGCGGAGAAAGTTATAATTCGGGTCCCAGGTCAGTCCGGGATGGGCCAGGGCCAGACCGTGGCACATCTCAGAGACCACGCCCTCCGGTTGGTTGATGATCTTTTTCATACGGCGGCTCCCCCTTTAAGGCTGCAAGTTTGTGAAAATGAAATTTGAAATACTCTTATAGACTAAACCAAAAAAGAGATAAGGTAAACTATGACGAATAAAGAAAAATATAATACATTCAATTTTCTTTTAACAACAATGCACAAAAGTGGAAGGAAAAGCTTGCAATCTTTCTGATTGCATTGTATAGTAAAGAAGAACATTTAGCAACTGAATGATATGAATATACTCTATTCAAAAAGATTATGGAGGGGAAAGTGCAGTGAGTATTCTGAAGTATCGTGCATTTTTGACCACCGTGGAATGCAAAAGCTTGACCCGAGCGGCGGAGCGGCTGGGGTATACCCAGCCGGGGATCAGCCACATGATCGCCTCGCTGGAAAAGGAATTCGGATTTCCCCTTCTGGTACGAACCAAGGACGGGGCGGTGCCCACAGAGAACGCCCAGTATCTGCGGGCCTACATGCAGCAGATCGTCTCCGCCCAGGAGACCATGGAGGAACTGATTTATCAAATCAAGGGAGTGGAAGTGGGCTCATTGCGTATCGGCAGCTTTTTCAGCCCCTCCACCCAGTGGATGCCCTCCATTGTGGCCACTTTCCTGGAGAAGCACCCCAACATCGACCTGCGGATATTCGAGGGGACCTATGACGAGGTGATGGCCCAACTGGTGCGGGGGGAGATCGACCTGGCGGT
>QWCK01005705.1_pt1 | contig 11103 bp, 9 predicted proteins | sample 1972571 | NCBI WGS metagenome assembly QWCK01 (sample SAMN09866710, study PRJNA288562) | Human gut metagenome isolate term2_stool, whole genome shotgun sequencing... | isolation source: gut | host: Homo sapiens | place: USA: California | reverse complement strand
ATTTACATTCCAATATGGTTAGATTTTAATACACTGTTCATCTGCTCCTCCTAACATACCTCTACATTTACATTCCAATATGGTTAGATTTTAATATCTTTGTAACGTTGATTATTTTATGTAAACAACTATTTACATTCCAATATGGTTAGATTTTAATGAATCGACGAAAACATGCGTAGCTATAAATTCATATTTACATTCCAATATGGTTAGATTTTAATTGCATCGAAGTGTAGAAATGATCTATAAGATGCAATTTACATTCCAATATGGTTAGATTTTAATCAATATCAATTTTGTACTGATGAATTTGCGTTTTTTGATTTACATTCCAATATGGTTAGATTTTAATTCTTATGGAGCAAGAGGAATAACCGTTTGTGAAGACATTTACATTCCAATATGGTTAGATTTTAATACGAAGGAAGCTTCATAGAAAAAGGAAACAATGGATAATTTACATTCCAATATGGTTAGATTTTAATAGGAGACTGTCTATGACAGTATTTCCAATGCTTATAGACGGTATTTCTGTCTATGTCTTTTTTAAGTATATCAAATTTACGATTTTTTTGAAAATAATGTAATTTAACACAAAATAATGTGTGATTTTAGGCGTTGTCGATCTACGTGTATTTTGTCTATACAGGTGATCGACAATTATATTAAATAAATTGTGGATCGTCAATTTCTGTTCCCAATATATCTTTTTCAAGCCATCTTTCGTTTCGACTTTTGAATATTATTACTGAATCTATCTTCTCATCGATTTCCTTTTTGATTTTCTTCTTCAACTTAAACAAATCTGATTCTAAAATTTCACCTTCAAATACTGAGTTTTGAATATGGTTTAAGTATTGTTTGCATATCTTGAATACTCTATTCCATCTTCTTTGTCCATTATTTTCATTCGAGATGTCATACACCAAAATTATATACATTTTTACCACCAAATTATAAACGGTTCATATTCTTTTTCACCAATAAAATGCTTTACTAATTTATAACATTCTAATCTAATTAGATATCTATAGCTTACTTTTCTGGATAAATCTTTGTGCTTTATCGTCCTTTGCAAAGTTTTATTGTACTCTTGCAATATTACCTTAGACCCCAATTCTTTCATGTACAAATAGTTTAATTCTTGACTAAAATGTTTGTCTTGTATCTGATTTTTGTTCAATAAAGAAAATATTAATCTGTCAGCTATCAACGGTTTAAATATTTCCGCAATATCTAAGCTCAGTGAATATCTTCTATCGCCAGGTTCATGGAGAAAACTAATCGTAGGATCAAGTTGAGTTTTGTAAATTTCGCCCAAAACTGTTGTGTAGACCAATGAGTTCAAATAAGAAATCAAAGTATTCACGATATTATCGGGAGGTCTTTTGACTCTTTTTTCAAAGTCAATCTCTTGATTAATGATTGTGCTCCACGATTTATAATATGTTTTGTGAATATTACCCTCCATACCCATAAGTTCCGGCACATCTCTTGCTTTGTCTAGGTTTTTTAAGTAATAATTAACCTCATTCATATACTCTTCGAGATCTTTCCCTCTGCCATTATAATATCTAAGATTTCTGTATATATTTTTACCTGCACCCTCTACAAATTTCATCGCTAGTTGCAGTCTTTTTTCTTCGTCCAAATAAAATTGGGCTTGTTTAACTGTTACTTTTCCAGAAACTTTTGATTTTTTCGGCATCAAACTTGCACTGTAGAAATCATAGTAATTAAAAAAATGAACGATTATATCATTATGAGACAGAAAATCTATTAATTTAGAATTAATACTAACCTCTCCAAAAAGATAAATCTCTGATACCATATTGACTGGAATGTCCCTCTTCTCCCCATCAACCGTGCAAAATTGAAGAGTATTATCTTTTCTTTTCAGTTCCCCATTTTGATAAACATACAAGCTATTCTTCATAAAATCTCCTATATTTTGCACAAATCTTCAAATGCACAACTCTTACAAATATTTTTAACTTCAAATTCAGGTGGAAATTCACACGAAACTATCCTTTTTATTTCCTCGATAGATTTATCTAAAATAAGCTCATCATCTTCGGATAATTCAACTTCCACCGTTTTCTTCAAAAGAGGATAATCTATTTTCGCATTCAAATTATCGATATTACGTTTTTTCAAATAATACAAATAATATTTGACTTGCCAAATCGAAGCCTTCTCAATCTTTCTACTTTTCTTAATCTCGTGAATAGTATTTGAATTCTCGATAAAATCCAAGTTAATCTCATTATTAATCATAATGTGTTTTCTGTTTTTTATATAAGAAGATTCATCTACAAATTTACCAACAGAAACATTCTCGTTTTCCGATTCCATAGATATGTTTTGGCAAGAATACCACAACTTCCTTTTGCAAACAAAATAGTAGTAAATCATAAGCCCAGTAATCTTATCTTCTGTCATATAAATATTCCTCCCGAATTAGGTTGTGCTGCCGAAATTCCAAAATCATAACTATAATTACAATCTATAACTTGAATTTTTTCATAACTACTTAATTCAATAATATTTGTGATACTATGCTTATAAACATTAGCAAATTCTTCATAACCTAATGTTAATGTGTATTTGTAAATATTTTGTCGTGCGATAACTCTTTTGGAAATATCATTCTTGAAATCATTTAATTTCTCTAAACAGTTGAGAATCTCTTCTTTGTTTTCGTCATATATTGTTTTAGGCATTACCGTTACAGATGCTATTTCTCTAAAATTTTGTTGAGCTTCTTTTTTGTCTGTTTCAGCTGGAAGATATAGTTCTGGTTTGTCAATAAAATGAGTTATTGTTTTGTAATATTTTGTATTCTTAATATTTTCATACGAATAGATAGATTCTACCAAATTCATTTTTTCTTCTTCTGTAATTTTAGAAGAATGTGAAGTAAAAAATCGTCTTAGGTTCTTCTTAGAAATGTTAAAAATTTCTTCATCTATAACACTTGAAACTCCTGAACATTTCTTTTTCCCTCCATCAAACACATAGCAATTATATCCTTCATCTGACCATTCTCGTTTTCTGTAACACCTTCCAAACCTTTGAAACAGGCTATTAACATCGGATAATTCAGTTATTAAGATGTCAAAATCAATATCCAATGATGCTTCTGCTACCGATGTTGTTATCCATATCCCTACATCATTGTTTCTTTTCTCATTTTTAAATAACTTACCAAATTCTAATATGTCTGCTTCTTTTTGTTCTCTGTCTTTTTTGATAAATTTCGAATGAAACATATTTACAGGAATTTCTCTATCCTTCAATTCTGTATATAAGCTTTGACATTCTTTTACGGTATTACAAATTACCAAAATTCTATTATCATAATATTTTTGTTCAATAAAATCAGAGTTTATTTTTTCTTCAATCCATTGAACGCTGTGCCTAATTTTACCTTTATCAACAAATGGTGCTGGACTCATTTTGTATTCCAATCCATATTCATCCATTAATTGCTTCAAAAATCCAGGAAAAGTTGCCGTTACTATTGCAAACTTTCCCCCGATATTTTGAATCATTATAAGCCCTGCAATTAAATACCCTATCAATTCAGGTCCATACATTTGTATTTCATCAATTACAACTTTTGAATAGGACAATGTCGCAAGTACACTTTCGTAATTCCTATATTTAAATACTATAGTGAATAATTGATCCAAAGTACTTACAGTTATTGGCAAAGACAGCTGCCTAGTTTTTGTAAAGTAGCCTTCTATATTTGCGGTTGTCTCGCTTTCTAAGGAATTATTGTAATAAAAAGATTTGGTGTCTCCATGAAGTAATGCTATCCTTTCAGTAATTTTTTCTCCATTTAATATATCGAATTTAAGACGATTATATATAGCATTGTTTGCTGTTCTTATCGGTAATGTAAAAAATCCTTTATTATTACCAATCCATAACAATGAACCTTCCGTTTTTCCCATTCCTGTTTGTGCTATTATCACTAAGTTTTCATTGCTATTCTCTTTCATAAAAAATTGCAAATCATTCCATTTGGGTTCTGGATTTCCTTTTTCAATTTCTTTTTTCTTTAGTTTTTTCATAAAAAGTTCAAGATATTCTTCCAAAAAATCATTTTTATTTTCAACTTTTATGTGTGCACTTGCTGCATAATCTAATCGATTTAGTAACCCTTTAAGGATAATATACTTTTTAAGAAACCTTGTCTGATCTTCAATTGTGCTATTATCTAATAATCTTTCCTTAAATTCTACTAATTTAATATCATCAAGTTTATCGTAATGGAAATTTTCTAGTTCTAATTTTAAACTATCAATTTGATCTGTAACTTTACTTTTATTTACATTATCCAAAGATTTTCGATGGTGATGATAATATACGCTTTGATAAAGCAATGAAACTTCTTCCGAAGAAAAACCTAGTTTTCGGAGTTTTTTAGTATCAATAAATAATGTACTTAGTACTCCGTGTGGAAATTCTTCATTATTCTTTATACTATCAGATAAATTTTTATCTACTTTTTTCTGGAAGCTTATTGAAATTTTACCCAAGTCATGATATAAACAAGCATAATACAATAAATCAAAATTAACGTTTATTTTAGGATATATGGATTTTAAAATTTTCAATTGTTTTAAAAGATTATCTGTATGTTGTTGTATAGTTTCTTCTGGATTTGATTTCGCTAAATATCTGTTATGATGCATTCAATTCTCCTTTTATGCAAAAAACACCAAATCTCCTGTATCATCCATTAAAATTTCAAAATCAGAATCTGCATAAATATGGGATGTGTACAGCACTTCTATTTTATTCCATATCCTAAATTTTTTAGGATTCTTTTTGTTTCCGTAATCTACGCTCTCGTAATCTTTATTCAAGATATATTTTGTACCCCTATGAGTAACTCCTGATTTTGCTTTTGATCTGTAGATTGAATTATTCAAATAGTTGTACTTATCCGAATCAAAATCTTTACTACTTTCAGAAAATTTTAAAGGAATATATGCGTACATATCTTTATCTAAATACACACTTCTCTCAACATCGCATTCTTTGACTTCAACAATTTTTACATCATCTATTATTACTAAGTCCTCTCTTCTTCCTAAAGATGGATATTCCCATGGCTTTTTAAATGCTTCATAAATTTCTGTTACTTGAGCTTCATTTTTCGGCATTACGTGAATAACTAGTTCTACTTGTGAAAGCAACTCAGTTGTAGATATACCTCTTCCTACACCAAATCCATCAACGTTTATTTGGTGTCTTGATGCTTCAAATTTGTATCCATTTTTAAACTCATATCTAGTGTACAAATCATTAACCTTAGAAACATACTTACCTTGAACACTTATATTCATATGTTGATATTGAGAGTATCTGCACATATTATGAACCATTCCAATTACCGTAGAATAAGGTGGAAGAGGATAAGTTTCTTTTATTTGAAAACTCATTGGCTTTCTATAATTAACTAAATCTTGAGATAAATGTAATTTAACAGCCTTCATAATATTCATTAACCTTATCTTTAATGACCTTAAAGAATTCAGACATTGATATAGTATTCAATTCATTTTTTATTTGTGAATCATTTTCGAATTTCTTTGATAAAACCGCACAATAAGTTTCTTTTTCTACGCTTTCTGGCATTGCTTCTCTTATTGCTTCAACATCAATGTTTTTATCTTTTACATCTACCAAATTATGGAAAAATGGATTTTTGGTATCATAAACACCACCAATAACGAATAATGGTTTTAAGTCTTCCCTTCTTCCCCTTATATCTCTGTAAAGCATTGATACTGTATCCAATAGTTTATTCACTCTTCGTGCTTTTTCTTCTTTTGGAAGATTAATATCATAGACTTCATCTATCCCAATTTGATCCAAATCACAAGTGATAGTATATTTATATAACGATTTGTGGATTTCAGATTGTGCTAAATTCATGTTTTCAGATAATCTATCTGCTAAACCCTTGTTAGTTAGAAAATCCAAATCTCCCTTGTATGTTTCTAATGATGTTGCATTTGATAACCTAACTTTAGCGCTTCTCTTTTTACCGCCAGTATTTTTTTCTGTTTTTAAATATCCAAAAAAGTCTATTTCAGGATATTTCTCAATAGTTGCATCCTTACTAAATTGTACAACCTTTTTTTCACCTTTTCCTTCAGCACTTACTGTGGCTAAGTCTTCTCCTAATTGTTCAACAATGTTATATCTAATGGCTTGTCTAGAAATGTATGAATATTGTTCCCCGTTATTTCTCGCAACTTTCTTTAACGATGCCACATTTCCAATTGATTCTCCATAATTTGCACTTTCAGCCTCAAATATTATTGTAAGTGTTAATCCTTTTGGTTTTAAATTACTCATTTGTATCCTCCTATTTATTTTCTTCTTTATCTTTGTTTTCTTCTTTTATATAGCCTATCATTCCAGTAATAAAAGCATATCCAATATTTTTAAATACTAAATCATCTTCCAAGTTTTCAGCAAATATTTTTGGGATACTCTTACCAACATACATATAAGCATTAATCAACGTATCCATAAAAGAATGCTTGTTATTTGTTTTTAGTGCATTTAACATTCTGTAAGCTATGCCATTAAGCTTTTTATTATATGCTAAATTATTATTCTTTTTTTTATCTTCATTTTCACTAGATTCTTGTTGTAATACTTCGTCAATCTCCACTTTACCTTTTCCTGAAATATTGTATGCTTTTTGAAGATAGTGCCCAGCAATTCTAGCTTCGTCAACTAAATTATTTTCTAGTTTTTTCACGTAACCTGCCTCCTCTAAATATTTAATATTAATTTTTAATATACTTGAAACAATACCCACTTTATAATACGTGCTGTCAGGCATTGATAGCTTGTAATGAAGTAATTTTTGTACTAACAGGAATTGATTTTGATTATTTAATAACTTTTCCATTACCTCATTGTAGATATACTTATCATTAGAATTTTCGCTATATTTCCCTTGTTTTATCGTGTTCAATTCAGTTTTGCAACTAGATATTGTCTCCAATACAACTTTGTTAATTATGTTGAAGTAATATTTTATAGAGTCTTTATCTACATCTCTATAAAACCTAACCACTTGAACATCTGATAGTTCATACTGAGAGTTCTCATTTAAATTCTCATTCATATTATCTTGTATTGATTTGTAAATAGATATTCCCGAGTAACTATTTTCATGTATCTCAAAATTTATCTTCTTGTTAATTTTAATTAAATCGTTCAAGTCCATTGAATAGTTAATAAAAATTCCTTTATTGAATGCATAATTAATACCAGCTGGTACACATGAATACACCAATCTACAGATTGGACAAATAGCTACATAATTATTAAAATCCCATACATGAGATGTCTTTCTATTTGTATCAAATCCCATTTCTCGTATGAAACCAATATCTGAATTCAAGTCTTTTATTTTAGAAGAACAAGCCAAACATTGATACTTAAACTTTGTTTTGTTTTTGTCGATGTCTTCTATATATTCTATTGCTGGATTAACAAAATAATCTTGATATTCATCATACATATCTGGATTTTTGCATTGACGATTTAAAAAGCTGACTCCGTCCCATGCATTTCTAATTATGTTGTAAATCGCATTTTTCGCTCCAATGTATTTAATTGCATCATCACTTTGAAAGTAGCTAATTATTTCTTTCATTGTAGCTATCTGACTTTTTATATCTTCTATTTTATCTAAAACCTTTTCTTTTTTCTTTAGTTTGATTTTTTGAAGATTTTTTTCTAATAATTCAGGATCTACATTTCCACCTATCAATTTATAAGCACTTTTGTAGCTATTACTTTTTATATATTTCTTGAAATTTTCAATGTTCAAATTAAGTAAATCAAGTTCTTTTTTCTCAAATTTTTCGAAGTCATTTTCAATCCAGTTGTCTAATAATGTTTCTGCATTAATAATTCTGAATAATGAGAAAGTATCCTTGTAGGTTTCTATCAAATAATTAAAAAACATATCTGAAAATCCTTTTAGCAATTCTACAGGAAATTTTATTTCATCCGAGCTCACTTCTATCTGATCTTTATATCCTGCTTTTTCCAGTATATTATATAAACCACAAATACCAGCATTTTTTAGCCAATCATCAGATCTTATTGTTATTATTTCTCCCAAACTAACCTCCTACACTAAATTCAACATCCCAAAACCTGCTGATTTTAAAGATCCTATTCCGCTTTTATGCAAATGATTAAGAATATATGGTTTTGCTTTAATATCCAATATGCAAAGATTTGATTGAATCCATATGTCATAATATTTTATTACTGTTTTCTTACTAGAAATAATTCTCACATCAATATTATCAACATCATACTTAGATTCTGGTAACTCTTCTAAAAGTTGATTCTTTAAATTTCTTATAAAAATTTCCTTCCCTTTTTGGTCGCAAATATCATAGTACCAGGTATTTGAGTTGTCTTCGTGATCTCTAATCACTAAAGGTGACATAGTTTTAAAAACTACCTCATTGTCTATAATATTTATTTCCTTAATCATTTGAATTTGTTTAATAGTTAATTCAATATTTTTGTACAAATAAGGATGTGATTTTCCTTCCACCATAGCATTGTAAAATTCAATACCAAAAATCATATCAGAAGTTGAAAAATACAAAATTATGGTTTTATCTGGAATATTTGTGAAATCATTTTCAAACTTTGCGTTTTTTAAATAAAGCGAGAAAGTTGATTTTTTCCTGTCTACATTTCCTTTTTTGTACATTTTTTCATAGAATTCTTTATTGCTTCGTTCTAGATAATGTTTTAAAAATGATAATATCATCCTATTTTTATCTATTGGGATATTTGAAGTATTTAAATCAATACTTATTTTGAATCGCATTTTATTTCGCCTCCTTTTTTATGCTCCCTATATTAGTAATAATATCACCGGAAAATTAAAAAGTCAACTGGTTTTTAAAAAAATTTTATGTTAAAATGGATTTATTAAAATATACTCATACTGAAATGTAAATATATTTGTAATTATAAAAGCAAAAATAAAATCTAACCAAAATGGAAAAACAAGCCTTCCGGCTTGTTTTTTTTAATTTAATATTGTATTTTCTATCCTAACTTTTTCTCAAGTTAAATGTCCTATCTCCCTTAGACAACACTAAGAAATATCCTACAACTGTATAAATCATGCAGATTGCCAAGGCTACTAATCCTATATTGAAATTCAATTTTATTTGAAGGATTATTATTCCCCAAAAAAGTAATGATTCGAATGTGTTGAGTATTGAGTAGACTACGTTTTTGCTTTTTAGTCCAACTGTGAATGGTTGAAGTAACATGTACATGTAGAGTTGTTTTACTGATTGATACAAGTAGATTATGATGACTGCGACTGCGGCTTTTACTAACAAATCTGTTGTGTTTAATTTTGCTGCAAACATCCAGCTTATTATCAATAATAACACTAATCCAAATGTAGGTGCGTTGTCTTTTAAATTTTGTTTTATTCTAAAATTTAGTGTGTCTTTTATGTTTTGTTTATTGGTGTAGATCATTTGTTTCATCAAATATCTGTCCATATTTAAGAACATAAATCTATTAAATGATTCTGGGACTGCTATTTGTATTCCGAAATACAACAAGATTATTGGAAATACTGACACCAATATTTTCAAATCACTTGGTTTGGGATCGATTGTGAGTCCTCTTAGTACGATAAATCCAATTACACCAACAGCCAAAATTATTCCCGAACGTATTAGTATCATTTTTTTGTATTTGTGTTTGAATCTGTAACGGAATAATTTGTTGATGTATTCAATTCCGTTGTAATTATCGTAAATTTTCCCGTTTTCTTGTGCTATTTTTTCGTCGTCGATTTGGTATGCGACTGTGTTGATATCCTTAAATGTGTTGTCGCGATCGATTATAGATTTGTTTGTGATTTCAATTCTAGCTATTTGTCTGATTTTTTCTGTTTTATGAATGAAAATCGCACCCAAAATATACGATACGATACCAAAAATAAGAGTATACGTTGAATAAAATATTTCTACAAAATATTTGGATTTCGTGCTGTACAACACCAAAAGTCCCATTCCAGACAACAATATTATCCACATGCAGATGTAGTTTTTATTTAAGTGTTTGTGACTTTTAGTCGAATACGCACAAATATTGATGTATTTGATTAGTTTTCTAAATCCTAAACAGAACACGCTTACATTAATCGCATACATTGGATTGATATCGAAAATAGCGAAAAATATCGCAAATATTATTCCTGAGATTGCAAAGCTAATATCAGACAAATAATCCTGCAAAACCGTGTATTTTTTTGCGTCAAGCTTGAGCGCTTTGACACAAATCGAATCGCTATTATCGAAGCTTACGTACATAAATTGTGAAATCATACTTCCGATTACAACAGACAAATAAAAGAACGTTATAAGTATATTTTCTTGAATGGTTCCTTTGAAAATCTTCCAAGCTCCTATAGTTGCTATTCCATAAACTGCTGCACAGTACAAGACTTTTAAAAACAATGTTTTGATTACGTATGAAATGTAAAAAAACGCAGAATATCCAAAGCTCAACACGTCATTTCCATAAATATCTGAAGGAATAAATTTCTTGAAAATTGAAAGTTTACGAAGTTGATACACTGTCTGATTGAGCTTCATCTTCATAACTAATCTCAAATAAATGCTAAGATAATTACTCATCAGACTCATCCTTTAAAATGTCGTAAAGTTCTGCATCGAATTTCTCATCGTTCTTGTCCAAATCCAATTTTTGTAATTTTTTGTGGTGTAGTAGCACGATTTCTTCGCTCATTTGTTTTGCCAAATCTAACATGTGCGTAGACAAAACAATAATTCTTCCTTGTGATTTCAATTCCATCAACAATTTTTTGATTTGCGTACTAATTACAACATCCAAGCTTGTCAACGGTTCATCTAATAACAAAACTTTCGGTCTTGCGATGAACAGTGTTATCAAAGATATTTTACTTTTCATTCCGTGCGAATAATCTTTGATGAGTCTATTTTGATCTTTCTTGGAAAATTCCATCATTTCCAT
>QWCK01005697.1_pt1 | contig 11109 bp, 8 predicted proteins | sample 1972571 | NCBI WGS metagenome assembly QWCK01 (sample SAMN09866710, study PRJNA288562) | Human gut metagenome isolate term2_stool, whole genome shotgun sequencing... | isolation source: gut | host: Homo sapiens | place: USA: California | reverse complement strand
AATAGGCCAGCGCCAGCCCGTAGAGCAGGAGCGGCAGAAAGACCGTGAACAGGGCGAAGCTGATGTACTTGTCCAGATTGGGAATGGCCTTGCCGACAAAGGGCAGCGCCTTGCCCATCGAGTGCGCCACGTCCACAACGCCGAGCGCCGAGGCCAGCCCCCAGGCCGAGCCGATGAGGTAATCCCCCACATTGGACACGGCCATGATGGGATCGCTGGAGGACAATTTTTCAATGGCTATGGGCAGGATGTTCCCAGCCACAAGCTGATTCAGCGTTGCCCGCAGCCAGTTGCAGATTTCATCAAAGGCGCGGCCTTCGTCCGTGACAGACGGTGTTGCCGTGGTGTCGGAAATGCCGCGCCGACTGGCGTAGGCGGTCTTGATGTAGTTGGCTACGCGCTCTCTGGCGGCTTCATAATCCCGCAGACCGTGCATCAGCGCCTGAAGTTCCGACACGGTGTACTCGTGCGGACTGTAGGTAATGCCGGAGTACATGGCCTCGCGGACTTCCTGATTGATCCATGAGATTGACCAATAGGATGAGCCTGCCGCAAACCAGCCGTATTGCGCCGAGGTTTCCCTGAATTCGTTGAGCTTGCCCTGAAGCTGACCCTGTTGCGCGTAGTTCTGCACATCGGCCAGAATGGTCTGGTTGACCGTATTGGCCGCATTGTACAGGGCGCGAGGATCAATGGAGGAAGCTGGCGTATCGGGATCGGCAAGCTGTTGCGCCAGCGGCGAGAGCGCGGAAACCGCCGCGCTCACGGCATTGACCTTGCCCCGACACAAAGCGTCGCCTTCATCCACGCAGGAAACAGAAACAGACCCGGCGTTGCCGTTGAAAATGAACCTGTATTCGCCACCGGAGCGGAACCAGTTGCCGCTGTACGTCCACTCCCCGCCAGGCGTGATGTTCAGACCGCGCCGCTCGTTCAGGTAGTATTGCAGCGTCAATGATTCCAATGCGCCGTTGCTGATGGCCGCGTAGTGGGTGACGTTCTGATCCGGAGCCTGCACGGTGAGCTGACCGCCATGCTCCACAAAGTAATCCGTACCCAACTCCCAGACATAGTTGCCAAGGTTGATGCTGAAACCGATGCAGGCCAGAATCGCCACCTGAAAGAGCGACAGTCCCTTGAAAATGGGAGCCAATGCCCCCATTGCTCCCACAAAGCGCAGCGGCATCCACAGCGAGCTGAAGCGTTTGCCGAAGGGCGTTCCCTCGTGCGCTGTTCCGGCCACGGCCACGGCCAGCACCCAGATGAACAGGGCTGACACCACGGCCAGAGCCACCAGATTGAAGGCGCTGAACATTTCAAGCATCAACTCCGATGCCTGACTGCCCCCAAGACTCGTGCCCCACGTATCCCAGCCCTGGCCGAGAAAGGTGTCCAGAATATGCTTGCTGGCGTCCGTTTGCAGGAGGACTTCCGAAGTCGCGGGAAGGTCAGATGCCATATCTTCCCTCCCTACTGTTGTGCGCCGACCATGCGCGTGTAGAGGTCATCCATTTCCTTGCCGGTCGTGCCCTCCATGCGCGTGAGGTAATCCAGCGAGGCAATGACGGTCAGCCTGTCGAGCAAATCCGTATTCTTGCGCGTCAGTTCCAACTGGAACGCCTGCATGATGACCAGTTCCCGCAAGAGTCCCGCATCAGTCGCGGAGGCGACTTGCGCGAACCAATTCGGATTGCCAGTCCTCATCTGCGAGAGCAATTTGTACAGTCCGGCTTCCGAGAGCTTGCCGTTCACAATGCCGGGCGGCGTGCCGCTCCCGCCCGCTTCCGACCACTGGTTTTCCGCCCATGCCGTCACGTCATCCGGCAAGGTGGGCGCGTGATAGACCACATGGTTGTTCAGCGATTCCATGACAGCGGCCACCCGCTCCTCATGGATTTTCCGCGCCGCCGCGTAGGTCTGCCCGGCGGGAGTGCTTTTCTGCTCATCCGTCACCACCGGCAACGGGCGGGGATTGGCCAGCGTCTTGATGGTTTCATGCGCTTGCGCCACCTGATCTTCCGTGAGCGTGGCTTGCAGCGGAAAAAGCGCGTTCAGGCTTTCCTGTTCCGAGGGCTGATCTTCCGCCAGCACACGCTGGAGAAAGTCCACCGGCTTTTTGGGCGTATGGGCGTGTTCAAGTTGCTTTTCGCGCATGGCGGCATGGATTTCCTGCCCGGCGCGAGCGCCGATCTGAATGCCCGCGCCCAATGAACTGCTTCCGCACAGCCCGGCGGGTTGCGCGGCCTTGCCGTACATGTCCTCGGTTTTCATGGCTTCGCCCGCCACGGCCTGCCCCTTGAGAGCGGCGGCGTTGCTTTCCTTGAGCGCGACCAGCGCCCGCACAATGGTGGCGGATTCCGCCTTCAGCGTGCCGATGATGTTTTGCGCGGCGAGCAGGATTTCCGAGCGAATGGCCTGTGCTTCCGCCGCCGTGTGCGCGTTGACGGCCTGAATGGTTTCGGACTTCGCCGCCGTGACAATGGCTCTGACGGAGCCGCAGCCACAGCCTCCGGCCCAGGCCGAAGCCGGAAGCAGGGCGAGCGCCAGGGCAAAAAAGAGCTTTTTCATTGTTCCCTCGCTACTTCGTTGGCAATTTCCAGCAGGACGTTGACGACTTCATCAGCCGCATCGCTCTGGTCTTCGACGTTGCGCCTGCGACGTTCCACTTCGGCCTTGGCCGAACCGCCCGGAAAACGCGCGGCCAGCCGCCGCAGGGTTTCGGACGGCCCCAGCCGCTGATAGAGATTGTTGCGGATAGCCACGTCTTCCGTGGTGGTGGAGAATGCCCACAGGGATTGCGGGCCGATGGTCAGACTGAGGACAAGCTGAGACATGCCCGAACCTGTCCTGAATAGGGCAATGAGACTGGAACCAGCCTTGCCGGGTTTGCCCAGACGCGAGAGCGCATGACGGCAGGCCCCGTTCAGGCCGAACCTGTTTGTCAGGTTCTCAATGCTCTTGTCTGTGCCGGAACCGAGGATGACGACCGTTGTAGCCAGTTCGTCGGTGATGATTTTCGGAATATCGTCAATGGATTGCGTGTACAGCCCGATGGACAGATTCCACTTGCGCGATTCCCGCGCCATTGTGGTCATATCCGCCTGAAGCTGGCCGGACACCGAGACATTGTTGGTTACACGATGCGCCTCGTCATAGCACAATCTTTTGGGATCTTCCCGTATCGCTTCAATGCGTCTGGCGTGATAGTCCCGATAACGTGCGGGCATGAGCTGCACATCGGCGGGCATCAAAAAGAAGCGCGAACCAAGAACATGACGCGCCAGCATGTACATGACCGCCGACTGTCTGTCCGCTGTGGAACCGCCGCGCGGGGCCACTTCATCCAGATCAAGACTGACAATCTGTGCATCGCCCAGATCGAAGCGCGTGGGTTCTTTCAGAATGACATACGCCTCGATAGCGTCCATCATGGCCCGCCATACATTGGTGATGGTGTGTTCGTCGTAGGTGTTTTGTATGCCCTTGTTCTGTCGGATTTGCGCCCCCACATCGGCCAGCAGCGGCATGGCGTAGCGTTGCGCCTGCAATGCTTCATGCACATGCCCGCGCTCAAAAAGCTCATCCACCACTTCCCACCAGGAGGTGGAAGCGTCACGGCTGATGCCTTCATGAACAACGAGTTCATGCAGTTCCGGCAGGACGTTGGGCTGATAGAGCCGGGGATGATTGCCGTCAGAGAGTTCCTCATAGGCGAGATCAACAGCCCGTCCGATCAACCCGGGCACGCCGTCCGCCGGAGCCGTGGCGTCCAGTGGCGTGGCCAGCAGACTGAGCAGATTGACCAGAAATGCCTTGTGCGAGGGCAGGGGCTTGCGGCACCCCAACGGCGTGTCAAAGGGATTGACGGCATAGTCCGGCGTCATCCTGAGCCGGTGATAGGCCGCAAGGTGCTTTTTGCCTTCGGGCAGGTTTTCTTTCAGGAGCGTGATCAGGCCGGAAGACGATGGCCCCACGTCCACGATGGACAGCCAGGGCAGACGGGACAGTCCGGCCTGCGTGACAAACGCGAAATTGAAGGCGTTGAGGAAAACCGACTTCCCCCCGCCCATCGGCGCGACGCCCAAATCAATCCACGCGGCCTGTTCGGAAGAATTGGGCGCGAACGGCATGATTTTGCCGTCCTGAGTGCGGAACAGCAGACTGCCTTCCCGCCACGGCGAGGCCGAGCGCAGCGGCCACATGCCAATGGCGTCCTGAAGCGGCGCGGCCGTGATTGGTGCCGGACTGGACGGCATCAGACCGGGCAGCGTCGCGGTCACACCGAGCAGCGGATCGCCCAGAGCTTCCGTCACATCGCACGTTCCCCAGCCCTGCACCGCCTTGGATAGTTCCGCCACGCGCCGCCTGAGCAGAAGATGCGCCTCCTGTTCGCTTTCCCGCACACAGGCCCAGGTGCAGAGGCAGATGCGGAACTTCACGCAGCACACGCCTTCCAAATCCAGCGCCCGCAAGGATTCCACGGCATTGTTGAGACGCTTGTTGTCCGCGTTGGTGAAGGCCAGAATGGCGGAGAGCAGGGGCTTGAGGCCCATGTTCAGACCGCCGTCCTCCAGCAGAAAGGACATGCGGTACGGCAACCGCTCGTCCCGCCGCGCCAGAACGCGGAAGAAATCCTGAAAAGGCCGGGGCGTCTGCGGCATGAGCGTCATGATCAGCGGCCCGTAGATGCGCTCGCCTATTCGGATTGCGCTCCGCGACACCATGTTCCCCTCGCGCGGCCAGAGCTGCGTTTTGAAGTCCGGGTAGATGATATTGTGGAGTTGTGCCTTGCTGCCGGTATCGGGATCGGGCAGACGGAGCGGCAGGGGATCGCCGGGCACAAGAGCCTGCCATGCCCGACTGGTGAACTCCGGCGCAATGCTCATGCGGATGTCCCGCAGGGCGTCATGCGCCGAGAGTGGGTACGCCAGCAAATCCGCCTGCCGGAACGCATCCAGTACGCCGGTCAGAAAGCCGTTGTGCGCGTCATGCAGGGCGGCGACGGCGCGGGCGACCTGTTGGCAACCCGCAAGCGTCGGCACGTTGGACATGGCCGCGTCACGTTCTTTCAGAGCGGTTTTACGCAGGGAATCGGACAGCACGGCAGGCCGCGTCCACAGCACGAGCCAGCACGTTTCCAGAGCGCAGTAGCGTTGCAGGGCATGGCCCCAATCTTCCAGCAAGGGGCCGATGTGCAGACCAAGGTTTTTGGCCGTCAAACGGGAAGGCTCAAGAAGCTCGGCAATGCGTTCCCCGCTGCTTTCCGGGTCGTATTCAAAGACCACCTGGAGCGCATGGCCCGGCTTGGAAAGTGTGGCTTGCAGCTTTTCCGTCAGACCGGAGACAATGGGCGCGTATTCCTCCTCGCCCACATGTTTCAGGGAGCCTTCCAGCCGAAGCAGACTGATGAGGCTTCCGTCATCGGCCACCAGTACGCCGTTATCGACAGTTTCAAGGCGGCAGTAGCTGTGAACCGGCGCGGCGAACGCTTCGGACAGGGCGCGGACGCCGCGATCCACGCCGTTGACAAGCATATCAAGCATCAGGAATCCCTCCTGAGTACGACTTGCTGAATGACCACGCCGCGCGGCGTCTTTGCCGTGGACGCGCGGCGGACAAGGACAGTGGCAAGGAGTTTCTGCGTGCTTTCCACGCCCTGGCTGGATTCGTAGGAGACAATCAGGGGAAACTCGATTTTCCATGTGGCCTTGCCGCCCACCAGACCGGAAGCGATGATCACCGGCGCGCGCGTGGCGACAGCGGACGCGGAAAGCCGTTTGTCCCGAATCATGTCCAGAACGCCGGAACTTTGCAGGGAAGCGAGGAAGGACTTGAACGCCTCATCCTCAAAGTGCGGCCTGATGCTTTCCAGTTTCTCCCGCCATTCCAGAAAGTTGAGCGACATGGCCCCGGTGATGGCGTTGGAGGCCCAGGTCAGCAGCCCCTCCTGCGTGAGCAGCGGCTGATCCAGCGGAACCATCGGCGCAAGCCGCAAGTCCGGCGTGGCCGCGAAGTAGCGCGGCTTCGGCTGGTTCAGGAGCAGGAGAGCGGCAACGCCCAGACTGATACACAAGGCCACAGTCAGAGCGAGGGCCAGTTTCATGGAACGGCGGAACTGCGTCCTGTACCAGTCCAGACCGCCGATGACAGTCGCGGCATCCGGTGCTGGCGACTCCGCATGAATGGCGTTCATGCCCTGTTCCGGCTCCTGCGGCTTCGGGGCGTCATTTCGTTTCTTGAAGATGCTCATTCGTATCGCTCCACGCCTACAGGCCGAGTTCGCCCATGCCGGAGGTCTGATCGCTCCCGAACAGCGTGGCCGAACCGGAACCGAGGAGTTCTCCCAGACCGAGCGCCAGAGCGCCGATGATCACTTTGGTCAGGCCGCCCGCGTAGGTGCTTTGTCCCTGATTTTTCGTGGCCTTATACATGTCCACGGTTCCCCACACGCCCATGCCCGCTCCGGCGGCATAGCCCGCCATTGTGATGCCCCTGGCGACTCCCTTGGAGTTGTCGGCAACATTCTGGCCGATTTCTCCGAAGGTAACGGCGGCCTGCACGATTTCGGGCGCGAACAGCCAGACGGCGGCCATGCCCATGCAGGCGACGGTGAAGCGAACGGGAGAGACGGAAGCCGTATTCCTGATGATGTTCATGTTTTTTTCCTTCAGCCAATAATTCTGGCTATATATGTTTGCACGTCCCCTCCAATGGTGGCTCCAATGCCGCGCAGGAAGGTGACGAGATTGACGGCGAGTATTCCGCCGAAAAGATGGACAATGCCCCGACTGAGGTTTGCGGGCTGATTGGGCGTGTCGCGCATGAGACACAGGCCCCGCGCAATGCCGATGACTCCGACCGTGGCAATGGCGTAGACGGCGAACTGGATGTAAACGGAGCCGGGCGAAGACGGCGGGCTGTAGCTCAACGACTGCTCGGAGCTTTGGTTGAAGACCGTCATGGACAGGGAATCCATGAGTGCGGGCAGGTTCAGAAGCAACACGGCGCAGACGAATGTCCATGCCGCTGTGGAGCGGTTGAAGCGGTGTTTGTGGCTGACAGCCTGCCCCAGCGACATGACGGCGAAGCTCACGCCGATCAGATAGGCCAGCCGGACAAGCACCGGCCACCATTGTTGCAAGTGCGGGATGACGTTGGCGACGTAGTTGTCCATGCCCTTACCTGCCCTTGACGTTGACGACGAGGACGCCCACGGGTGTGCCGCTTTCCAGTCGAACAGTCGGCGGACGGTCAAAGCCCTTTTCAAAGATTTTTCCGGCTTTTTCGCCCACCTTACCGGCGGCTATCCATGCCTGATCCTCAACGCTGTAGGTGTTCCAGACCATTTGATCCGTGGTGTCACCGCCTGAACCGTAAATGGTGCTTTGCGCGCCACTGTAGCGTTTGGCGCTTCCCAATCCCTCAAGGAAGGCGGACGCGACAAGCCCACCCCAGCGGCTGAAGAAGTGAGTGTTCACGGAACTGGCGACAGAGGCTTCGGACGTTGCGGGGTCAACGGCGTAGGCTTCAAGCTGAACAGTCTCGCCGGAGGGCAGAACAGCGCGATTGAAGGCCAGGACAAGGCGTTCATCATGCCGCTGGAAGCCGCCCATCAGCCGCGCGTTGCGGTATGCGCCGGAGGTGACAGTAGCCAGCACGGCGGACGGCACATCCGAGTTCACGCCCACATCCATGATGGCGTACAGCAGATCGCCGGGCTTGAGCGTCACGGCGGGAGGCGGATTCGCGCCTTGCGTTGTCACCGCTGTTGTTGCGACAGGTGTGGCAATCGAAGCAGGTTCCTCCGAAAACTCACGCAGATAAACAATCTTGCCTTCCCCGACCGAAACAGCGGAAAGTTTCGTGTCCAGAGCGTCCAAATCCTCCATCATGCGCTTGAGCATGGCGTTGTCCGTGCGCGGCGTCTGTACGGGAGCGGTACGCACCGGCGCGACCGGAGGCGGAGTCGGGCGCGGGTCTTCCTTTTTCACGACAACAGGCTTTCGTTGTCCCACAGGCGTGGGAACAAAACTTTCGCCAGCCTTGAGGGCTTCATTGGCCTTTCGCGTATCGTGTTCCTTCAGCTTCTGATTGTATTCTTCCGTGCCTTCGCCGCCTGCCTTGCCGGTAATGGCATCCGTTCTGGGTGTGGCCAGACTGGCCGTGGCGGACGGTTTTTCCGGGGCAAACAGGAAAGAAAATGCGAGAATGAGGGAGACACCGACTGCCGTACCCAACAGGGTGAGCATGATGACGCGGCGTTTCTTTTCTGTACTGGTAACGCTCATGTTCCCCCCTTACTGACCGTTGTTCAGAACAAAGGTCTGAATCTGACCGTTGATGGAAAGCATGATGCGTGTTGTGGCAGGCGTTTCGTAACAGCGGATGTTGCCCGCGCCATTGACCACCGCGCTCCAGGCAGGCCACATCAGGGCATTGTTAGTCCTGATGTAGTGCTTGCCATTGTATTTCCAGATGCTGACCTGTTCGGTTTGCGGCTTCATGCGAAGCCGCACGGCCCCATCAGGTGGAACACGATCAAGAAAGGCCAGCATGGAAGAATCCGTTGTTTCCCTGATGTCTCTGGTGACAGGCACACTGGCCCTGGGGCCGTGATGGGCAAGCCGGAACAGAACAAGCGCGTCCGCCTTGCGTTCCGGCGAGCGCACGGAATCCGATTCCAGACGGACAACCAGCGGGATGTCCCGGCCTTCCAGCGTCACCACAATGGTTGACGTGGCGTATCCCTGCGTCGGCATGACGTTGAGCAGATTCCCTTCCGGCAGGTCGGGACGCAGCACCTGAAAGAAGGACGGCCCCCCGTTGGTCACGGAGGTGATCGGCCAGGGCTGCCCCGTGGAATCGTGGAACACCAGCGAGGTGGCGACATTGGCCGTGGTGAAGACAGGTACGGGAGCGCGACCCGGCTCCAGAGACACGTTCACCGTGCGCGTGTTCAGGGAGGGTGATACGGGCAGGAGAGCGCGTTCCCGTTCGTCGGAACGCGAGCGGTACTCCTGTATCTGGCTCTCATCCAGCGGCATCATTTGGCGCAAGGATTCCTCAAACAGGGCTTGCGCGTCCTGTGCCTTTTTTGTTGCTCCCTCGGATGAAGGTGCTGTATTCGCAGTTGCCCCGTTTTCCGGCGGGCTTCCCGGTTGTCCGAGGACAACCGTTCGCTGAGCCGTTGCGGGCGGCGTATGCTCATTGGCCAGGGCGGGTTGCCCGGAGAGAGCCGCCAATATCAGAAGACACACTGTTTTTTTCACGATAAATCCTTTATGCGTAAGCGATTGCGGCGCGTTCGGCTTGCCCGTTTTCCCCGCCGGAGAAAAAGCGGGAGACAGGCAGGCCCCTCAGAATGTCTCCCGCCGAACGGCAGGGAGTTCCGGTTTCGCGCCGGGCGTTCCGTGGCTGCTGTTTCGTGAGGAAGTCCGCCGTCTGACGGCGGCGTTTGAACTCGTTCAGGAACTCGACGATTCCCAGATTGTTCTCCGGCGGAACGTCCGCCGCCGAGGGCGCACGGTGTTGGGAGTGCAGGTACTGCCAGATGCCGAAGGGCATGGCGTCGTTGACGACGGGCGGGAATTTCGCCGCAAAGGCATTGAACAAGGGTCGCAGTCGCGCCCTTTCCGCGTCTTTTTGTTTCTTGAGACGTTGCTCCTGTTCTTCGTGGAGACGATGAGCCTCAAGCGCGGTCTGTCTTTGTGCCGCTTCCGCCACTTCCGCAGGAGAAAGCGGATCAAGCCAGCGTTGCCCACGCAGCCAGTTGCCCATTTGCGGCACAAAGCGACCCTGTTCGCGTTGCCAGCTTTCCGAGGTGGCGAAACGACGGATTGCGGCATGAAGTTCCGCGAGCGGCGGAAGCTGGCCGCTCCGCGAGAGTTTGAGCCAGGCTATCCGGGCAAAGCCCTTGGCCTCCTTTTTGGGGTACAAGGCCCAGACGTTTTCAAAATCGGGAAGAAAAGAAGACACACCCCCCGCCGCAGGCGCTCCGCATGTGCGCTGAACGGGAGCAGACGCTGTTTCAGCAGTCGCATGGGGGGAAAGGGGGGAGTTTTTTTCTTTTCGTTGTTTGTTAAGAGTGGTTAAGTAGCCAGACTTTGGCTCATGGCAGTCATTTTCTGACTGCGTATGGGCAGGTTTTGTCTCTTGCTTTTCGTTCAATTCTACGGGAAGCAGGAGATAATAGACGGAAGAACGGTACTGCTCATGCCTGATGGAAATGAGCTTTTCCCTGACAAGTTCGGCAAGATAGTTCTTGACGCTGCTGATACTGCATGAAAGCCTTTTGGCAAGCGTTGTCTGCGAAGGCCAGCAATGATCCTTATCGGCGGCATAATCACACAAGATGGCGTACATGGTCTTTGCTCCGAACGTGATGGACATCCTCAAAACAAACTGTGGCAGAATAGGGCCGTGAATATTTCCCTTTGGGGCAAACGTCTCCATTTTTTCTTTCTCCCGGCCCGAAAAAAAGACAAAAACAGCAGATTCGTTGTTGACAACGAGGAACCTTCCGGCTACCGTTGTTCTCACGTTACGTGCGTAAGAACACAGTTCTGCAATAGAAGCCGTTGAGTTGCCGCTCGACGGCTTTTTTGTTTTTCCTGGGCTTGGTGCTATTTCCTCAATGGAAAGTCCTCTTGAGGCGAGTTGACGAATCATTCAACGTGGGCATCACGCAAACAGCAGGCACAACGCCGGAGGGAGGCTTCCGGCGTCTGCCCGAAGGGTGGAACCCACAGAGGAGGAGCGCGGATGCAGGGAAGGTTGTCTGGAGGCGAAGGAAGGGGGACACAGCCGTATATGAAAAAAACTCCCGCCGACCATGCAGGAGGAATCATGGCCGAGGGGAGTTCAGTACGGAGGGAAAAAGGGAAACGATCCGAAAAGAATGAAATTTTTTCGGAAAAAATTTTATTTTCAGTAACTAATGGAAATTCTTTTGAAAATGGAAGGCGTCTGGCAAAAAATGGATAAGAAAATGGATAAGCAACTGAAGAAGAAAGCCGGTAAAACCTGTCAGGATCAGGTTCCGGTATCTTTCTATAAATATAGGAAATTAAAGAAAAACTATCCGTATTGGACGTATTAGTCTGATATGTG
>QWCK01005692.1_pt1 | contig 11116 bp, 8 predicted proteins | sample 1972571 | NCBI WGS metagenome assembly QWCK01 (sample SAMN09866710, study PRJNA288562) | Human gut metagenome isolate term2_stool, whole genome shotgun sequencing... | isolation source: gut | host: Homo sapiens | place: USA: California | reverse complement strand
GTTCCCAAGGCATTGGGACTAAAATCAGTCCGTTCCTCATACCAAAGGTCGCTAGGGCGGATTTCTGAGATTCTCCCAGTCTCGATCAATTCTTTAAAGTAGTGAAGGCTATAAGATAACATCTCCTTGTCTAACTCACAAATGTCCGCTAGAAATGATTGGCCGTAAAAAGTCTTGATTCCTAGTTTGTGTAGCATAAGGTGGTTCATGGTCGTATCCGAGAAACCGAGAAAAATCTTTGGTTTGATAACCTTTTGTAGTTGGTCATTTTCAAAAAGATAAGGTAGCAAGCGATAGGTATCGTTTCCACCAATGGCGCATAGGATCATGTCGATACTATCATCAGAAAAGGCCTGAATCAAATCCTCTGCACGAGCTTCAGGATGTTCTTTGATAAAGTCCAAGCCCTTTAGCGAATGAGGCAAAAAGACAGGATTGAGTCCCAAATCCTTGAGACGTTGGACACCCAAATCGACTTCGTGTTTGACAAAATCCTCTCCGATAATACCACTAGACAAACTAACAATACCAATAGTAGAAACCATATCTCATCCTCCTAGAAATAGATTGAGCCTATTTTATCACAAAAGATGAGAGAAAACTATAAGAATCAGATTCAGAAGTTCTATTGAATCTCAAGAAAGCAAGTGAAAAAAGCAACTGCACAGGCAGTTGCTTTTCGTTTTTCTAATCTCTAATCTTACTAGATATGAGTTACTTGGTTAACTCTTGATTATAGGAGAGGGCTAAATCAATCCAGTAAGGAAGTTCTTTTTGACCTTCGATATCTAGGTCTATATAACCATGATAAGGTCGCCCTCTCATCAATGTAGTATGAGCTCCTGTTCGGGGTAGAACCTGCTTTTCTATTTCTTTGCCAATTCTCACCATAACCAGTTCGTCCTTTCTGGAACTGACTGTAAGGACCATTTTCCCACGAATCATAAAGGCCAGTCCACCAAACAGTTTCTTTTCTTCTAGCTCTTCTTCGAAAATTTGGGGAGGAAGTTTGAGTGCTAGAATTTTTCGAATCTGCTGAGCTAAGGATTGACTATATGCCATAGCTTTTCACTTTTCTTAATAACGTGATGGGCCCGCGCTTGCACTTCGGATGTTGAAACGTTTCTTTAGATAGAAGCGAAGGGCGAGAAGGGCAGCTCCCAGGATAGCCAAAGGCAATGGAGCAAGGACCGGATTGAGGTTGGCTGGTAGGAAGCTTGTTGCAAAGAAGACAACCAACCAAAGGACCATAGAAGCCAGGATAACGAGGATTGATTTCCAGAATGGAGGACGTTGGCTACGATCTGTGTCTGGTCCATAATACTGGTAGACAAAGTAGTACATCAAGTAGAAGGCAACACCTCCAACAAGCCCAACCAACAAGAGGGTAATCAAACCATAGCCAATAGCCTGGTCTGTAGAGAAAAAGTTGGTCAGAGCGCTAACCAGTGCAAAGAGACTGGTGATAAAAAGGGCTGAGTCCATAATCATGAGTTTTGGATCATCATTTTCTTTTGGATGCTCTTTTTCATATTGCTCCTTGACAGTGAAGCTATGAGCCCAGTGGGTTGGAGCTCCGTAGAGGGAACGTGCAGTCGTCCCCTTGGCTTGCTCTTCAAGGATTTGGGGAATGACTTCCTCAAAGACAGCCTTGATTTCAGCGTCTGTTTTACCATCTTTGATGAATTGTTGGGTAGCGATGTGGATAAACTCTTGGTTTTTCTTAGTTAATTTTTGTAAATCAATCTGAGACATAGGGATTCCTCTTAGAACCATTTTTTATGGATGAGATAGAGAGTGAGAGAAACACTCATAGCAAAGGCGATAAAGACGATTAACCAGAAAGCGTGTGGCTCACCGTTCAAAGGGATTTCATTATCCTTGAAGTTCATCCCATAGGCTGAGAAGATCATGGTTGGGACAGACATGACAATGGTCACGAGAGCCAGAGTTTTCATGATGTTGTTCTGATTGTTGGAAATGATAGAGGCAAAGGTCTCTGTCATAGAGTGAAGGACATTTCCATAGATATCTGCCATCTCGATGGCCTGTTGGGTTTCAATCAGGGTGTCTTCGAGTAGGTCTTCGTCTTCTAGGTATTTCTTGATATTGCTAGTTGCGCTAGTCAATTTCTTAATCACGCGCTCGTTCGTCTTAAGTGAGGCCTTGAAATAGACGATGGTCTTTTCCAATTCCATGAGCTCGATCAGCTCTTCGTTTCGAGTAGACTTGTGAAGTTGACTTTCGATTTGTTCACTCTTACGGTCAATCGAACGAAGGGCCGTAAGGTAAAGTTCGGCGTTGCGGTAGAGAATCTGGAAGATAAAGCGTGAACGCATGAAGGTGTAAAAGTTACGCAGTCTACGGTTGATAAAGACATCGAGAACGGGGAGGGATTCCAAGCAGGTGGTGATAATGGTTTCCTCTGTGATGATAATCCCCAGCGGAATCGTAACGTAGTAGGTACGATTGTTTCTTTCCTCTGTGATGGGAACGTCCACGATGATCAAGGTATACTCATCTTCGATGGTAATACGGGACATTTCTTCCGCGTCGAGTGGTGCTCGAAGGTCGGCAATGTCAATGTCGAAGGCGTTAGCGATTTCCAACGATTCATTTTGTGTAGGATTGACGAGGTTGATCCAAGTACCCGGTTCAAGCGTGTCGATCTCTTTAAATTCAGTTGTTGTTGAGAGAAAAACTTGTTTCATATCCCCTATCCTTTCCTACTATTCAGTGATTCATTTTTTGCACCGTACTATTATACTATAAAAACAGCTTTTTGGGTAATAGAATTTCACATTTTTTGGTATAATGGAAAGCAATAATGGACTAGAAAGAAAAAAGATGCAAGATAAAATTGTGATTCATGGGGCGCGTGCCCATAACTTAAAAAATATCGATGTGGAGATTCCACGAGACAAGCTGGTTGTTGTGACTGGTTTGTCAGGGTCTGGGAAATCCAGTCTGGCCTTTGATACCCTCTATGCGGAGGGGCAAAGGCGCTATGTAGAGAGTCTATCAGCCTACGCTCGCCAGTTTTTGGGCAATATGGAGAAACCTGATGTGGATGCCATTGATGGCCTCAGCCCAGCTATTTCCATCGACCAGAAAACCACCAGCAAAAACCCTCGTTCGACCGTGGGAACCACGACTGAAATCAATGATTATCTGCGTCTCCTCTACGCACGTGTGGGGACGCCTTACTGTATTAACGGGCATGGGGCTATCAAGGCTTCTTCTGTAGAACAAATCGTGGATAAGGTTTTGGAATTGCCAGAACGCCAACGTCTGCAAATCTTAGCTCCTGTCATTCGTAAGAAAAAAGGGCAACACAAGAGCATCATTGAAAAGGTTCAGAAAGACGGCTATGTCCGCGTCCGAGTGGATGGGGAAGTCTATGATGTTACCGAAGTTCCAGATCTGTCTAAGAGCAAGCAACACAATATCGATGTTGTGGTAGACCGTATTGTCATCAAGGAGGGCATTCGTAGCCGTCTCTTTGACTCAATCGAGGCTGCCCTTCGTATCGCAGAAGGTTATGTGATTATCGACACTATGGACGATTCGGAGTTGCTCTTTTCTGAGCATTATGCCTGTCCAGTTTGTGGTTTTACAGTACCAGAGTTAGAGCCTCGTCTCTTCTCCTTCAATGCCCCGTTTGGCTCGTGTAGTGAGTGTGATGGTTTGGGCATCAAGCTGGAGGTGGATGTTGACTTGGTGGTTCCTGATACCAGCAAAACTTTGCGTGAGGGAGCCTTGGCACCTTGGAATCCTATCTCATCCAACTACTATCCAAACATGCTAGAGCAGGCCATGACAGCCTTTGGAGTAGATATGGATAAGCCTTTTGAAGACTTGTCAGAAGAAGATAAGAACTTGATTCTTTACGGGTCTGATGGCAAGGAATTCCATTTCCACTATGAAAATGAATTTGGCGGTGTGCGCGATATTGACATTCCTTTTGAAGGAGTAATTGGTAATATCAAACGTCGTTACCATGAGACTAACAGTGACTACACCCGCACCCAGATGCGCCTCTACATGAATGAGTTAACCTGCGGAACTTGTCACGGCTACCGTCTCAATGACCAGGCCTTGTCTGTCCGTGTGGGTGGGGAGCAAGGACCACATATCGGTGAAATCTCAGACCAGTCTATCGCAGACCACTTGGCTTTGGTGAGCCAGCTGACCTTGTCTGAAAATGAAGCCATTATTGCTCGTCCTATTCTCAAGGAAATCAAGGATCGCTTGACCTTCCTCAATAATGTGGGACTCAACTATCTGACTCTGTCGCGTTCGGCAGGAACCCTTTCAGGTGGGGAGAGTCAGCGTATTCGCTTGGCAACCCAGATTGGGTCCAACCTATCAGGTGTCCTCTATATCCTGGATGAGCCGTCAATCGGTCTCCACCAGAGGGATAATGACCGCCTGATTGCCAGCCTGAAGAAGATGCGTGACTTAGGCAATACTCTCATCGTGGTAGAACATGACGAAGATACCATGCGCGAGGCGGATTATCTGATTGATGTTGGTCCGGGTGCTGGTGTTTTTGGTGGAGAGATTGTCGCTGCAGGAACGCCCAAGCAGGTGGCCCGTAACAGTAAGTCTATTACAGGCCAGTACTTGTCAGGTAAACGTGCCATTCCAGTACCAGAAGAGCGCCGTGCCGGAAATGGTCGCTTTATCGAAGTGACAGGTGCGCGTGAGAACAACTTGCAAAATATTACCGCTCGCTTCCCATTGGGAAAATTCATCGCAGTGACAGGTGTATCAGGTTCAGGGAAATCGACCTTAATCAACAGCATCCTCAAAAAAGCCATTGCCCAGAAGCTTAACCGCAATTCAGACAAACCTGGTAAGTTTAAGACGATTACAGGGATTGAGCATGTAGACCGCTTGATTGACATTGACCAGAGCCCAATCGGACGGACGCCGAGGTCCAACCCAGCTACCTATACGGGAGTTTTTGACGATATACGAGACCTCTTTGCTCAGACAAATGAAGCTAAGATTCGAGGCTACAAGAAGGGCCGTTTCAGTTTTAACGTCAAGGGAGGTCGTTGTGAAGCCTGCTCGGGTGACGGAATCATCAAGATCGAGATGCACTTCTTGCCAGATGTTTACGTGGCTTGTGAAGTCTGCCACGGGACTCGCTACAACAGTGAAACCCTAGAAGTCCACTATAAGGAAAAGAATATCTCGCAGGTCTTGGACATGACCGTCAACGATGCGGTGGAATTTTTCCAACACATTCCGAAAATTCAACGTAAACTCCAGACCATCAAGGATGTAGGGCTGGGCTATGTAACGCTAGGGCAACCGGCTACCACCCTTTCTGGGGGAGAAGCCCAGCGTATGAAGTTGGCTAGTGAACTCCACAAACGCTCGACTGGAAAATCCTTCTACATTCTGGATGAGCCAACGACAGGGCTTCATACTGAGGACATCGCTCGCTTGCTTAAAGTCTTAGCTCGCTTTGTCGACGATGGCAATACAGTCCTCGTCATCGAGCACAATCTGGATGTCATCAAGACGGCAGACCATATCATCGATTTGGGACCTGAGGGCGGTGTCGGTGGTGGAACCATCATTGCAACAGGAACCCCAGAAGAAATAGCGGCCAATGAAGCCAGCTACACAGGACACTATTTGAAAGGAAAGTTACATCATGAATAAACGTGTGCAAGCATTTCTAGCTAAAATGCAAGAAAAAGAACTAGATGGTATTATCATCAACAACCTTAAAAACGTCTATTATTTGACTGGTTTTTGGGGTTCAAATGGAACAGTCTTTATCAGCCGTGACCGTCAGGTTTTGGTGACAGACTCTCGCTATATCATTGCAGCTAAGCAAGAAGTGACAGGTTTTGAGATTGTGGCTGACCGCGATGAATTGGCTGTTATTGCAGGCATTGTTAAGGATATGGGCTTGTCTCGCGTCGGTTTTGAAGACGAGATTTCGGTCTCTTATTACCACCGTATGCAGGCTGCTTTTGCAGGGATCGACTTGCTTCCGCAGACTCAGTTTGTTGAAGCGCTTCGTATGATTAAGGATGAGAAAGAGATTGCGACTATTCGCAAGGCATGTTCAATCTCAGACCAGGCTTTCCACGATGCACTTGACTTTATCAAACCAGGAAAAACTGAAATTGAGATTGCCAACTTCCTTGATTTCCGCATGCGGGAGCTAGGAGCGGCAGGCTTGTCTTTTGATACCATTTTAGCAAGTGGAATCAACTCTTCCAAACCCCATGCCCATCCAATGCACAAACCGGTTGAAGCGGGAGAAGCCATTACCATGGACTTCGGCTGTCTCTACGACCACTATGTCAGTGATATGACACGGACTATCTACCTCGGTCATGTCAGTGACGAGCAGGCAGAAATTTACAATACTGTCCTGAAAGCCAACCAAGCTCTGATTGATCAAGCTAAGGCAGGATTAGGTTTCCGTGACTTTGACAAAATCCCTCGTGATATTATCATCGAGGCAGGCTATGGCGACTACTTTACTCACGGTATTGGACATGGTATCGGACTGGATATCCACGAAGAACCCTACTTTAGCCAAACTTCCAAAGAAGTCATTAAATCTGGTATGGTCTTGACTGATGAACCAGGTATTTATATTGAAGGTAAATACGGCGTTCGTATTGAAGATGATATCTTAATTACAGATAACGGTTGCGAATTGTTGACTCTAGCGCCGAAGGAATTAATTGTTATTTAAGAAAATTAAGATAAATCGTTGACTTTTATATTTTAAAGGTTTATACTGATAAACGAAAACGGTAGGTGAGGCTACCATAGGGATACGGATGACTACCGCAAAGCAGTGGAGACACTACTCGTTGGTCAACAGTCCTGGTCGCGAAGGCTAAGACTAAGCTCATTACATCGCCCTATGGAGTTAAAGCTTGAACGAAAAAACAGATAATTAGTTTTTTAATCCTGCCATTTTTATGGTAGGATTTTCTGCTGTTTTAAGAAAAAGAAAGGAGACAAACGATGCAAATTGACGATCATCCAGAACCGCACATACACAGCCAATCGCTGATTTGTGTCGTTCTGCCCTTATAAAGTGATTGGTCTCTGTGTATGAAACACCTCATTCATACAGATAGGAGAAACCAATGAAAACTACAAAAGAAAGATTAGCAACAGCTATTCACACACCCTTAAACGAAACTCTATCTTTTTATAAGACAAGTCTAACAGGCTTGACTGAGGAGCAGGTGGAGAAAAATCGTGACCTATATGGCGAAAACACAATCACCAAGGGTCAAGAAGACAGTATCCTCAAAAAGATTTACGAATCCATTATCAATCCATTTACAATTATCCTGCTTGTCATCGCTATGATTTCCATGGTGACCAATGTCTGGCTGGCGAAGCCTGGACAAGAAGATCCGACGACCTCTATCATCATCGTCGTTCTCGTTCTAATCTCTGGTGGCATACGCTTTGTCCAAGAATTGCGAAGTGACAAGGCTGCGACCAATCTATCAAAAATGATTGTGAATACAGCCACAGTTATCCGCGAAGGCCAGAGTTTAGAGGTCGCAATTGAAGATTTGGTAGTTGGAGATATAGTCAAATTAAGTGCTGGGGATATGATTCCGGCAGACCTCCTTTTGATTGAATCACGTGATTTCTTTGTCCAACAGTCTGGTTTGACAGGTGAAAGTGACTCGGTTGAAAAACTAGCCTTGTCAAAAATGAGTCAGTCAAACTTTGATAGTCTACTAGAAGCAGAAGCGCTCGCCTTTATGGGAACCAATGTGATATCAGGAAGTGCCAAGGCTTTGATTCTAGCGGTCGGTGATGACACCATGATGGGAGAAATCGAGCAGACTCTCAATACCTATGACGAACCGACCTCTTTTGAACGGGAGATGAACAGCATCTCTTGGCTCTTGATCCGTTTGATGTTGGTCATGGTTCCCATCGTCTTTCTCTCCAATGGCTTGACAGATGGCGACTGGCTGGAAGCAGGTGTGTTTGCACTGAGTGTTGGTGTTGGATTGACACCTGAGATGCTTCCTATGATCATCACGGCTAGTTTAGCAAAAGGTTCCATTATCATGGCCAAGGAAAAAGTCGTCATCAAAAAACTCAATGCCATACAAGATCTAGGTGCTATTGATATCCTATGCACGGATAAAACCGGAACCCTTACCCAAGACGAAATTGTCCTGGAATATCCTTTGGATATACATGGAGATTTGGATTTGTCTGTGTTGAGACGGGCCTACCTCAATTCCTATTTTCAAACGGGATTGAAAAACTTGATGGACCGTGCCATTATCAGTAGAACTGAAAAAGAAGCTAAAGAACACGCTATTCTACAAAATTTAGATACTAGCTTCCAAAAAATTGATGAATTGCCCTTTGATTTTGAACGCAGACGGATGAGTGTCATCGTCAAGGATGAGAACGAAGTTGTTAGTTTGGTAACCAAGGGTGCTCTAGAGGAAATGCTTGCGATTTCAACCCATGTGGAATATCAAGGCCAGATTAGCCCTCTGACGGATGATATCCGAGTGGAAATCTTAAAAGAAGTAGATCAACTTAATCAGCAAGGCTTGCGAGTATTGGGAGTCGCCTATAAAACAGGCCTAAAAGAAGGTTTTGCTTACTCTGTTGAAGATGAAAAAGAGATGATTCTAACAGGATATCTTGCCTTTCTAGATCCACCAAAACCATCTGCAGCACCTGCTATCCAAGCTTTGTTAGAACACGGTGTTCAAACAAAGATCTTGACGGGAGACAATGAGAAGGTAACCCAAGCAGTTTGCGAAAAAGTTGGTCTAGACGTTGATCAGATCTTGTTGGGTTCTGATATTGACGCCATGACGGACGAAGAGTTGGCTCAAGCAGTTGAGAAGGTGACTGTCTTTGCCAAACTCTCTCCGGATCAAAAAGCACGAATCATTTTACAAATCAAATCGAATGGACATTGTGTCGGCTATATGGGAGATGGGATTAATGATGCCCCTTCTATGAAAGTAGCCGATGTGGGGATTTCTGTTGATACAGCAGTAGATATTGCCAAAGAAACGGCTGATGTCATTTTGCTAGATAAGGATTTGATGGTGCTTGAAAAAGGGCTGGTTGAAGGGCGTAAGGTCTACGCTAATATGACCAAATATATCAAGATGACGGTCAGCTCTAATTTCGGGAACATTTTCTCTCTGTTAGTGTCTGGTATCTTTTTACCTTTCCTTCCTATGGCTCCGATTCACTTGATTGTGTTAAACCTAGTCTACGACCTTTCTTGTATTGCCTTGCCATTTGATAATGTGGATGAAGACTTTTTGAAGCATCCTCATAAGTGGGAAGCTAAGTCTATTACTCGTTTTATGATTTGGATGGGTCCGATTTCTTCTGCCTTTGATATTTTGACCTTTATCTTACTCTATTTTGTCATTGTCCCAATGGCGACAGGTCAAGCCTATGCTCACGGAGCAGAGTCTGCAACGGGCTTTATCATCTTGTTCCAGACAGGTTGGTTCATTGAATCCATGTGGTCCCAAACCATGGTTATCCATATGCTTCGTTCAGCAAAACTTCCTTTCTTACAAAGTCGGCCATCATGGTTTGTTCTTGGTACAACCTTGCTAGCAGCTAGTTTTGTGACCTTTCTTCCCTATTCTTCAATCGCTAGCCTGCTTCATTTAACCCCTTTGGAACCAATTTATTTCCTCTTTTTGCTTTTGATTATCGTTCTCTATATGATAAGTGTTACAGTTGTAAAACGATTGTATATCAAAAAATTTAAAAGTTGGTTATAAATTGATTTTGTCAAGAAAAAAGTACGAAAATCGCGAAAAAAGTTAAATTTTTTTAAAAATAGGTCCCAAGTCGGATGTTTTTTATGGTATAATAGACTAAACTGATAGTAACATGTAGCGAAAGGGGTAGGTACATGATCAAAATTTATACAGTCTCAAGTTGTACTAGCTGTAAAAAAGCGAAAACCTGGCTCAATGCCCACCAGTTAAGTTATAAAGAACAAAATCTCGGTAAAGAAGGAATTACGAGAGAAGAGTTATTAGATATTCTCACGAAAACAGATAATGGAATTGCCAGTATCGTTTCGTCAAAAAATCGCTACGCTAAAGCTCTTGGAGTTGACATTGAAGATTTGAGTGTCAATGAAGTGCTCAACTTAATCATGGAAACACCACGGATCTTAAAGAGTCCGATTCTCGTTGATGAGAAGCGCCTGCAAGTCGGCTATAAAGAAGATGATATCCGTGCCTTCTTGCCACGCTCTGTCCGTAATGTAGAAAATGCAGAAGCACGTCTACGTGCAGCACTATAAAACATCAAGGCTGGGAGTGACTCCTGGCCTTGTTTGCTCTTTTTTCAAAAATCATGTGAGGAATTATGAAAAAGTTACTAATTGCTAGTTTGGCCCTCGTCTTTTTACTTGCTGGGTGTGGGCAAAAAAAGGAAGCGACCTCTCCTTCAACATCGGAGTCTGAACCTCTCCAATCCAACCTTCCTGTTTTGGATAATGCCGAAAAAAATACGGTGGTCACCAAGACCTTGCTGATGCCAAAGTCGGAAAATGGGACGCAACAGACTCAAACGATTACTTATAAAGGCAGTCAGTTTTTGACCTTGACCATCCAGCAAAAACGACCTGTCGGGGATGAACTCAAGAACTTTATCTCTGAAAATGGCCTAGAGGAGACGCAAAAAGCGCTTCAAGAAGCAGAAGAAAAGGATGAGACTATCCAAGAGGCGCGCAAACTGGCAGGATTTACACTGGAAACCAAGCTGCTCAGCGAGACAGAAATCCAGACTACAACGACTTATGATTTTCAAATTTTAGATGTCAAAAAGGCGGCGCAAGTAGAATATCTAAAGAATATTGGCTTAGAGACTCTTTTGAAAATTGAACCAAGCCAATATATCGAAGATAGAATAGCAAACGGAGCGACAGAACAATAGAAAATCCAAATAAATAGACTTACTTAATTGTGGAACGTAAGGGAATATGCTTTAATAGTACTATTCTAAGGAAAGAGGGTGTTAGAATGGGATTTACTGAAGAAACTGTACGGTTTAAATTGGATGATTCCAATAAGAAAGAAATTAGCGA
>QWCK01005691.1_pt1 | contig 11120 bp, 7 predicted proteins | sample 1972571 | NCBI WGS metagenome assembly QWCK01 (sample SAMN09866710, study PRJNA288562) | Human gut metagenome isolate term2_stool, whole genome shotgun sequencing... | isolation source: gut | host: Homo sapiens | place: USA: California | reverse complement strand
GGCCATCAAGAAATCCCGGAATATCCTCACAATATTCTTCAAACATATGAGCGATAAGCTTTCCTCTAGTCATCTCTTCTTCATGTAGGTCCAAGAAGCTCATTCCATAATCTTTAGCCGCCTTGATAGCCTCTTCATCAGTATCAATTTTATCAAAAGGAATCCCCGTTACCTTGATTACCGACTCGGTCATATCAATCTTATTCCATGGAGGTGTCACATCAAACGTTTTCTCACCATATTTGATTATTGGTGTACCGTTTACTTCCATCGCACATTTATATACAACCTGTTCCATGAGCTCCATCATGCTCTCGAGGTTTCCGTAAGCCATATATGCTTCCATAGATGTAAATTCCGGGCTGTGATTTCTATCCATTCCCTCGTTACGGAAAACCTTTCCCATCTCATATACTCTGTCAAATCCTCCGACGATAAGTCTCTTGAGTTCAAGTTCAAGAGAAATTCTAAGCTTAAGATCAAAGTTAAGCGTGTTATGATGAGTATTGAAAGGTCTTGCATTTGCACCGCCCGCTATCGTCTGAAGGACTGGCGTTTCAACTTCGAGGAAATTATAATCATCCTCAAGAACCTTCCTAATCGTCTTGATTATCTTAGCACGAGCTATAAATGTATCTCTAACCTCTTCATTTACTATAAGGTCAACATATCTCTGCCTGTATCTAAGATCAGTATCCTGAAGGCCACTCCACTTGTCAGGGAGAACCTGAAGGGATTTGCATAATAACAATATACTCTCTGCATGAATTGAGATTTCACCGGTCTTGGTCTTGAAGACTTTTCCCTTGATTCCGATTATGTCACCAATATCATATGTCTTGAACCATTTATAATCTTCCTGTCCAATGTCATCTCGTCTTATATATACCTGAATCCTTCCGTCCTTATCCTGAACATCACAAAAAGATGCCTTTCCCATGACTCTTTTGGTCATTATTCTTCCTGAAATGCTTACCTCTTTATCTTCATATTCCGAAAATTTATCCTTTATTTCGCTACTATATGAATCGACATTATATGTCTCATGAATGTAAGGATCTCTACCGGCAGCCCTAAGGTCTTCAAGTTTTTTTCTCCTTATGATACGCTGTTCACTTAAATCCAGAGTATTTCCTTCTTTACTCATGTTTTTTTCATTATTATTCATACCGATTGATCACTCCTATTTTTGTAAAACATTGATTTTGAGAAAGCAGTTAATTGGATTTTTTAATATCTAGGATTTTATATTTTGCTTCTCCTGATGGAACTGTAAAATGAACCTTATCTCCTTTTTTCCTTCCGATGAGATTCCTTCCTACTATGCACTCGCTTGATAACTTTCCTTCGAATGGATCTGACTCCGTATCTCCAACAATTTCATATATTACTTCTTCATTTTCGACCATATCTTTGAGTTTTACTGTTGTACCAACTCCAACTACGTCGCTTGATATATCTTCATCTTTTATTACATCGGCATCTCTAAGCTGAATCTGTATTTCGCTTATCCTCTCTTCGAGATTCGCCTGATCTTCCTTTGCAGCATCATATTCTGAGTTTTCAGAAATATCTCCATATGAGATAGCCTCCTTAAGTCTTTCTGCTACTTCTTTTCTTCTTACTGTAATAAGTTCATTAAGCTCTCGTTGGAGTTCGTCATACCCCGCCTGTGTCATTTGCTCAGCCATATATTGTTCTCCTTTCATTACTTCATATTATTTGTAAATTCTTGCTACATTTTCACTGGAACTCAAATTAAGTATTGCAGAATATTTTAGTTCAAATTTGATAATATCCCCAATATTATAGTTGTTTTTCGAATCTTCTATATCAAGTATTGTATGGTCACCTGATGCCCCTATAATCTTTATATTCTCATCTGTTGGTATGAGTGAAGAAATATCACCATAATCAGCTCTTCCAACTGCAATTAAGGCTCTAAGTCTAATGCCTTGGTCAATATATTCTCCCTTTTTCCCAAAGGCATCGACTCCAAGCTTTCCAATAGGGTAGGATGGTTTCTTCTTAATTTCAATAATTTCTGCTTCGAGGGTAAAAGGGCTTTGAAGTGCATCTAGTTCTTTTCTTCCATATATTATATTAAGATCCTCATATGGTCCAGTTATTATAGCTGCTCCTATTCTTAACATATTTATTCCATCCATATATCCGTCAAAAACACCCATCAGACTCGACGTAGCCCCTCCAGAAACTATTTCAAGCTTTCTTCCTATGTATTCTTCAATTTTTTCACTTAATAGCTTAAGCTCTTTCATCTTATCTTCTGTTGGAATTACCGAACCGTAACATCCTAGGTTGGTTCCTATTCCTTTGAGCTCAACTCCATCTAGTTTCTTCTCTATCTTTATCGCCGCATCTATAATTTCTTCTTTGTTAATAAATCCCTCTCTTAGATCCCCTAGATCAGCCATCAGAACTATTCCGTGTTTTTCTTTACATTTTGAAAGAACTTCACGATTTATCTCATTTATTGTTGTCATTTCGCTGTTAAGGCTGTAATCACAAATTTCTATCATTTTTGGTATCTCACTTAACATTGGCACCCTTAACATCATCATCGGAATTTTTATTCCTCTTTTCTTACATCTGTCAAGTTGCTCAAGTCTTGATGACGCAAGCATCTTAACTCCGCCATTTACCATTTCGGAAGCTACCTCAGGAATACCCGTTGCTCCCTTAATAACTCCCACAACAAATATTCCTGCTTTATCGCACCAGGATACGATTTGTTTTGTATTATTTCGAATCGCAAATTTTTCGATAATTAATCGTGGATATCTTTCATACATCTTACGCCTCTTTGTTATCTTCAATAAAGCGTTTGACCTTCATTGATGAACTCACGTCAAAATCTCTTTTTCTAATTACAACTCTATGAATTTTCTTGAATAACGGCTTATCTCTATTCACGTCGTCAACAATTCCCTGAATCAAGTCAGTAAGCTCTGCTTCAGTATAATTTTCACCAAGTCTTTCAATTACGTCTTCTTCAGACGGCTTGATCGTTGCAACTATTTCACCATTATTAATTCCATCCCTTGTATTCGCCCATACCATCGCTTCTTCAACACAATTATTAGCCTTGATATAGCTTTCAAGCTCTTCAGGGAAAATGTTCTTGCCGTTAGCTGTTATTATAACATTCTTGCTTCTTCCTGTAATATATACATAGTTATCATCATCGAGATATCCCAAATCTCCTGTATGTAACCATCCATCTATTATTGCCTTATCTGTACTTTCTTTATCATTATAATATCCTGGCATTATATTCGGACCTCTGAAGCATATCTCTCCAATCCCATTCTCATCCGGATTATCTATCCTGCAATCAATTCCAGGTATAACGAAACCTGCAGATTTAAGTTTCGTATCCTTTCTTACATCAGGATTGAGTGCAACCATCGGTGCGCTTTCCGTCAATCCGTAGCCCTGTACGGAAATTATGCCAAGATCTGCAAAGAAATTAAATACATCTTCAGGAATTGCTGCACCTCCTCCTATAAAGGTCCTTATTCTTCCTCCAAATGTGTCCGTTATCTTCTTGGCAAATTTTTTTGAAAGATCCAGTCCTATTTTCTTTGTGACATTATTTACTTTCATCATATTTAGGAGAGCTTTTTCTTTTCCCTCTTTTCTCACAGTCTTCATAATCTGATTGTAGAACTTCTCATATACGAGAGGAACGGAAAGAAGCATCGTAGGTTTTACTTCCTGCATATCCTTTGTTATATATTTTAGTCCACGACATATTGCAACTGTAGCTCCGCAATATAGAGCTTCGAGATATGTGCAGGTATTTTCATAAGCATGGTGTATTGGAAGTATCGAGAAAAAGACATCTCCGATGTCTACCCTCAGAACAGTCTGTGCAAGCATTATATTGCTCACAAGGTTCTTATGTGTGAGCATTACTCCCTTTGCAGTACCTGTTGTCCCTGATGTAAATAGAATCTCGGCTGTATCCGTATTAATAATCTTAGCATCTATGAATGATCGATCTCCTTCAAGCACAAGTTGGCTTCCTTTTTCAACAAGTTTATTCCATGAAAGAACACCCTCTCCAGGTTCATCTTCTTCGTGCCCAACATCAATCAAGTATTCAATCTTTGTATCTCCGCTGTCTTTAATATTTTTGAATTTTTCATAATACTTGGGCATCGTAATTATAGCATCTATATCACCTTTGATTGCAAGCTGCTTAAGCTCTTCTTCTCCAAGCTCTTTATCAAGTGGTATTGCAACACCTGTTCCTGCAGTTATTGCAAGGTAAGATTCATACCACTCCCAAGCATTCTGTCCAATTATACCTATGTGTTTACCCTTAAGCCCGAGAGATATAAGTGCAGTTCCAAGAGAATTAACATCTCTAAGCAATTCCTTATATGTTATAGGCGTAAAAGGCGTATTGGAAGATGGCTTATGCAAAAGAAAAGGTCTTGTTCCATAAAGTTCTGCACTGGTTAAAAGAACATCTTTTATATCAGTAACAGTCCTTCTCCATCTGTACCTAATACGATGGTCTTTACTGTTACGGGCTATATCCATAATCTCATCCAGTTCGTTAAATTCAACCGCTTTTCTATTTGCATATTCATTATCTGTCATAATATAAACTCCTTATGTTATGCTCTATTATTAGAAACGTTTTTTTACAAAATCTCCATCGGAATATATGTAATCATAATTCTCTTTCTCAAATCTTTTAATCTTTAAAGTTGTTGTCTTTATAAACTCTTTATCTCGAATTTCGATTTTCTTGACCCTCTTATATGGAGGCATCTTCGCGTTAGCATTTTCTACCGCTGCTCTCAAAACTTTATAAACATCTGAAGGTTTCTTTGCTCCCTCAGATTCCAAAAATTTGAAGTCCGGATAAATAATAGCCGTGCAAATAAGGTCTCCCTTTATGGAATCTTCCTTTCCGTATACCATTGTTTCTACAATGTGTTCATCAAGCAAAAGATAGTATTCAACCTCCTCAGGAAATATATTCTTACCACCCTTTGTTACAATTACGTTCTTTTTTCTTCCGGTTATATATAAGAATCCTTCTTCATCGATATAACCATAGTCTCCTGTATAGAGCCAACCATCCTTTATTGCTTTTTTGGTATTTTCCGGATCCTTATAATACCCAATCATTACAGATGGGCCCTTGCAAATAATCTCGCCAATCCCAAACTCATCTTTATCGACTATTCTTATCTCCGTACCCGGCATCGCTCTTCCAACAGATGAAGCCTTGCCGTATCTATCCTGATTTACAGCAATAATGGGAGCGCACTCCGTCATTCCATAGCCCTGAAGCATCGGTATTCCCATTGCTTCAAATTCAATTATTACCTTGGGATCTATGGCTGCTCCTCCTGCAATAAGTGCATAAAGCCTAGGTCCGAAGATACTGTGTACAGCATCGAACATCCTTCTCGTAGCCATTTGGTTGTTTCTCAAGTTCAGCTTCTTTGATATTGCAATTGCACGTCTCAATGTATCATTTTTACCCGTTTTCTTGGCCTGCTTCCATACTTTCTTATATATTGTTTCGAATATTAACGGCACTCCAAGCATAACGCTACATTCTGTCTCTTTGAAATTTTTCTGAATGTGCTTAAGGCCCTCACAAATTACAATTGTACCGCCCTGATAAAATGTAGTCATAATTGAGCATGTCATCTCATAGGCATGGTGCATTGGAAGAATCGAAAGAACCCTTCCAACATTATCTTTATCTATCGGAATTCTGAAGTATTTCGACATGTTAAATACATTCTGTGTCAAATTCATATGACTTAGCATGACTCCTTTTGCAAGTCCTGTAGTACCTGATGTAAAAAGTATAGTCGAAAGATCTTCTTGTTTGATATCCTTATCTATGAACCTTCTATCTCCTGCATCTAACAGTTTTTCTCCTGTTTCGATAAGAGAATCAAAATTCAAAATTCTGCTATCAGAATACGAAGCATCCAAATCATCATCCATTACAACCAGGCTCTTTAATGTTACTACTTCACTAAATGCACCTGAAACCTTTTCATACATTTTTTTTGATGTAAAGATGAGTTCTATATCAGCTCTCTTCATAAGATTGATAATCTCACCAATTTCAAGATTCTTATCGAGAGGAACTACTACTCCTACTCCAGTTACAACTGCAAAATATGACATGACCCATTTGTGAGAGTTCTCTCCTATTATCGCAATCTTAGATCCTTCTAGTCCCATATCAATAAGAGCTGTACCGAGATTATCGATATTTTTCTTAAATTCGAAATAAGTTATATGTCTAAAATTATCATCGCCCGGATTCTTATACATATATGCCGATCTATTTGGATATCTTGAAGAGCTATCCAAAATTATATCTTTCAATGTCTCAACATATTCAAAAGAATAAAGAGCTCCATCGTATTTCTTGCTGTTCATAAAACTCCAATCCATGTCGATTTCTAGCTTTGCATACATGTTTAATGATACCATCTTGGTTAGTTTCAGTCAATCTATAAGAACTTGAAGAACGCTCTCTAAGTGGGTATAATATTCATTATTAAAACTTTTATGAAAGGGTTGTTAAGGTATGGATTACAAAATTAATATAGCCGGTCTTGAAAGGTTTCTTCCACTTTGCCCGATAAATGAAGATCTTTATATAGGAGCATTTATAATGTTTGGAGATGTGGAAATTACTATGAAGGCTGCATCAGAACTTCTAAAAAAAGCTCCTGAATTCGATGTTATTATTACAGCAGAGTCCAAAGGAATACCTCTTGCTTATGAGATGTCCAGAATATCGAATAAGCCTTATATCGTCGCAAGAAAAGAATCCAAGCTTTATATGCGAGATATTGTCAAGGTGAATAATAAGTCAATAACAACGGCACATGACCAGGAACTCTGCCTCGGTAAGTCCGATTGTGAGCTGCTTTCAGGAAGACAGGTGCTACTCGTTGATGATGTTGTAAGTACAGGAGGTTCAATGGAAGCGATTGAAAATCTTGTTAAGGCTGTAGGCGGAATAGTTGCAGCAAAGATGGCCGTCCTTGCAGAAGGAGATTCCATAAACCGTAAAGATTTGATATATCTTGAGAACCTTCCTTTATTTAATCCGGACGGCAGCATCAAATAGAGATGTAATTTCATTATAAAAGGCGGAAGATAGTATCTCCCGCCTTTTTATTAATTTCTTGCTAATTAAATTTATTTATCAGCTTTTTTTCTAGTTTTTACCAACACATAAGAACCTAAAATAGCCATGAATAAACTCGACGTATAGATTATCATGCTGCCTGTATCTCCGGTCATAGGGTTCTGATTTTCAGCAGCTACTTTCTTTGTGCCTCTTAAGACAATTTTGTTAACCGGCTCAGTCTTTTCTACTATAGGATCTTCAGTCTTAATTATTTTTTCTTTTCCATCTTCTTTGGCAATATAGTAATAAGTAGTCTTTATTACGGTCTTGCCCTTAACGCCTTTCTGTTTAACCTTTGTCTTTCATACCGGAAGAGTTGGATCATCTTCATAGATGGTTTCAAAATCCTGATTGGTTACTTCCTTCTTAACACCTTTCTTTATGTTGGATTTGAGGATAAGGTTCCAACCATCAAGGTCATTGCCACTGATAGCCAGAGAATATCGTTCTCCAAGCTCAGCCTCTCTATTGCCTGTAAAGTTTGCATGAATTTTATATTCATACTTAGGCTGATTATATGGATTAAACATTTCAAGATTATTTTGTGTTATCGCCCTATAGAATGAGTAATCATCGCGACCATCGTCAAGCGATAAATCTATATCTCCCACTTTAAAATTGACAGTTCTCTTAATTTCATTGCTATTTTGTATGTTCTTATAAGGATATTCTCCACCTACTTTTTCAACATCAAAAAGAATTGGCATATTATTCAAATCTTCCTCAAAGATTATTGCACCTTCTTCAATAGACATCTTCGTGCGAGTTTCCATATTCTGCTCAAATTGTACAAAAAGTTCCTTTGGTTTTTCATCTCCTGACTTACCATATTTAGTATTACCCCCTTCATATAAAGGCAGGTAAATTCCATCAAACTCGCAATCAGTATATGTGTTGCCTTTCTGATCTACAACACTCGATAAGTCAATCTCATCTACCTTCGTTTCACCGATTTTACCATTGTACATTCTCTGAGCAAAGAGACCACTCTTAATATTTCCGTTCGTGTCTTTGCCCTTGAAGCCAAAGATATACAAGAAAGAAACATCTTTACCCTCATCTGCCGGGTTATAATATCCTTTGTCTTTATCATAATGATGCCATTTAAAGGTAATCTTACCTATGTTTTCTCCAGTGCCCCCTTCGGCAAAAACTGAGGACGTTCCGAGCAGCATCGAAAAAGCAATTATCATTGTAAGAATTAGAAGGCTTGACTTTTTTAGATTCTTTTTCATAACACCGGTTATATAACAGCTTACAAGCTTGTTATACTCTCCTTTCTTATTATTTATCTATTGCCAAATTAAGTTAGCACTATTGTATCATAACTCAATATTGTCCCCAAGGTGCTTATTTTTTCCGAAAAAATCTCTGGTTTCCTTAACAATCACACCGCTTAGAGCAAATAATGCAATCATATTAGGAATTGCCATAAGACCGTTAAAAATATCTGCTATTGTCCATACCGCACTTACAGTCATATAAGGTCCAATAAATACAGCGAGGATATAGAGATATCTGTATCCCTTAATTACTTTGAAATTTGAATTAGTTAAATATTCAAGACAGCGTTCGCTATAATAATCCCATCCGAGAATTGTTGTAAATGCGAAGAACACGAGGCATATTACCAGTATGAATGAAGAAAATTTTGCCGGGAATGGCAGACCGTTTTGGAATGCATAAGTTGTAACCTGAACTCCTTCAAGTCCTTCCTGTTCCCATGCTCCGGTCAAAACAATTGAAAGTCCTGTCATTGTACATATTACAATTGTGTCTATGAAGGTTCCTGTCATCGAAACGAGTCCCTGTCTTACAGGTTCCTTTGTCTTTGCAGCTGCTGCAGCTATTGGAGCACTTCCAAGTCCTGCTTCATTTGAGAATATTCCCCTTGCGATACCCTTTTGCATAGCAACTATCATGGAACCTACAATTCCGCCCGTAACAGCTCGTGGATTAAATGCTGCTTTTACAATGGTAACAAATGCCTGCGGAACCGCTTTTATATTAATTATTAGAAGTAACACTGTAAATACTACATATATAACTGCCATGAATGGAACTATTATCTGTGCAACAGTTGCAATCCTCTTTAGACCTCCTATTACTACAGCAGCAACGCAAAATGCAAGGATAAGTGATGATATTACAACAGCCCAAGAATAATCTCCAAGTCCTGCAATTGTAACCATGTGCTTATCGTTAGGATCAAAGAACCCTTTAACGGCACTTGCTATTCCATTAACCTGAGTAAAGGTTCCGATTCCAAAGAGCCCAACACCTACTCCAAAGAAAGCAAATGCCTTTGCAAGCCACCTGTATTTGACTCCCATACCTTTTTCTATGTAATAGAAAGGTCCACCAAGGCTATGTCCATCTTCTGCAACAGTACGAAATTTAACTGCAAGAAGACCCTCTGAATATTTGGTAGCCATTCCAAAGAAAGCTGCTATTTCCATCCAAAATAGTGCTCCAGGGCCTCCTGTAGTTATTGCTGTAGCAACACCGACAATATTTCCCGTTCCGATTGTTGCAGATAGTGCAGTACATAGAGCAGCAAAACTCGTAACTTCTCCATGTCCACCATCTTCATTTTTGTACATCCACTCTAGTGCAAGTGGTAACCTTCTTATTTGAAGTAATCCGAGTCTTGCCGTAAGTAGGAATCCACCTGCCAGAATAAGCACCATTAATGGTACTCCCCAGACGAGATCATCAATGCTCACAAGTATACGATTAATTGTAGAAAACATAGTTAATACCCTTTCTCTTTATAACACTTAATGAATTTATAAATTGAGCATAGGTGCAAACAAAAAACAGACCGCAATGCATACGATCTGTCAGAAAACAAAATTACAAAAACATGAATCGAAACGGAATAACCGTTCTAATAATCAAAATTCTATGTCTCCGTCCTTTTGCCTGAGAGATTATGCGTCAATTGCGCCTTGCCCCTTCGGCATCTGATTATCAGATTTCTCCGGAGTAACGATCCGGCCGCAGTCTTCTTCCCAATAGAGATACCTGAGAGTTTTACTCCTTCGGCGGTCTAATGACTCTTTCCTGCGGACTTCATTTCGTTATCATGGTTAATAAGATAACATCATAATTGACTGTATGTCAATATATTTTATTGCTTAATGCAATTTTTTTATCAAATATATGTTTAGTTCGACAATGAATCTTTAAGAATCTTAAATCCAAGCTTTATATTATCTATAAGGGTTCCTTTATTATTGCTCTTCTTGTTGTCAGTGCCCTTGTCTTCCTTTTCTTTTATTGAAGAAGAATCTATAGCTTTTTGCTCATCAATAGCATCCTTTAGCTCAGATTCCGTCCATGGAACCATCTTTGTCACAAGGACATATCTCTCTTCCCCTGTTGCATATACACATGTGCTGAATGTTACGAGCTTATCGTTAACATCAGCTTTATCTTCCGTATTAATTACTGAATTTCTTGCAGTAAAATCAAGAAGGGATTGTTTTTCCTGATCACTTCCAAATGACCACTTATATGCTTCACTTGATGCATCAACGAGTTCAAACCCAACAACTCTAAGATGGTATTTAGCTTGAGGTGTAATCAGCTCAAGCTGCTTGTTTTTCTCATAATAGTCCTGATTCCTATATTTGTCGATTCTAGCGAGCATACTGCCGTCTTTCATATGATGCCCATAAATAACAGTGTTAAATCCCTCAAAATTATCCGGAGCATTTGCATCCATGAACAGGGCACCTGCACCGTTATAAGCCTTGTTAAACATATGTGTTAAATAAAAATTGTTGTCACTCCCTCTTACTACCGGATAATTGATTATGGTATCTTTAAGATATACCCAAGCCCTGATATCCTCATTCTGTGACAATAGAGATTGCCAATCTATCTCCCCGGTGAAAGTTCC
>QWCK01005686.1_pt1 | contig 11127 bp, 13 predicted proteins | sample 1972571 | NCBI WGS metagenome assembly QWCK01 (sample SAMN09866710, study PRJNA288562) | Human gut metagenome isolate term2_stool, whole genome shotgun sequencing... | isolation source: gut | host: Homo sapiens | place: USA: California | reverse complement strand
AGAATATCTCATCAAAAACGCTTGCTATTCGGTAACAAAGTATTATCTTTGCAAACAGAATAACAAGCGTTCTTTGTTAGGCAGAAAACAGCGAAGCCAGGTAGCTCGCTCGTTTCTAAATCGTTACCAGTTTAGTCTTATCAACAAGGTAACTTATTTATTTTCAATCAGTTGTAGTTTAAGAATTATCTTGCCAAGCAATGCTTTCAAGAAATATTTGATAATATGAGAAAATTTATTCTAATCTTATTGATTATCTCGTCCACTCTGTCCATGTATGCACAATCCGATTCGAAATCCATTTATCGCATTGGCGTGATAGGTGACAGCTATGTTAAAAATCATCGCGAACCTATAGAGTATACTTGGCACTATAAGTTTGCGAAAAAGCATGGAATGAAATATTATAACTACGGACGTAATGGAAACTGTGTGTCAATTGACCTCAAGACATGGGGGCCTTCAATGGTTAATCGATACAAAGAAATGAATGACTCGCTTGATATTGTGGTCGTTGTAGCAGGCCACAACGATGCTACACGCATGGATTCCACCATAAGCATTGATTTGTATCGCGATAAATGTACAGAGTTATGCAAGGGATTGATTGAGAAATATCCGCAATCCTATATCTTCTGGTTTACACCTTGGGCTAACACCAGCCCTGGCTTTGAAAAGGTTGTAAGGACAACAAAGGAAGTGTGTGGATCAATGGGGATACCGGTGTTCGATAGTTATCATAACAGTAATATATTTGCCCTCAGCGATCAGTTCCGCGATATATATTTTCAAGGAGGGAAAAGTGATCACGCCCATTTAAACAATAAAGGTCACGACCGGTTTCTTCCCGTTGCTGAAAATTTTATTATGCAATATATTTCATTGGATAATACAAGGCTGAAATAAAGCCAGCAATTCAAGATGTTGAGATCATACGAATTACTTACCAAAGCCAACTAAATATAAGAGCGAATGACAGTGATGTCATTCGCTCTTTAAATTGGTCGCGTTTTGAATTTTATTTCACCTTGTCAACAATAGCCTTGAATGCTTCAGGGTTATTCATTGCAAGGTCAGCAAGAACTTTGCGATTGATTTCAATACCTGCCTTACGCAGTGCACCCATCAGCTGGCTGTAACTCATATCGTGGATGCGTGCTGCGGCATTGATGCGCTGTATCCATAGTGCACGGAAATTACGCTTTTTATTCTTACGGTCACGGTATGCGTATGTAAGTCCCTTTTCCCAAGTATTCTTTGCTACCGTCCAAACATTCTTACGTGCTCCATAATATCCCTTGGTGAGTTTAAGAATTCTTTTTCTCTTGGCTTTGGATGCAACGTGATTAACTGATCTTGGCATATTTCTCTTCTATAAAAGTTCGACTAAAAAGTTAATAATTAACGAAGACGGAGCAAGTCGCGAACCTGCTTCAGATTAGATTTGTCAACTAATGTAGTTTGACAAAGATTTCTCTTCTGTTTCTTTGTCTTCTTAGTCAGAATGTGACTGTGGTAAGCATGCTTACGTTTAATCTTACCTGTACCAGTGAAACGAAATCTCTTCTTTGCACTGGAGTTTGTCTTTAACTTTGGCATTTTTTATAATTTTATTGTTATTAATAAAAGGTGGGAACGCATATACCTGGCGGTACCACACAGTAATTTATTCTTCTTTCTCGCTTGCAAGCTCTTTCAAAGCCTCTCCGCCCTTGGCATTAGCAAGAAGTCCGTTTTTTTCAGCTTGTTCTTCGCTCTTTAGCTTTGATTGCTCCTTGGCGGCCTTTTCAGCAGCCAAACGGTCTCGTTTCTGTTGACTTTGCTTCACAACGCTTACCTTTTTGGGAGCTAAGAAAAGAAACATCCTCTTTCCCTCCAGCTTCGGCAACTGTTCAACTTTGGCGTATTCTTCCAAATCGTTCGCAAAACGCAACAGCAGCAATTCACCTTGTTCCTTAAACAAAATTGAACGGCCACGGAAGAAAACATAAGCTCTAACCTTGTTGCCTTCTTTCAAGAATTGCTTGGCGTGATTCAGTTTGAAATTATAGTCATGGTCATCCGTTTGGGGCCCAAATCTAATTTCCTTTACATCTACCTTCACCTGCTTTTGCTTCATTTCTTTCTGACGCTTTTTCTGCTGGTATAGGAATTTGCTATAGTCGATGATACGACAGACCGGTGGTTGTGCATTGGGGGAGATTTCTACAAGATCCATCCCCTGCTGACGAGCCAAGTCCAAGGCTTGGCGGGTAGGCATTACTTCAGCACCATCATCACTGACCACGCGAACTTCCCGGGCTCTTATTTGCCCATTCACGCGATACCGATTTTTCAGATTGTCATTCTTCATTCAACTATTTTAATAAGACATACATTTAATGACTGGGCATAGCAAACCCAATTCAGCGTGCAAAATTACTGAAAATAAACTAAAAGGCCAAATTATTTTACAAGAAATTCTTAAAAACGCTTTTATGAACGTTTGAGCAAGGACATTATAGTTGGTACTTTTTTTGGCCTGTATATTATATGCGGAAATAAAGATAAGCCAAAGCATTACTGCCTTTGGCTTATCTCCTTATTTTATTTTTTAGTGAAATTATTCTTTTTAGTTTTCAATCTCTTTCAGCTGGTCGGCAACTTCATCCTTAATGCGCTGTATAAAATCAGTAATTTTCATCGAAGCCTGTTCGCCTCCACCCTGCTTTCGCATAGAAACCAAGCCTTCATTAGCCTCTTTCTCACCTACGATGACCATATAAGGTACACGCTTGAGTTCGTTGTCACGAATCTTGCGGCCGATTTTTTCGTTGCGATCATCTATATAAGCACGCACATCGTTTGCATCGAAATGCTTTTTTACTTCGAGAGCGTAATCGTTAAATTTCTCTGAGATAGGCAGAATGGCCACTTGGTCAGGTGTTAACCATAATGGGAAATGACCCGCAGTATGTTCGATGAGCACGGCAGTAAATCTTTCAAGTGATCCGAAAGGTGCGCGGTGTATCATTACAGGAACCTGCTTCGAGTTGTCCTCGGCTGTATATTCCAGCTTGAAACGTTCGGGGAGGTTGTAGTCCACTTGGATAGTTCCCAACTGCCACCGGCGCCCAATAGCATCTTTCACCATGAAATCGAGTTTGGGACCATAAAAGGCTGCCTCGCCAATTTCTTCACGAGCTTTCATGCCCTTTTCCTGACATGCTTCGCGGATGGCATTCTGACTCTCTTCCCAAATTTCGTCAGAACCTATATACTTGTCGGTATCCTTAGGATCACGAAGGGATATCTGTGCTTCGTAATTATCGAACCCGAAAATGGCAAACACTTTCTGGATAATATCGATTACATTCTCGAACTCTGCCTTCACCTGTTCAGGCCGCACAAAGATATGTGCATCGTCTTGAGTGAAGCTACGCACGCGTGTCAATCCATGCAACTCACCACTCTTTTCATAACGCATCACTGTTCCAAATTCGGCAATGCGAAGTGGTAAATCTTTGTACGAACGTGGTTTGCGAGCATAAATTTCACAGTGGTGAGGACAGTTCATCGGTTTCAACATATATTCCTCATCCTCTTCCGGTGTTCGGATTGGCTGGAAAGCATCCTTGCCATAATGTGCATAATGTCCGGAGGTGACATATAGATTTTTCGATCCAATACCAGGAGCGATAACCTCCTGATAATTGTATGGTTTCAGCAATTTGCGCAACAATTCCTGCAAGCGGAGCCTGAGTTGTGTACCCTTGGGTAGCCAGATGGGCAATCCCTTGCCAACCCGTTCGGAGAACATAAAGAGTTCCATCTCCTTGCCAATTTTACGATGGTCACGCTTTTTGGCCTCTTCAAGCATCAAAAGATACTCATCGAGCATCTTCTTCTTGGGAAAAGTAATGCCATATATACGTGTCATCTGCTCGCGATTAGCGTCGCCACGCCAGAAAGCACCTGCTACGCTTGTAATCTTAATGGCCTTTATGCTACCCGTGCTCACCAAGTGAGGCCCACGGCATAGGTCTGTGAAGTTGCCTTGTGTATAGGTAGATATCGTGCCGTCTTTCAGATCTTGGTCAATATGCTCCACCTTGTAGGTTTGTCCATCAGCATTAAATTCTTTCATGGCATCAGCCTTGCCAACCTCGCGTCGAACTACGGGCTCGTCTTTCTTCGCCAGTTCACGCATCTTTGCTTCTATTCTGGGGAAGTCGTTTTCTGAGATGGTCTGCCCCTCTGCCGGCATTACATCATAGAAGAAGCCGTTTTCTATAGCAGGGCCAAAGCCAAATTGTATACCGGGATAGAGCTCTTTCAGCGCTTCCGCAAGAAGGTGAGCAGAGGTGTGCCAAAATGTATGTTTACCCTCATCGTCATCAAATTTATAGAGCGTAATAGAGGAATCCTCATTGATAGGACGGTTCAATTCCGTCGTTTCACCATTAATAGCGCATGATACAACGTCACGGGCAAGAGCAGGTGATATGCTCTGTGCAATCTGAAATCCAGTTACGCCTGGTTCATACTCACGAACAGACTTGTCTGGGAATGTGATTTTAATCATATTACAAATTAGTTTTATCTAATGGGGGGGCAATATCTCTCCACCTCCAGTATATATATAATAGGTGTGTCTTGCTTGCGAAGCTCACCTAATATCATTACAAAAGTACGATATAATTTTGGAATGGGAACATAAATCACAAAATATTATTAAGAAGAGAAGTCAAAATAAAGCTTCATCAAGACGATTTAACTGAGATACTTTCTTGGCAAAACTTGCAAAAAAGGCTAAGGAATTAGCTCATAACAGTTGCCGCCCTGACCCGACTCAGTGTTTCCGGTGTCATTTGCAAATAGCTTGCTATAAACAGCAGCGGGGCGCGCAACACCACTTGGGGCTTCATCTTACATAGACGGAGGTACCGGTTTTGTGCACTCTCAAACCTGACCAAGTCAGCATGTATTTGCGAGATAATCAAGCTCTCTTCAAGGATTTTGCGATACAATATCTGTATATTAACATTGTGTAGAGCCACCTGCTCCAATCGCTGCTTGGGTAATGCATATACCGTTGTAGGTTCCAGGGCTTCCACCTGTAGATACGTCTTTTCTTCTTTGAACAAACTTTCTATGCACATGAAAATCTCACCGTCGGCACCAATATGCTCCGTCAGCTCTTTATCATTTTTATAATAAAACTGACGGATTAGCCCCTTATCTATATAACTGATTTCCTCACACACTTCTCCTTCGGAAAGTATCATCTCACCTTTGGCATATTTTCTCGGAACGAGAATGCTCTCGAGTGTGTCAAGTTCCTCATGAGTCATCGTGCTGTATTTGCGAGCCAATTCTCGCGCTATGTCTCGTGTGGTATTTTGTAGCATTGCCATAGTTTCAGTCATTTATTTAAAATCAACACTAATCTAACTTCAAGACAGCAAGGAAGGCTTTTTGCGGCACTTGCACATTGCCAATCTGCTTCATGCGTTTCTTTCCCTTCTTTTGTTTTTCGAGGAGTTTACGTTTCCGGCTCACATCGCCGCCATAGCATTTGGCAAGCACATCTTTTCTTAGCTGTTTCACCGTTTCGCGGGCTACGATTTTAGAACCGATAGCTGCCTGAATAGCTATGTCGAACTGCTGGCGTGGTATGAGTTCTTTCAGCTTCTCACACATGCGGCGACCAAAGGCAACTGCATTATCCTGATGAGTCAACGTCGACAGGGCATCAACAGGATCTCCGTTGAGCAGAATATCTAATTTGATAAGCTTGGATGGTTTATAGCTATCAATCGTATAGTCAAACGAGGCATACCCTTTGGAAATCGACTTCAGCTTGTCGTAGAAATCAATAACGATCTCGCCAAGCGGAATCAGCAACCGAAGCTCAATCCTGTTACCTGATACATAATCCTGGCCAAGGAGTTCACCTCGCTTGTCCAAACAGAGTCTTACAATGGGGCCATAATAGTCGGCTCCCGTAATAATGTTTGCTTTGATATAGGGTTCCTCGATGTAGTCGATGTCTGTCGCATCCGGCAAGCCGCTTGGGTTATGCACTTCCATCTTGTTACCCATTTTGTCATGCACCATATACGACACGTTCGGCACCGTGGTAATCACCTCAGTGTTGAACTCCCGTCCCAAGCGTTCCTGTACAATCTCCATGTGAAGCAACCCCAAAAACCCACACCTGAATCCAAATCCAAGTGCTTGGGATGACTCTGGCGAAAAGGTAAGGGCGGCATCGTTGAGTTGAAGTTTCTCCAGTGAGGTTCTCAGGTTCTCATATTCGGCTGGGTCTATGGGGTATACACCAGCAAAAACCATTGGCTTGACTTCCTGGAATCCCGATATGGCCTTGGCACATGGGTTATCCATGTGGGTCACCGTGTCTCCAACCTTAACCTCCGTAGCCTCTTTGATGCCCGAGATGATATAGCCCACCTCGCCTGCAGACAATGACTTTTGAGGCTCCATCTGCATTCTGAGCACGCCAACCTCATCGGCATCATATTCCATTCCGGTTTGCACAAATTTCACCTTGTCGCCTTTATGTATCGTTCCATTCACGATTTTACATATTGTGATAATACCGCGAAAAGGATTGAAGATAGAGTCGAAAATCAGGGCTTGCAGAGGTTGGGACGCATCACCAACTGGAGCAGGTGTGCGGTTAACAATAGCTTCTAAAATTTTGTCCACACCCTCGCCGGTCTTTCCGCTGGCACGGATAATCTCCTCACGGTCACACCCGATTAGTTCAACTATTTCATCTTCCACTTCCTCTGGCATGGCATTGGGCATGTCTATCTTGTTGATGACAGGAATAATTTCCAGATCATGATCAATAGCCATGTAAAGATTTGAAATCGTTTGAGCCTGAACTCCTTGTGTGGCGTCTACCACGAGCAGAGCACCTTCACAGGCTGCGATACTTCGCGATACCTCATAACTGAAGTCCACGTGCCCCGGAGTGTCTATCAAGTTGAGCAAATAGGTTTGCCCGTCTTTTTTATATTCCATTTGGATGGCATGACTCTTGATGGTGATGCCCCGCTCACGCTCCAAGTCCATGCTGTCAAGCACCTGATTCTCGGTTATCGCAACCGTCCCGGTGTATTCCAGCATGCGGTCGGCCAAGGTCGATTTACCGTGGTCAATATGTGCTATGATGCAAAAATTTCGTATATGTTCCATGAATGTTTCCTAAACTTCTTTGATGACAGCGTCGACACGGTGATATGATAAACATAAGAATTTGTGTGGCTGTTCTCTGCAAAGATACAAAAAAGATAAGACATCAGTACGGCGAACACTTATTTTTTATTAAATTTGCATTAAATCATGAATCTGAAAATGAGAAGGAATTATAGTTTGTTATTTTTTGCGTTATTGGCAATATCCATGGTTACCCTGTCTGCATGTAACCACATGTCACTTGAAGACCGCGCAGAGAAGGATGCCAAGAATTTTACAGAACGCTATTGCCCCACCCCGGTACAAAACATGCAGCGCACAGACAGTGTAGTCTTTGACCGCAGCAACCATACCTTCATTTATTACTATCGCCTGAATGGCGCGGCAGACAATGCACAAGCCGTGGCAAAGGTTCGCGACAAAATTAAAAACGCTTTGCTTACTGATCTGAAAAATAATACCGCCACCAAGGTGTATAAGGATCAGGGGTATAATTTTAGATATGTGTTGCGCTCGGAGAAGACGAAGGAAATTTTATATGAGGTTGAGTTAACCCCAAAAAATTACAAATAATAGCTGAGTCAAACTCCACTTTTTGAGCAATACTTCATGAACAACTCCTGTGGTTATTTGCATCGCAGCGGGAGAAACTCTTTGTCTTGATTGAAAACTCCTAAGTTCGCATCATCGCTCATTGCTGGCTTAGTCGGCAATCTGTTGTGAGCTGTTTAGTCAAGCCCAAACAATGTTCGCAACCCTCCGTCCACTCCGGAGAAACCCATAAATGCCAACGAAAGAAGACCTGCCGTGATCATAACTACGGCCATGCCTCGCATTCCTTTTGGGATACGCACCAGTTCCAGCTGTTCGCGGATGCCGGCAAACACCACAAGCGCCAAGGAAAAACCGATAGCAGTGGAGAAAGCATAAACGACACTCTGAATGAGGTCAAAGTCTTTCTGTATCACGAGAATCGCCACACCAAGAACTGCACAGTTGGTCGTTATGAGAGGCAGAAAGATACCCAAGGCCTGATAAAGTGCAGGACTCACTTTTTTCAAAATGATCTCCACCATCTGTACCAGCGCAGCAATGATAAGGATGAAGGCAAGCGTCTGCAGATATTGCAGGTTGAAGGGATTGAGTACATAGATCTGGACTAGCCATGTGACAACTGTAGCCAGTGTCATGACAAAAGCCACGGCAGCCCCCATGCCAAGTGCTGTATCGATCTTCTTGGACACGCCCAAGAACGGGCAAATGCCCAAAAACTGACTCAGGATAATGTTGTTAACAAATATCGCACTGATGAATATTAACAGATATTCCATTTTTCTTGATTTCGTTGATGAATTAAACGAGATGCTTACTTGATTACTCGGGTCTGATCTTATTGAAGATTGCTACCAAGTAACCCAATGTAATGAATGCTCCCGGTGGAAGCACGAAGAGTAGAATGTTGGTTGTTTCGGGCAGCAACTCGATATCAAAAATGCTGCCGGCGCCGAGCAGTTCGCGTGCAGCTCCGAGCACGGTTAAGGCCATGGTAAAGCCGAGCCCAATGCCGAGACCATCGAAGAGACTTTGTATTGGTGTCTTTTTGCAAGCAAAACTTTCAGCTCGTCCCAACACGATACAGTTAACAACAATCAATGGTATGAATATGCCAAGCGACTTATTGATACTGTCGGGTGCGTAAGCTGCCATAAACATCTGAAGGATTGTCACAAAAGCAGCAATCACGACGATGAATACTGGAATACGAACCTTGTCAGGGGTGATGTTCTTTATACATGAGATAACCGTGTTGGTGCAGATGAGTACAGCCATGGTGGCAAGTCCCATTGACATGCCATTAATAGCACTGGTCGTTGTGGCTAATGTCGGACACATGCCAAGGGTCAGCACAAATACCGGGTTTTCCTTGATCAGTCCGTTGGTTATTATCTTTACGTAATTCATGATCTAATCCTTTCTTTAGAGCTTTCCATCCATTTTCCGTACATCCTCACTGCTATGAACGTAAGCCGAATATGCCTGATTGATAGCCTTGAGAAATGCCCTGCTTGTAATGGTGGATGCCGTGATCGCATCTACTTTTCCCCCATCCTTGTTTACCTTCAGGTCGTTCTTGGCAGGGTTTTGCCCTATCACGTTGCCTTTGCCTCCTTGCTGAAACCAAGTCTGAGCCTTGGCTCCAAGTCCCGGAGTTTCTGAATGTTGCAGGATGGTATATCCCAGAATTGTACCTTCAGAATCGAACCCTACAAGCACCTTCAGGTCGCCACTGAATCCCAAGGTGGTACTCTCCCCTGCCGCTCCGAGGTTTTTCCCCGCTTTATCAACCGTACTGTGAATAACAAAACGCTGCTCCTTCCCTTCGACTGTCTGCGTGATTGTATCAGTGCCGGTCACCGTCAATGCGTTGGTACACATAACCTCCTTAATGCCATTCGCCAAAGTTTTCTCAGCTTTTGCTGCTATAGGAGCTTCGGTGAGGCGGTTTACCCATGCCAGCAATGCACCAATAACGAGTGCAATGCTCACGAGCACAAGAACCATGTTGGATAGTGATGAATTTATCTTCTTCATATTTTCTCCTCCTTATTTCCTTGCCGGCACCTCGCCGAAACGTTTGGGTTTAACATAGAAGTTGATGAGTGGCGTAAAGGCATTCATGATGAGAATGGCAAACGAAAGCCCCTCCGGATAGCTTCCCCAGTTGCGGATAACCACTGTAAGAAAACCAATGGCAACACCATAGATGAGTTGACCCTTATGGGTCATGGGAGAAGTTACGTAGTCGGTGGCCATGAAAAAGGCTCCCAACATGAGGCCCCCACTTAAAATCACCTGCAGGGGACTGGCATAAATAGGGTTGGACCAATGCAAGAGTCCACTGAACACAAACACGGTGGCAATAATACTCACCGGGATATGCCAAGTGATGATTTTCTTCCAAAGCATATAGGCCAATCCGATAATCAGTGCCAACGCACATATCTCCCCGATGGAGCCTGCACCAAGCCCGTTACGGGTAATACCCAGCAAGGTATCAAGCGACCCCGGCAGACCTTCCAGAATACTTGCATCGCCGTTTTTGATTGCCTCTTTCATGAGACTCAAGGGCGTAGCACCAGTTGTTGCATCGGTATAGGAGGTTATCTGCCCGGGTATAGGCCATAAGGTCATCTCAGCAGGGAAACTCACCAACAGGAAGCAGCGACCGACCAACGCCGGATTGAAAATGTTGCACCCCAATCCTCCAAAACTCATTTTGCCCACACCAATGGCGACAAGGGCACCGACAAGAATCATCCAAACAGGAAAATTGCTCGGCAAATTCATGCCCAGAAGCAAACCGGTAAGAATGGCGGAACAATCGCTGAGTGAGGTGGGTTGCTTCATCATATATTTGGTGATTGCCCACTCAAAAAACATGCAGGCAGCTACGCTGGTCACGCATACAACCACCGAACCGAGTCCGAAATAGTAGAACGAAACGAGCAATGCGGGAACAAGCGCTATGATGACGCCTCTCATATTGCGCTCCACGCTGTCGGTGCCATGAGCATGAGGTGATAACGAAACGATTAGTTTACTCATTGTATATTTTGATCAATAATGATTATTTTTGTTTTCGGGATCTGATGATTCCCATAACCGCAGCCTTGCCCTGTATAATGTTGTCTAACAACGGACGGTGGGAAGGACAGGTGTACTGACATGAACCGCAAGAGATACAGCTTGTAACGTCTTCCTTTTCAAGTCTGTCGTACTTATGGAGTGACGAAAGGGTAGCTATCAGATAAGGTTCAAGTCCCATTGGACATACCGTGACACATTTACCACAGCGAATGCAAGGTTGGATGACTTTGCGGCGGGCATCGTCGCCCGTGAGTACCGTTACTGAGTTGGTTC
>QWCK01008242.1_pt1 | contig 11128 bp, 7 predicted proteins | sample 1972571 | NCBI WGS metagenome assembly QWCK01 (sample SAMN09866710, study PRJNA288562) | Human gut metagenome isolate term2_stool, whole genome shotgun sequencing... | isolation source: gut | host: Homo sapiens | place: USA: California | reverse complement strand
GTAAGTATCAAATGGCCCAATGATGTGGTGGTTTCCCACAAAAAAATATGCGGAATCCTTACCGAAATGGGGGTTCGCGATGGAAAAATTGACTATGCAGTCATCGGAGTGGGAATTAATGTAAATATCAAAGAGTTTCCGGAGGAGATGGTAGACAAGGCTACATCCCTTTATCTGGAGAGCGGCAAGGAATTTGACAGAAGCCAGATTCCCGGGCTTGTGATGGAAGCTTTTGAGGAATACTATGAAAAATTTGCAGCGACCTGTGACCTCAGTGGGCTGAAAGAGGAATATGAAAGTATTCTTGCTAATTACAATCAGCCGGTGCGTGTGCTGGCGAAAGAGCCGTACGAGGGCGTGGCCAGAGGGATTACAGATGGCGGAGAGCTGTTGGTAGAGAAAACTGATGGAACGATTGTAGCTGTCAGCGCCGGTGAGGTTTCGGTTCGCGGGCTGTATAGCTATGTGTAAGGCTATTGTTTAGGCACATTTTCGCAAATGATATTCCCCACTGATTGCGATAATCCTACAGTGAATGGGGCATATCACTTGCGAAAATGTTGTTGACACAGATGAAAACAGAAAGGTGGGACTTAATTGTATCAGGAGAATGTAGTGCTTTGCGGCGCAAGCGCCTATGAACAGAAATATTACTTTAATAAAGACTTTGATTCTCTGCCTGATCATGTGAAGAAGGAACTGCAGATCATGTGTGTTCTTTTCACAGAAGAGATTGGCGGAATTTTCACACTGGAATTTGATGATCACGGAAACCTGCAGTTTAAAACAGAGGCTACGGAAGCTGATGGATTTTATGATGATATTGGCGGTGCACTGAAGATTAAAAAGCTGCGTGTGGAGAAAGAGGAGCTTCTGGAATCTCTGGAAATGTATTATCGTGTGTTCTTCCTTGGGGAAGATGTGGATAAAGAGAAGACAGAAGAGTAAGCTGTGTGGATAAACTGATAAACAGGGAAAATAGCAGCTCATCAGATGTGACATTTGAGTTCACGAAGCGAGTAATTGTTGAAAGGATTGAATAGTTACACATCAAATATGAAAGTAATTAAGGTGATATGAGTAGTAATTTAGATTCTAAGTTGAGATATGAGCTTCCAAAGAAGATGAAGTGGAAAGTTGGAAATGTAGAGATCCCTAACCGGTTCGTCCTGGCACCAATGGCGGGCGTTACCGACCTGGCTTTTCGCAGGCTTTGCAAGGAGCAGGGCGCTGGGCTTCTCTGCATGGAGATGATCAGTGCCAAGGCTATTTCCTATAAGAACAAAAATACCAGGGCTCTGATGGAAATCGACCCGGTGGAGCATCCTATTTCCATGCAGCTCTTTGGAAGTGAGCCAGAGCTGATGACGGAGGTGGCGAAGGAAATCGAGGAAGAGCCTTTTGACATTCTGGATATCAATATGGGATGCCCGGTGCCGAAGGTGGTAAATAACGGTGAGGGTTCAGCTCTTTTGAAAAATCCGGAGCTGATCGTGAAGATTGTGAAAAGCATTTCTTCTGCCATTCAGAAGCCATTGACAGTGAAAGTTCGTATCGGTTTTGAGAATGAGCCGGTGGATATTGTGGAGATTGCAAAGCGCGTGGAGGATGCCGGGGCAGCAGCTATTGCAGTTCATGGACGGACACGGCAGCAGTATTATTCCGGGATAGCAGACTGGGAGACCATTGCCAGGGTTAAAGAAGCAGTTTCCATTCCGGTGATTGGAAATGGGGATGTGGATTCGCCGAAAAAGGCGGAGAAACTTTTCCGGCAGACCGGATGTGATGCGGTGATGATCGGGCGTGCTGTGGAAGGAAATCCATGGATATTTCGGGAGATGAATCACTATTTTGCAACAGGGGAAGAGCTGGCAAGACCTTCTCTGGCAGAGGTGAAAGCGATGATTCTGAAGCATGCGCGGGCGCAGATAGAGATGAAGGGTGAGTTTATCGGCATTCGGGAGATGCGTAAGCATGTGGCATGGTATACAGCCGGAATGCCCCACAGTGCAGGGCTTCGCAGGGAGTCCAATAATATTGAGAGTTATGCGGATCTGGAGAAGCTGCTGGAGAGATTATAATTATGTTCAGTGGATCCGATTCTGCAAGAAATCATTTCAAATGTAGTGTTGACCAGATGAGTGGAAAACCGCTGTATGATGATAAAAAGATAATAATCAGAAGTATGAGAGTCAGGAGGTTTGGGCTGGGAAGGCTGGAACTTGCTGACTTTTTCTATAGTTGAAAGGGAAAGATTATGGATAAATTACTGAAATATAATGGTGTGCAGGAAGCACTAAAATTTCTGCGCGAAGATGATGAAAGAACTTTGCAGGAGCACCTGGAAATGTGCCAGATTCCTGCGCCTTCCTATGAAGAAGGGGAGAAAGCGGAATATGTCCGAAAGAAGATGGTGGATGCCGGTCTTTCAGAGGTGCACGTTGATGAGGTGGGAAATGTGCTGGGAAGCTGGAAAGGGACTGGGAATGGACCGCGAATTATGGTTGCGGGACATACAGACACTGTTTTCCCAAGGGAGACAGACCTTACTTTGAAGAAAGAAGGCGAACGCTACAGTTGTCCGGGAATCGGAGACGATACCAGGGCGGTAGCGGAGCTTCTCAGTCTTGCAAGAGCAATGAAAGCTACAGGCATTCGCGGCGAGGGAGATATTGTGTTCTGTGCAAATGTGTGCGAAGAGGGACTTGGTGATCTGAGGGGAATTAAGCATGTGTTTAAGGATATGGCAAACACAGAAGAACACTACGACGGTTTCGTTTCCATTGATGATAAAAAAACCTCCGGAATCATTTACCAGGCAGTAGGCAGCGAGCGCTATCTGGTAACTTTCCACGGAACCGGTGGCCACAGCTTCACCGGCTTCGGAATTCCCAACCCGATTCACGCAATGGGAAGGGCTATTGCGAAAATCAGCGATCTCCAGACACCAAAGAATCCGAAAACTACTTTCAGTGTAGGCGTAGTAAACGGCGGCACGTCTGTAAATGTAATTGCGGCAGAGTGTTCTATGCTGGTGGATATGCGCTCTGTGGATGCAGGGGAACTTGAGAAATTATCTGCAAAACTCCACCAGGCAATAGAAGAAGCCGTGAATGAGGAAAACGCCCGCTGGGGATATGGAACTTTAAGTTCTGAGAGTACAGGAACCCTTGACGACAATAATATGACAGCGAAAAGCAGTGTGGGAGATACAGCTGGCGCAGTGCCAGTGAATGCTGATAATGGAAACAGGGAAACCCCAGCAGAAGATGACCGCATCGCAGTTACCTTCGAACAAAAGGGCAGGCGCCCCGCTGGTACCCAGGACAAATCCTGCCAACGCCAACATCCCCATCAGTCTTGGAATCCCTGCCATCACCGTGGGCTGGGGAGGAAAAGGCGGTGGAGAGCATACCATCCACGAATGGTACGAACCTGTAGAATCCTGGAAAGGACCACAGCGTGACTTGCTTTTGCTGTTGGCGTTATCGGGCTATGAAAATATACGAGAGTATCAGCTTCCACGCATAAATCCGAAAGGAAAATAAAAAAACATCCCCCGGAAAGAATAGTCCCAATAAACGGACATTTCCTTTCCGGGGGATGTTGTATTAATTGAACTAGTTCTGATGTTTTTTACGAAGAATTACATAAATCAGGATCAAAGTAAACAGCACAAACAAAATGGAGCAGGACAGTACATAATTCAATGCTGCGCCCATAATTCCCAACTGCTGCACCAGGATCCGGGCAGCTGCGATGGTAATAACTGCGGTGATGGAATAAACTGGAAGCAGGCATTTTCCCCAGCGGATAGCGATAAGGATATTGTAGATCATGTAGACTTCCGCGCTGATTCCACCGCCGATAAGTAAAACTACGAAATGCAGCTTATATGGGGAAAGATCTACACCGTAAATAATCTCCAGCAATGTTCGACCGATGAGATGCCCTCCGGCCACAACAGCCACACAGCAGACAAGGATGATGCCAATGATCCGCAGTATGTACAGTGTGAACTTTTTCACATTATTTTCCCACCATAATTCTGCGATGGTGGTGATGGTAGGCTTAAACACGAACTCGCACATCAGCGAAATCACAAAAGAAGGCATAAACAGAATGCTATAGTAAGTCTGATATTCATCTGTCATAACGCCAGCCATTGCGTATTTTGGAATGTTGTAGAGCAGCAGGGAAAGAAAAGTACCGATAAACATAGGGGTACAGGTTCGAAGTAACTCCCACACATGAGACATCTGAAGCTTGCGTCCATCCTCTTCATGACCAACGTATTTTCTGGTCATCTGTGAGTTAATGATAAGACACAGAATAAGGGAGGTTGTAGAAGTAGCAACACAGGTGCAGTACAGGTTCTTGGTGATAATAAGCATAGCGGTGAAAAAAACTGCGGAATACAGATTTCTCGCCGCCAGCATTTTTCCCATCTGCTCAACATGGTACTTTTGCTGAAGATTTCCGTGGAAAACATCCTCCACCGCATCAATCATCTTCATCATAATAATAAAAGTGCTGATGATAATATATTCGCCTTTGAAGCTGAAGGAACTGTAAATAATTCCAAACAGCATCATCAGTGCACAGGTGATAATGCGGGAAACCTTATACTCGGAAAAAATATATTTGTGCTCCAGATCCGTGGCCTGATAGGTGCGGACACCATAGCGTCCCACCTGCAGAAGCAGCTGTGCAGTAGCGTAGCTTAAGGAATAAAACCCTGCCAGCTGTGCGCCACACACACGAGTTACCACCAGGAGATACAAAAAGGAGGAGCCTGAGTAACAGGTACTTCCGATCATATTCCATAAAAAGGCTTTTTTTACATTTTTTTCTTTATTCATTTGCTAAAAATCTCCATTTATTGGTAATCGCTGCTTAATCCTCAGATGTCATCTGGCGCAGCTGTTCCATAGAGTGCTCACGGAAGCGGGCAATCTGCTCATTTGCATAAGTAAAATCAATTTCTTCGGTAAGCTTCTCGTAAGAAACATCATCCATAGTTCTATCGGTAAGCTTCACCAGATTAAGAAGCTGCTGAACACGGCGGTTCATGTGATGACCGTTTACCTTGGCGAAGAATTTGCGGTTAAAAATAAGGGCAAAAACAACACCATGGAAAGAATCAGAAACTACATATTCTGCATTTTTGAAAAGTCCCATCCACTCTGCAGGACCAACTGTGATCTTGCAGTCACATTTCAGAAGTCCGACTAATGGGAAAGGAATGTATACAATACGGTAGCCGGTCTTATTGTGGAGTCGGCGGGCGAAGTCTACGATTTCTTTGTTAATTCCCAGCTGGTAAACCAGAATGTATTTTTCTTTATATTTTGGCTCAACCAGAAGCTTATCCCACTCTTCCGCAGTGAGAAGAAGGGTAGGATCGCAGACCACTTCAGGACGCTTCTCTGTGAGATTCTCTACAATGTCAGCCCCATAGTCTTCACGAACCAGAATTTCATCAAAATCGGAAAGCAGTTCTTTATATTTCTGCTGGTATTCTTCCGGCGGAAGATTTTCACCGATACTTGCAGCATAGCTGCATTTCTTTTTCCCCTCTTTTACAAAATCAAGGAAATAGGTGGTATCAAAATTGGTAAGCTTGTAATCCCAGATCTGGTCGCTTCCAGCAATATAAATATCGTATTTGCCAGCTACCGGCTGCATTTTACCCTGAGTGACAGGCTGGCTGTAGCGCATGTGTCTGCGGAATCTGTTGCATTTGAAACGGCGGGGAATGTAGCAGATATGGCCGATTGTCCCGTAAATATAGTTAAAAAGTCCTTTCTTTTTCAGGTTTACAAGGCGGAAAGGATTGCTGATATAGTCGCAGCGGTAATCAATAATTTCCGGCTGGGTGCCGATTTCCTGCAGCTTTTTCTGAAGCGCGTAGCTCTGTAGGATGGCACCGTAATTGTCGTAGTTATGGAAGGTAATCACACCTACTCGTTTTTTCTGCATAAAGTCCTCCTGGCTAATATAAGGTAGATATAATATAACACATAAACGAGAAAATAAACAGTTTTTGCAGGTGGATTTATCAATTAATTCCAAAGTGTTTATGGAAGTTAAAGTTGAAATTGTTAAGGAGTACGCTATAATAGAGATAATGAAATTTACCTGAGAAAGTGGAGGCGAAAAGATGGCGGGATATTTAATCGCAGAAACTACCCGTGAGGAGCGGGAGAAGATTGTTGCAGAATCCCTTGGAAATATTGAGGCGAACTGCGACGGTTGTATGGCAGGGCTGGCTGAGATGTATCAGGAATACATTGATGGGAAGAAAGAGCTTCGCCAGATCAATATGGAATTTAACGCAAGATACGTAAAAAGCGAGGACATGCCGGTGAGAAGCCGGTGCCCGGAGTCCTTTTGCTAATAGAAATCAAAGAGGGCACCAAACTGAAATATGAATTGAGGCAGTACGAAGTAACAGAATAAAGAAGCAGTAAGAGCAGAAGTTTTCAGTACATGTAACGAAAACTTCTGCCTTTTTTTAACCAAATGTTAATAGTTCTTTTTTTATTCTGGTGTTATTATGTAAAAAAGTCGTATTATAATTAATAAGGAAATAAAAGGCTATTGCTAATTACGTCTGCAATAAATACGTTCTAGAATTATTTTAGTTATGGAGAAAAGTATATGGAAAAAAACGTATTAAAGGTTCGCATGCTTGGAACCTTTTCGTTGGAATATAAGGGAAAAGAACTGGTACTGGATCGAAATAAAGCATCGAAGACTACACAGCTTTTTCAGCTGCTTATGTTTCATACCGAAGACGGCGGAATTTCCAAAGCTGCTATGATAGATGCCCTTTATGGAAGAGTTGAGGTGGAGAATAAGAACGGAAGCCTGAACAACACCATTTTCAGACTTCGTAAACAGCTGAAGGATATTGGACTTCCAGATAGCAAATACATAAATATCCAGTCCGGAATGTGCTGTTGGGACGGAAATATTGAAGTTCAGGTTGATGTAAATGAGTTCCGGAAACTGATAGAGAAAGAAAAAAAGGAGAAACGGGAAGAGGACAAGCTCCATCTCTGGATGCAGGCCTGGAAAATTTATAAAGGTGAATTTCTCCCGGATATGATCGGGGAGCAATGGGTCGCTGTGGAGAATGTCCGGTGCAGAGATGAGTACTTCCGTGTTACAGAGGAGCTGTGCCGCTGGCTGAAGGGGCATGAACGGTATGAAGATCTGCATAAAGTGGCGCACAGAGCCGCCGAAATTTATCCTTTTGACGAGTGGCAGGTCTGGGAAATCGACAGCCTGATCGGAATGTCACGATATAAGGAAGGCCTTGAAGTTTACCAAAACACCGAAAAGCTTTTATTCGATGAAATGGGAGTGGCCCCTTCGGAGAGATTGTTAAAGCGTTTCAAGCTGATGGGAGAACGGACTTCACAGGCAGAAGGTGCCCTTAGCGATATCAAGGAAAGACTTCGGGAAAAAGAGGCTGCAGTAGGAGCATATTTCTGTCCGTTTCCCAGCTTTGTTGACATCTATCATGTATTCAGCCGTATGGTGGAGCGCTCTGGTTTATCCGTGTTTGTTATGCTTTGCACACTGGACTATAAGGCGGATCATGTTTCGGAGGAGAAGGAACGTGAAAAGTCCGAACTTCTCAGACAGGCCATCCAGTCATCCATACGAAAAGGTGATTTTTACACCAGATACAATGTCCGGCAGTATATTGTCATGCTGATCGAAATCAGCCAGGAGAACTGCCCCATCGTTTCCAAACGAATTGCAAAAAAATTCAATAAGCTCTCTGGCGATAAGAAATTCACTCAGGTTGATTTCTATGTGGCATCCATTGGAGAGATGTGTGAAATGGAGGGATAAATTATGGTCTACGATGTGATTTGTGATGAGTATGAACTCATTTGCTCCTGATTTATGGAAAAGACTTGAAAAATGCTAAAAATGCCATAGGAAATCGCTCGTTTTTGCAACTCTTTCGGAAAATGAAAGAGTTGGAGAAAGAGGCAAAGTGATAGAATATATTTAAAAATCATATACTATCTATCATGCAACCGAAAATAATTCCCGATTCGGTTAAAATAAATCTACATATCCAAAGAAAGGAATGAGACATTATGAAAAAGAATGGGTATTTAAGAAGATTTCTGGCACTGTTTCTCGCTCTCGTGATGATCATGGCTGATTCATCTGTGACGACGTTTGCGGCGACGGTGGGAAGGGTGAAGCAGAAGAGTGCGGCCGCGGAAAGCAGCAGTCAGTGCAATGTTCAAATCAATGTTGCAGAAGAACTTGACGTGGAACAATTTTTGAATGATTACAAATATATAATGCTTGGAACGGAGACTCCCGACAAGTGGCCAGGGATTGGGGCAACATCATCAATTGAAAAAATAAGTACAACAGAAAATGTTGTACTGAATGATGTTGCAGAAGGTACAGAGAAGAAAATTTATTTTGTGCAAGGAAAAGAGAGCTGGCAGTGGGGAGCCTATAAAACTACTGGCGATACTTTTCAACAGGGTGAAAATAAATTTAAAATTTCTGTAAGTGAAACTGCAAGTGGTTTGACTGTAAATATAAATAAGGTAGAATTTATTTCTCGCAATGTTCAGATAGTAGCTGATGCAGATCTTGACTTTGCAGCATTTACAAATCAGTATAAGTATGTGATGCTTGGAAAGACCACTTCTTCTGGAGTTGAGGCGGTTTCTACTATTGAACAAATCGATAGCAACACAACAGACGTAGAGTTAAAAGTTGATAAAGATGAAAATGCAGATGATTTAAAACTGTATTTTATAAGGGATACTTATAATTTAAATAGTAATTTGACCAATGATTCAAAATTTAAACAAGGTAATGTAAATTATAAAATAGCAGTAACAACAGATAATAATAATTTCAACGTAAATATCGAAAAAGTGGTATTTCAGCCAGGACCTACAGTTGATTATAAATCCGTTTTAGGAAATTCATTACATTTTGGTATTGTGGCTAATGATTTTACTTGTAATGGAGATCTGGAAGCAAACCTTGCAGTAGGTACTTTGCATGGTTCTGGAAATATGAAGAGTAGTAAAAATTATGGCGGTAATGGAACTACTTTAATTGGTGCATATGTTGATTATGGTTGGTATATTTTTAAGAACTCTGAAGGTGGTCAGGGTGATTTAATCCTTTATACAACACCAGACGCTGCTAACAGATTTGGAAATGATATATGGAGTAAAGGTTTAGTAATTGATACAGAAACATATAGCCAAGAGGAAATTCAGAATATTGTTAGAAGTATGGTTGATGAGTCAAGAATGACTAGTAATAAACTAGCTTCTGATGCTCATACAAAAGGTTTAAAATATTCATCTGTTGCTGATGAAAATGGTGTGATTGATTTAACAACCTCTCCAGCTGGAACTTATTATATTGATTTTGAGATAGGAGAATATGCAAATTCTAATTTAAATCTTAAAATTACTGGAGATCAAAATATTGTATTAAACATACCAGACGAAACAGCCACATTGAAAACTTATCAACTTAATATCGATGGGAAGAATTGTAATATTGGTGGATACGCAAATGGTGGAATTGGTGAAAAGGCTTGCGAAAATATTATCTTCAATTTAAACAATGCAAGTTCTGTTATTTCTGAAACAATACATGGTGTAGTATTAGTACCAAATGGTTCTTTTGAAAATAAAGCTGTAGGTGCAGGTTGGATTGTTGCAGATTCTGTAACAAGTGGCGGTACAGAATGGCATTGTCTTTCAAGAGATATTCCTGTTGTGACTTCTTATGCAATAAAAGCTAAGAAGACTGTAAATGGCAAAGCCCCATCCGGTAACGAAGCAGGAAAATTTACATTTAAGTTGTATAAGATTGATGACAAGGGAAATGAAACGCTTGTTGATACAAAATCCAATGGAGATGGTGGACTCGTTTCATTTGATACATTTGGAAATATTACAGAGGCTGGAACTTATTGGTATAAGATAACAGAAGAGGGAACTGTTGCGGGTTATACTATTGATACAACTGTTTACTATGCAGAAGTTGTGGTAAATGCAACTCCTTCAAATGGAGTAATTATTAGCAAGAATGCAAAAGTTACTTATCATAAAGGGACTAAGACTGGAGATACAGCGACAGTTGCGACCTTTAATAATATTAAAAAAGAAGATGAAACATCTGCAAACATTAAGGTTAAGAAAACATTTACTAATGGTGCAGCAGATAAGAAGTTTAACTTTGTATTAACTCCAATTAACAATGCACCAATGCCAGAAGGTGCTGTAAATGGAAAGAAAACAATTAGTGTTGCTCAAAATGATGGTGTGAAGAATTTTGGAGAAATCAAATATACGACAGCAGGAACTTATAGATATGAGGTTGTTGAAGATTCTTCAGAGCAGGCAGCAGGAATTACATATGATAATCATAGATGGACTGTGACTGTAGCTGTGCCAGCTGACTTTAGTACACCTACAGTAACTTATAGTAGGGAGGATGGTATAACTAGTACTATAGGTGCTGAATTTACAAATAGTGAAGAAAACAAGGAAACGGAAATAACCTTGGAAGGAACCAAGAGCCTGAGCGGAAGAAATCTAAAGGCAGGAGAGTTCAAATTCGAGGTAAAAGACGAAGTCGGAACCGTAGTGGCAACCGGAACGAACGATGCAGCCGGAAAGATCGCATTCAGCAGGATCGGATACAAACTGTCCGACCTGAAGAAAGGGGACGGAAGCTATGCATCTGAGAAGACTTACAGTTATAAGGTAAGTGAGGTAAAGGGAAACGCCGGAGACGGAATCACTTATGATGACAAAGAGTATACTGTAAAGGTAAAAGTAAGCTATGACCAGGCAAGCGGAACGATGAAAGCGGAGTTGGCAGACAAGGACCAGAAACTTGCATTTGCAAACAGCTATGACACCGAGACTGGAATTGACCTGGAAGGAACCAAGAGCCTGGAAGGAAGAACCCTGAAGGATGGCGAGTTTACATTTGAAGTAAAAGGCAAGGCCGGAAAGGTAGTAGCAACCGGAAGCAACAAGTCAGACGGAAGCATCAGCTTTAATAATAAGCTGAATTATAAACTGTCCGACCTGGAAAAAGC
>QWCK01005682.1_pt1 | contig 11137 bp, 10 predicted proteins | sample 1972571 | NCBI WGS metagenome assembly QWCK01 (sample SAMN09866710, study PRJNA288562) | Human gut metagenome isolate term2_stool, whole genome shotgun sequencing... | isolation source: gut | host: Homo sapiens | place: USA: California | reverse complement strand
AGGTTTTTCGAGTATACGGTTGGAAGAGGGGAGAGGGGCAAGGGATTGTCTGAGTGTTTTTAGAGCAGGGGAGATGACTGACGGAAGGACATATGGTGGGATGAAGAACGCGAAGCCCCCAACCTTAGGGAAGGGGGCTTTATCAATGGGTCAATTCAATTCTTTTTTACAAAACCGGCATAATTTTGCATCAGGATAAATCCACTCTCTACAATACGGGCATTGAACCTTGCCGTCGCGTTCGACTATTTTCTGAGTAGGATTGAGTACAAGGATTACAATCATGAGAGGGGGAATAAAAAGGCTGGCGAGCGCCCATCCCCATGCAGAGCGGCCTTTTTTCTTTGCAAAACTGTATGATAAAATTGAACAAATAATAGGAATGACAATAAACAAAAGTTCTTTTTCCCCAATACCGTACATAGTTCCCTCACTCAGCAAATTTTTGAGCTGCATTTACAAATCGCTGAGCATAATTGTATAGATCCTCAACTTCTTTTACATAGGCTTTTTCCTCAGCTTGTTCATCATAAATAATAACATATGGATTTTTTACATCATAAAAAAGCCTACAAAGGGGTTTTCTGTTATTATTATCTATAATAATGGAACAGTATGTTTTGGCATCTCGTAAATATACTCGTCTAGGTTCAATAACACCTCTTACAATAGCTTGAATGACATACAGTGATGCAAACTCTTCATCTGTTGTGATAATTCCATTATTATCATCTTCTTGTTCTTGAATTTGCTGCGAAGGAGTTTCTATTTCTATTTTTTCTTCTACAGTTTTTGCAGACTCAAGCCTTTTATTGATTTGATCATTGATATATTCTGATACAGCGCGTTTTATAATTGGCTTAAATTGCTCTCGAATGGTTGAAGTAATTTTTCCACCATCATAACATTGAGAGGCATAAAGTCTTATAAATTCATCGGATGGATTTGACATGTCATCAGAAAAGAGAAGGTATACAGCCCGAGCCATTTTTAGATTTCCAGCAGCGCTGACAATACCATCTTCATCAAAGGATTCTTTTGCGAGTTTTTGAATTTCTGGGAGGTATCTTTCGTTGAAATCAAGAAGGTTGATTTCCATAAAAGGTTTTGTGTCCATGATATTTAGTTGATCAATATCGCTGAAGAAAAGATAGCGGCACCCATCCGTTAAAATACCAATACGGGCAGGTTGTGTGGAAAAATATCGAAAGAGTTGAGAACACTTTCCTGTGTCAAGTGGGGCGCCAAGAGGTTTACATTCGATGAGGATTACGGGATTCCCTTCTTTGAGAAGTGCAAAATCTATTTTTTCTCCGCGTTTTGTCCCAAAATCGGCAGTGTACTCTGCCGCAACCTCAGAGGGATTGAATACGTCATAGCCTAGAGCATTTATGAAAGGCATGATCAGAGAATTTTTGGTCATAGCTTCATTGAGCGACTGTCCCTGTACTTGCCGTACTCTTTCTGCCAGTGCCGCTATTTTTGCTGCATCCATAGTCTAACTCCTCCTTTCTCACTCACGCCATATAAACGAGTCTATGTCAAGGGCAGACGTGAAAAGCCCCAACTGTGGGGAAGGGGCTTTCGGGGGCAACCCCTGCTTGGCGCCCCCCCCCACGTGCGTGGGGAAGACAATGCCAAAACCGGACAAGCCCGCCCCGAGCGTGAAACACCCCCACGTGCGTGGGGAAGACTGGGCGTCATCTTGATGAGCAGGCGTACAAGCAGAAACACCCCCACGTGCGTGGGGAAGACACCCTGAATCTGCCTCTTTGTCTGGGGAGATAGGAAACACCCCCACGTGCGTGGGGAAGACGAATTCAGGCCCCTTGGATCAGGTAATCCCGTCAGAAACACCCCCACGTGCGTGGGGAAGACGTGGACGGCCACAACCAACGCCTCTGGAGCAAAGAAACACCCCCACGTGCGTGGGGAAGACACGGTGCAGATCTACAATGACGTCCTCGCCCTGGAAACACCCCCACGTGCGTGGGGAAGACGCCTTGTGACGGGCATATGGTCAATCAGTTCCAGAAACACCCCCACGTGCGTGGGGAAGACGCAGGACTCGCAAGCAAAGAACACACGAATGTGGAAACACCCCCACGTGCGTGGGGAAGACATGGACTGGCGTTTCGCCTGCTTTTGCCCCTTGGAAACACCCCCACGTGCGTGGGGAAGACGAAATGACGCGCCCGGCCTGCAGGCCGCCCCAGGAAACACCCCCACGTGCGTGGGGAAGACACTGACACACTTTACGGCCTCGATTTATCGCTAGAAACACCCCCACGTGCGTGGGGAAGACCCGTCTTGTTCCCATTCGATGACATTGGTGGCGGAAACACCCCCACGTGCGTGGGGAAGACCGTTAAGCTGTTTAACGTCCGCCTACTTTCGGTAGAAACACCCCCACGTGCGTGGGGAAGACGTAAAACTTAGCTTGTATATGCTAGCTTGTAGAGAAACACCCCCACGTGCGTGGGGAAGACTTTGCGAACTCCGTTCACTAAAGGCGGCCTCTAGAAACACCCCCACGTGCGTGGGGAAGACTTTAACACAGCTCTTTGGAAAATCGGATTGCAGGGAAACACCCCCACGTGCGTGGGGAAGACCAAGAACTTTCTTTTGGCTGTCCGTGTGGCTCAGAAACACCCCCACGTGCGTGGGGAAGACGGTCTTCGACGTACAGGGGGGCAATCCCGTACGGAAACACCCCCACGTGCGTGGGGAAGACGCCCCGCCCGTGGTCAAGCTCAGACGCTAGGCGGAAACACCCCCACGTGCGTGGGGAAGACTGCGCGGCGTTGGGGGATGAATCGGCCTCAGCGGAAACACCCCACGTGCGTGGGGAAGACCCAAACGCGGCCGGGGGTCGGCATGAGCCTCAAGAAACACCCCCACGTGCGTGGGGAAGACGTCATACCTGCCGGGCGCGTCTCAAGAGACATGGAAACACCCCCACGTGCGTGGGGAAGACGCTATAACGAGCGCCCACGTGCCCGTCTGGGAAGAAACACCCCCACGTGCGTGGGGAAGACAGCTTTTCCCAACAAGCTGAACACCTATAATTGGAAACACCCCCACGTGCGTGGGGAAGACACATCGACGAGTTCAACTGCTATTGCCAGTCCAGAAACACCCCCACGTGCGTGGGGAAGACCCGTGCCTTCATCCGCCGCCAGTTCGCGCGGCGGAAACACCCCCACGTGCGTGGGGAAGACACGCTCAAGATCGGAGCTGACAAGACTGGGAAGGAAACACCCCCACGTGCGTGGGGAAGACTATGTTCCTCGACGATTTCATACCCTCTTGCCCGGAAACACCCCCACGTGCGTGGGGAAGACTGCTCCTCCGGATCTTGCCCGTACAGGAGCGTTGAAACACCCCCACGTGCGTGGGGAAGACTCCCCAATGGGCCGTTCGTGCATACGGGGCGCTGAAACACCCCCACGTGCGTGGGGAAGACAGACGTGGTATCGCTATCTTGAAGATGATCGGAGAAACACCCCCACGTGCGTGGGGAAGACGACCACGGCAAAGAAGCTTAAACGCTACAAGGAGAAACACCCCCACGTGCGTGGGGAAGACGCTCACGGGCAAGTGGGTCGATTTCAATGTCAAGAAACACCCCCACGTGCGTGGGGAAGACGCAACCTTCTGCTCAAAGGACTGTGAACGGGCAGAAACACCCCCACGTGCGTGGGGAAGACACGACATACAAGAAGAATTTCCTGACGCAAGTAGAAACACCCCCACGTGCGTGGGGAAGACTGGTCAAGCGTACCGGAGGCCGAACGCGACATAGAAACACCCCCACGTGCGTGGGGAAGACCAGGACGAAGGGATAGCGTACTGGGGAAAGCTAGAAACACCCCCACGTGCGTGGGGAAGACCAGTGCGGACGGTTTACGTCCATCCGCTACGAAGAAACACCCCCACGTGCGTGGGGAAGACGCCAAAAGCCGGAAGACGCAGCTAACTCGGGAAGAAACACCCCCACGTGCGTGGGGAAGACTTTAACCGCGAACCGCAGAGCGCGGGACTAGGAGAAACACCCCCACGTGCGTGGGGAAGACATCATCTGCGCTTTTGCTGTATCGCCGCGCATAGAAACACCCCCACGTGCGTGGGGAAGACCTTTCTGGCGTCGGCATAACACCTCGCCATGAAGAAACACCCCCACGTGCGTGGGGAAGACACTGAGAGATTATTCACTTTTTTTATTGAGCCGTCAAAACAATATTGAAACGTCATCTTTTTCAGACACAAGTTGCAGCCCTGACAATTCGATGAGCTGGCGCTTTGGTTCCCCCATGCCGTAGAGCTTGTACCCTGGTGGGTTCGGTATCCTTTGAAAGATCATGAGGCCACTTTGTTCAGGGCATTTTTCGAGTAAGTAGTTGATCACATGCCGTGCAACGGAATCTTTAATGCCTGAAACGAAGACGTTAGGCCGAGGTTCCACAAACCAGAGTTTCATGCGCCCGCGTACGGCGGGAGGCAAATCATTTGCGATAACGACGAGCACATTTCCCTCCTATCAGGCTCTCAATATCCTCGGCGACTTTTTCCAGCAGCTTCATTTCGAGGACACGTTTGCGGAACGCTTCAGATACGGCGTACTTGTTGTAGCGGCCCGCGAGGGAGAGCGTCAGGGAAAAAGCGAGATCAACGCAGAGCTCCCCTTTGTAAAGATCGGCGAGATCATACACAAAGGGCAGGGGGCTCCCTGAGTGGATAAAGCCTAAGTGCGGCGAATAGCCGAGGCTGTGGACACAGGAACATAAGACGCCATAGAGGGCCGCATTGGTGGACGTCAATATCTGGTTCGTCAGATCGCTCAACTCGAATTTTCCGGGGGTAAAAACACGTCCCTTCCATCCGACTTTGTATTGCTCGGCTTTTTCGAGGTAGAAATTGCGGACGCGCAATCCTTCCATACCCATCATTTCCTGCAACGTCTTGCCCTCAAGCTCCGCATCGGGAAAACGTTTGGCGAAGAAAGCCCTAGCGACGGCAAGTGAGGCATCTTTGTCCGTGGAGAGCCACGCCTGACGTTGGAGGTTGCGAGTGTTGGAAGTAGGCACGACGCCTGAAGCGTAAAACAGCAGGCTGTCCTCGCCAACCCAGCAGATGGCACAGTTGGCGGCGGAGGCGATCTTGATAGCCTCATGGGTTACAGACGTACCGGGGCCAAGAAGCAGGGCGTTGATCGTCGCTATGGGCAAACGCACTCTGTTTCCGTCCGCGTCGATCCATTTGATGCTGCTGTCGTCAATTTCCAGCCGTCCTCTTTCCAGATAGATAAACGGGTACTTGTCCGATACGCGGGGAAGCGTTTCCCGTGTGATCGGGATAAATAAGCGGCGGGGAGCTTTGGGCTCTTCACCTGCAATAGGCTCCTTTTGTTCCGGCATCCTCGTCTCCCGTGCAAAAGTGCCGCCGGAACTACTTCCGGCGGCACTTTTTCATTGTTCCAGAATCGTCACTTGCCTGTCTTCATACCGCTTGCGCAGGCCGAAGGCGATGGGGATGTCATTCAGCGTCAGCACATCCCCGCCCTCAACACGCCCGTGGGCCACACGGAAGCGTTCCGCGCGCCTTTTGGCTTGCGCTATTTCTCCGGCGGCTGTCAATGCTTCTTCCTGCGAGTCGAAACGGCCACGATAAACGATGTCCGTGGGCACGCAGTTTCTCCGCCCAAGGCATATGGGCCATACGGGGTTTTGCAGCCCGGCGATGATTTCATCCGCATACGCTTCCGGGACATCCAGCGCGCAGGCGAACGCCATATCCTGAAGGTAATAACGGTAGGTCATCTTCGTTCCCGCACCGACCGGACGTTTCCCGTCCGTTTTCTTGGGGATGAGCAGATCCTGCCACGGATCCGAAGCGTCATAGCCGCTGCCCACCATCTGGAAATCGCGGAGGAGGGGCTGTATGTCCGGCTTGCCGTTTTCGAGCCGTGAATACGCCACTACGGTCTGCGTGTATGCCTTCATCTCGGCAAGCCACGCTTCCTGTTCGCCGTTGCGCCCCGTAGCGCAGCAGACGAGCCCGAGCACGCCGGAGCGGGAAGGAAAGGGAAGCGTATCGCGCCTTCCGAAGCGGGAATCGACCCCCCAAGACTGAAGGGGGGCCTCCAGCCAGAGGAGCAGGGCGGTCATGCCTGCGCCTCATACGGGCGCACGAACGCCGCTACGCCGTTGACGAGATCGTCGATGCTGACGGAGTCGTCCTTGCCGAACGTGAATTCGGCGGCCTTGCCGAACAGCGAGCCGGCCAGCTTCTCCTGCTTGGCGAGTTGGAGTTCAAGGGCCTCAATGCTCGGCTTGAGGAACCCTTGCCCTTTTGCCCTTACCGGCTCGTCAAAGCTGGCCTGCATGCCTTGCCCCCTGCGGATGTAGATGCGGGCATAGTCCCACGGGCGCATGCCGGTTTGCGTGGTCTGCCGGGCGGAGGGGACGGCGATGTACAAGGCCTTGATGAAGGCCGACACCGCATCGGCCAATCCCGTATTGCCAAGCGAATCCGCGAGCTGGCCGAGATCGAGGTTGATATAGCGGTAATAGGTGGCCGAGTTGTATTCAAGGCTTCCCATATGGGCGGAACCCGTTTCATCATCGGATTTGAGATCGTCAAGTGCCGTGAAAAATTCGATTTCGTTGTCGACGCGGTGTGTGGAGACGGCGTGGGCAAACGAGGCGGCGGCATGGACGTTGAGATCGGGGGCCTGCGCCACCATGCGCCCGAACAGGGCTATGTCGAGCCCGTCAACGGCGGGATTGAAATGGGCTTTATGAGCCTTTCTCAACTCCGGGGACAATACGGTCTTTCCCGATTTTTTGACGGCGGCGGACTCAGGTTCAAAGGCCTGTGCCGCGGCGAATTCGGCGATGGCTTCCGCCTCATTTTTTGAGAAGAAATACAGGGTATCTTCAGCCAGCAGAGGGGCGCAGGCCTCACCGAACGCCTTTGCCTGTTCCGGTGTGGCCCCCTTGGTTTCACAGGCTTCCGCGAGCATCCCGGCAACCTGTTTCGTGCGCACGCCGATTTTGACGCCGAGATCCTGAAGGGCCAGCCGCACATGACGCTTCCAGCACTGGGAGCTGACGCGGGCACGGGATACCCCGCCGATCATTGCGCTCTTAGGGGCGCCCACGTCGTCCCGGTTCAGGCAGGAAACAGGAAAAGACTGGAGGATATGGAATTCAATATGGGTTCCTTTGAGTGTATTCATCTTCATTCCTTGAGCTGCTGGTTAAAAGACGATGGGGGCGACCTGAAGCAATCCGCAACCAAAGGCTTTGCCGTGGCCGATGCCCCGGCAGACGCTTTGAGTGAAACGCTCTTTATCAACAACGGTAAGGGTTCCCGTCACCCGCGCTTTTCCCAGGGTGACTTTCTGTTCCCCCTTCCAAAAAACATCAGCATTGATCTCTGCGACCTGAAAAGAGGATTCCTGTACCTCAAAGCCCCATGCGGGGGCTTTTTCCAGAAACCAGCGTGCGACCTCTTCGCGGCTGCGCAGGGGCATACGTTTTTTGCTTCGGCTGTCCCGTTTTACGGGATTGATGACGATTTCAAAGCGGTAGGCAGAAAAACCGAAAAAGGCTTCGGGGATTGGCTCGGTTCTGACGAATTCCCCGTATTCAGGCTCACGGGGCTGCCGATCTGACAGGATAAGAAGCTGCCTCCCGTATTTGTCCCCGCCCATATCGACAAACAGGATACCGCTGCCTTTTTCCCGATCGCCCTCGCGCACGTCGTCAAAGAGCCCGTAAACGACCCTGTGCAGAGAGTAGGTATCGGTAACCCGCAGGGCCTTGGCGTCACGCGGCGACAGCCTGTAGCGGCTGGCGAACATCATGACGCCTCTCCTTCAGCAGCCTTCGGTTCATTGGAAAGGCTGTAGAAGTCACGGGTCCAGCGCATTTTGATACGCTCTTGTCCATTGCTTTCAAAATACAGGAGTTCGTCCAGCAATGTAGCAAAACAGAGAGGTTTTGTAGCCTTTACCGTGATGAGGGAAAGCATCGGGCGCAGAATACGGCATACCTCTTCGGTCGTTTGACAGGCGAGGAGGCGGCGTAAACGTATGCTTCCCTGATCTTCGTCATCGCCGAAGCAACTCCTCAGCGACGCGCCGAGGCCGAATATGCCGTCCTTTTCCGGTTGCCTTCGGCACAAGGCGGCTCCGATAAGGCAGAACGGCAGACGCCGCGCGGCGAATTCAATATCTACGTTGAATTTCAGTAAAATGTTCCATACCTGATATTCCAGATCGGGATTGTCGGCCCGTTTCATCCGGGCGACAAACCCCGTGTCCTTGATTTTGGGAGCGGCGCTCGCCCGTTCGAGCACGAAGCCGACAAACGCTTTGCTCAGGGAGTTTTCCTTTGTTTCAGCCATAACAGCTCTCTTCACGATGAGGATTGGGTTTTCTGTGAAAACATCCCGAAACCGGGCCGATGGCGGGCCCATGCTTCAAACTGGCGCGCCGTTCCGTGCGGGCAGGATTCGTCAAAGGCCGTGCCGGCGAAAACGGCATACGTTCCCATGAGCTTGACAAGTTGTTCTTTGCCGCCATCACAGGCCTGAATCAGTTCTTGGAATGTGGGCTCGACCAGTTGCCAGAACAGGCCCGACGCTTCGGCGGCATGGGCGTCGCCTTGCGCTTTCAAGTCCGAAAAATACCCCCGTGTGGCCCCATAAACGACGGTACCCATTTTTTCCAGTTGTTCCATCTGCTTTTTAAAAAGGATAAACCAGTCATCATTGCCGGAGAGCAATTTGGCCTCCAGCCATGTTTCGGACTCGATGCAGTCGTCGCCTCCGGATACGTACTGTTCCCCGGCGTTGCTGCTGACTTTGAGCCCGCCGCTCCAGATTCCAAACTGTTTGACACGACCGTCGCCCAGACGCCGGATGCCTTGTTTCAGATTCAGGCACTCAAAGCCGCTGCCGTGATCGGATTCCAAAAAAGCCAACAGGGCCGTAAGCTGGCGCCAAGGCTTTTTTTCGGGGTTTACCCATAACATTTTGACTTTGGCTTTCGCCTTGTCGGCTGCCGCGGACGGATCAATCATCCGTTCCTGATAGTCAGGGTGAACGATGCCTTCGGTGTAGTGGAGGCCGTCTTCTCGCAGCAGACAGAAACGGGAGAGTGGGACAAGCCGCCCCATGAGGCTGGCTTTCAAAGCCCGCGCGGAGGGGCAATCCTCCCCCTCAGGCATCTTTTCCCACGGGGCCGTCCCGAGCCCTTCTTCCCACTGCTTTGCGTCGGCTATAATATCTCGCGTGAGGAGGTTCAGCCAGACGGTTTCAAGGATCGAATCCCCCAGAAGAAAAGAATGGAGCAAGCCCATATGGCATACGGAAGGGCCGGGCTTTGCGCTCTTGCCTTTCGCGTATCCCTTGCTGAGGATAACGCTGTTGTCCGTCTTCTTTCCGCCGAGGCCAAATCCCATCTGTTCCACCAGCAACAACGCGCGGGAGGCGTCGGACATGACAGGTTCCAGTTGCAGTTGCGTGAGCAGTGTGGTGTTGCCCGAGGCGACCTGCGGCATGGCGGTTCCATAGGGCTTGAGTTCGGCCTTGGAGCAGGCGGGCATCTGGAGGAACGGTTTGTCGCCGTACAGCCAGAAGGCATTCCGCCACAGCTTCAGATACGCGGTACACCGTTCGCCGAGGCCATCCGGCCCCATTGCGGCCCATTCTTGGGTATCCTGCGGCGTGGCCGCTGCCTGGGCAATGGCGATGAGCAGTTTCAGCACCGCAATCTTTTGCACGGCCGTCCCGCCCAGTGCCCGGCACTCCCTGCCGCCGAACACGCGCAGGAGCCCCGCCTTGCCCATGTCGGCGATGGGAATCCATGCCTCGTCGAGCAGGTTGTATCTGTTTTCCGTCACATTCCCCCCTTTTTTCAGCAAGACGTTGTTTGTTCGTAGCCCCATTCCGGGGTGTAACTCCCGCCGAAATCGTTTCCAAACCCGTCTTCAAGCGTGCCGTCGGCCCTGAGTGCGGCGATGTACAGGGAAGGCCGCCCTCCATCCTTGGGCGCCACATACAAGTAGGGCGACAATCTGTTCAAAAGGTCGGCGGATGGTCTGTGGACGTTTTCCAACCAATTTTCCGGCACACGGACGATGTTTGCCATCAACCGGGAAGCAATCCGGGCCCGTTCCCTCCATTCGGGAGATCGCGCCGGGAACGTCACTTCCGAGCCGTCGGCAAGCAGACACTGCCCTCCGTTCATGCCTCGGCTACGGAGAAGCAGCACATCGGCTTCGGGCCGCTGCATCGCCCGGGTCGTAACCGTCTCTTCCGAAACGGTATTGCCCCACTGAGCCGTACTGTCGTAGGCGTGGTTCCGCAACGCCCGCTTGTCCTCATCCAGCTTCCGCAGCGCAAGCGCCAAGGGCGAACCCGTCTCGTCCCTATCCGCATAGGTGGCCTCGAGCACTGGCCGGATGTCGTCCGGCAATCGAACGCTACGGCGTTGCGCCCATTGTTCGAGCGTGCGGCACAGGACATATGGGCTATAGACGTATCCCGTCTTGCCGAAAGCCTTCATGGGATTTTGCAGGGCTTCTTCCAGATCCGGAGTGAGTATCCATGCTTCGCGGCATGCCCCCGCAGGGCGTCGCATTTGGCTCGGCCCTTCGTCATGCCGCCACAAACGCCCCATACGCTGGAACAGCATGTCGGTAGGGCAGATGCGCGTCACCAGAAAATCGGCGTCGATGTCCAGCGACTGTTCCAGTACCTGCGTCCCGACGAGGATACGCCCTTTTTCCCCCCGCGCTTCCGATTTCGCGCCATACAGGGATGTCCACAGCGATTCGTTCCGTTCTCGGTCGGCGGGCGTGAACCGGGAGTGTAGCAGGCCGACTTCAACGTCCATGCCTGAGGCGCGGGCGGCCAGTCCTTTGTATATGGCTTGGGCCTCAGCGACCGTGTTCTCGATCCAGAGGATCTGTTGTCCGCCTTCCGAACGCAAAAGGGCTTCTTCGAGGGCCTCATCCTGCGTCTTGTCGCTGTGAAGCGTAACTGTTCTATCGAGCTTCAAGACGTTCTCGTCCGCGCCGGGGACTTCAATGAACCGATCCGACTGGGAGTCAATCGCCGTAATCAG
>QWCK01009069.1_pt1 | contig 11145 bp, 9 predicted proteins | sample 1972571 | NCBI WGS metagenome assembly QWCK01 (sample SAMN09866710, study PRJNA288562) | Human gut metagenome isolate term2_stool, whole genome shotgun sequencing... | isolation source: gut | host: Homo sapiens | place: USA: California | reverse complement strand
AGGTCAGAGAAGTATTTCGGCTTGGTGTCAATAAGCATCTGCATGGCGAAATCTGTACCAAATTCCGGGATTCCCAGACATCCGAGCTTACATCCGCCAATATCTTCCGGTTCAATTTTCAAAGCCTTTGTACTTGCAAACAATGACATGACATCCCTCTGATCCAGGGGGACATCCCTTGCACTGATTCCCGTTAAATCCTCCAGCATTCGGATCATAGTGGGATCATCGTGTCCAAGTATATCAAGCTTCAGCAGGTTTCCGTCAATAGAATGATAATCAAAATGTGTGGTGATAATGTCACTGTTCACATCATTCGCAGGGTGCTGGACAGGAGTAAATTTCTCAATCTCCTCACCTACAGGAAGTACGATAATGCCTCCCGGATGCTGTCCTGTTGTACGCCGCACGCCTGTACATCCCTGTACGATGCGGTTGATCTCACAGTAACGTTTATGCACACCACGCTCTTCAAAATAATTCTTCACATAACCAAATGCAGTTTTCTCCGCAAGCGTACCGATAGTCCCTGCCTTGAATGTCTGCCCCTTACCGAAAATAACCTCTGTATATCTGTGTGCATTAGCCTGATACTCTCCTGAAAAGTTAAGGTCAATATCCGGTTCCTTATCTCCCTTGAATCCAAGGAATGTCTCAAAAGGAATGTCAAACCCTTCTTTTTTCATCCTGGTTCCACATTTCGGACAGATCTTATCCGGCATATCACACCCTGCCATACCAGCATACTGCTTTACTTCCGGTGAATCAAAATCACTGTATTTGCAGTCCGGATTAGGACAGAGATAATGCGGCGGCAGAGGATTTACCTCTGTGATACCGGACATGGTAGCTGCCAGAGAAGATCCTACAGAACCTCGCGAACCTACCAGATAACCATCTTCATTTGACTTCCATACAAGCTTCTGTGCAATGATATACATTACGGCATACCCATTGGAAATGATTGAATTCAGTTCCCTGTCAAGCCTGCTTTCCACAATCTCCGGCAATGGATCTCCATACATTTCATGCGCTTTTGTAAAACAGATATTCTTCAGATCCTGGTCGGAATTCTCAATGACCGGCGGGAATTTGTCCGGATGAATAGGTGATATCTTCTCAATCATATCTGCGATCTTATTTGTATTTGTAATGACAACTTCTTCTGCTTTCTCGCTTCCCAGATAGGCAAATTCTTCCAGCATTTCCTCTGTAGTACGTAAATACAACGGTGCCTGCTCATCTGCATCTGAGAATCCGTTTCCGGCCATAATGATCCTTCTGTAAATCTCATCCTGTGGATCCATGAAATGCACATCACAGGTTGCAACTACCGGTTTCTTAAACTGCTCTCCAAGCTTAACGATCTTCCTGTTTATCTCCTTCAGGTCTTCTTCGGAACTGATCATATCATGCTTATCATCTGCTATCATAAATCTGTTATTTCCAACAGGCTGGATCTCCAGATAATCATAGAAATTTACCAGTCTGGCTATCTCAGTATCCGGTGCATTTCTCAGAATTGCCTGATACAGTTCCCCTGCTTCACAGGCACTTCCCACCAGAAGTCCGTCTCTGTACTGCTCCAGCACACTTTTGGGGACACGTGGACGTCTGTGATAATACTTCAGGTGCGACTGACTCACTAATTTATACAGATTAATGCGCCCTGTCTCATTTCTGGCAAAAATGATCACATGGTAGGTCGGCAGTTTCCTGATAGTATTTACAGAAACAGCTCCCTGCTCATTCAGCATATCCACATCCCGGATATCACGCTCTTCCAGCATCTTTACAAACTTCACAAAAATCTCTGCAGTACATGCGGCATCATCTACTGCCCGGTGATGATTTTCCAGTGAAACCCCAACTGCTTTTGCTACCGTATCCAACTTAAATCTGTTCAATGCAGGAAGCAGGAAACGGGCCATACCGACCGTATCTACATAAGTAAAATCATGTGCGATTCCCAGTCTGTCACAGTTTTTCATAATAAATCCCATATCAAAGTCCGCATTGTGTGCAACCATAACCGCATCCTTGCTGAATTCAAGGAATTTCGGAAGCACTTCTTCGATAGTCGGAGCATCCATGACCATACTGTCATTGATACTGGTCAGCTGTTCAATGCGAAAAGGAATCGGTACCTTTGGATTTACAAATGTGGAAAAACGGTCCGTAATCTCACCATTTTCTACCAGTACGGCGCCAATCTCTATGATCTGACAGGTCAGCGAAGAAAAACCTGTTGTCTCAATATCAAAGACCACAAATCTACCGTTCAGCTTCTGACCTTTTCCATTGGTCACCATACCTTTTAAATCATCTACCAGATAGCCTTCCATTCCATAAAGGACCTTAAAATCAGAATCCTTCGGCACACATCCGCCCCAGGCATCGAAACAGTGATTTGCCTCCGGAAACGCCTGTACAACCCCATGGTCTGTAATGGCAATGGCAGGATGTCCCCACTCATAAGCACGTTTCACCAGAGATTTGGCATCCGTAACCCCATCCATATCGCTCATCTTTGTATGACAGTGAAGCTCTACTCTTTTCTGTGGGCTAGTATCTACTCTGGCAGTTGTAAAATTGGCAATTTTCTTAATCCCGGCTATGGATGCAATAGTCAGTTCACTGTCAAAACGGTCTACTGTTGTCACACCGCGAAACTTCAGAAAAGCCCCCTTCTTTACATGTTCTGTCACTTCCGGCACCTGTTCATTGCGCAAAAACATCTTCACAACAATACTGTCCGTAAAGTCTGTGATCGGGAAGATAAGAATTGTTTTTTCATTACGGATTTCTCTGGCTTCAACCTCCATAACCTGTCCGCGGACGATCACCTCACCCATCTCACCGGTAATCGTCTCAAGTGCACTGCTTCTTCAGACTGAGCCGGCTCTTCATTCTTACTGTTTAATTTCGCATGACGGATTACATTTTCCACTTCCTGAGCGATCTGCACTGCTGCATTCTTACGGTACTTACTTTCCTGCGTCTCCCTGAACTCAAGTTCCACCTTTAAGTCCATTCCGCATCTTTCGCAGAAAACCTTCTGCAGATATTCGATCAGGATCCCGCTCTTTTCTCTGGCTATTACAGAATCAGGAAGGATCATATGAAGATCATTTTCTCCGGGAAAAGAAATCTGCGCCTGTCTGAACATATTGTATTCCAGCATATTGTAGCTGCGCAGTTCCAGTTCCATGCTGGATCTGTAAGTTTCCAGAAAGTTCTGAGGATTGTACTGACCGGAAAGGCGGAATTTCTCAATAACTGTAACTGTTACATTCAGTCCTGCAAAAATCTGTCTCTCTATCTGTTCTTCCAGTTCAAAGATATGCTTCTTATGAATCCAGCGTTCACTTTTTATATACACCCATATATGAGTTCTGGAAGGATTGCAGGACACTCTGGTCACAAAAACCATGTCCAGCAGTTCTTCCAGTTCTTTCTTCACTTTTAAGCTGGGAAATACGTCAAAAAAGTCTTTTTCCAAAATAAAATCTCCTCGTTGATCTGACAGGAAGTCTTCGTTCCAAATGTTACTTCCAGTTCAGAAGTTCTTCCCGCAACGTATCCAAAAGCTGATCTTCCGGAACTTTCTTTATAATCTCACCATGTTTGATCAGAAGTCCCACACCAACTCCGCCTGCAATTCCGATATCTGCCTCTTTTGCTTCTCCGGGTCCGTTTACCACACAGCCCATAACTGCTACTTTAATATCAAGCGGGATATCCTGCACCATGGTTTCTACCTTATTTGCAAGACCGATCAGATCGATCTGTGTGCGTCCACAGGTTGGACATGACACAACTTCTATGCCACCTTTGCGAAGCCCCAGAGTTTTCAGGATACGTTTTGCGGATTTAATCTCTTCTAAAGGTGCTCCTGTAAGAGAGACACGAATGGTATCACCGATTCCCTGATTCAGGATGATCCCCAGTCCGATAGCAGATTTAATGTTTCCGGAATAAAGAGTTCCGGCTTCTGTGATTCCTACATGAAGTGGATAATTCGTCTTCTCCGCGATCAGTTCATGAGCCTTTGCACACATAAGGACATCCGAAGATTTGATGCTGATCACCAGATTGTCATATCCCAGGTCTTCGATGATATGAACTTTATCCAGCGCACTCTCCACCAGTCCCTCTGCAGTGACTCCATGATATTTCTCCACAAGTTCTTTCTCAAGAGAACCACTGTTTACACCAACACGAATGGGTATTCCTCGCTCCTTTGCCACATCAACCACTGCTTTGATTCGCTCTGTACTGCCGATATTTCCGGGATTGATCCGGATCTTATCTGCACCGTTTTCCATGGCTGCAATGGCAAGACGATAATCAAAATGAATATCTGCCACAAGTGGTATATGGATCTGTTTTTTGATTTCCTTCAGTGCTTTTGCAGCTTCCATAGTCGGTACTGCACAACGGATAATATCACAGCCAGCCTGCTCCAGTGCCAGGATCTGAGCTACTGTCTGTTCTACATCTTCAGTTTTTGTATTTGTCATGGACTGGATTAAAATCGGGTTGCCGCCGCCAATCTTTCTGTCTCCGATCTGAATCACTTTTGTATGATCTCTGTACATAATTTTCCTCTTCTCTCATTTGGTATCAAACAGATATTCACAATCCGCTTTACAGTTTGATTAATTTACGTGTACTGCTGAACAGCTATCTGATTTCCAGAAGTTTTCTCTTCAGTTCTTCTTCCATGCGGTGCATTTCCATCTCTGCTGCCTGTCTCTTCTGACGGCCTTCCATCTGGATCCGCATCACATCATCCAGAGTCTGGATCAAATCTGCATTTGTCTTCTGGAGTGTTTCAAGGTCAACTATTCCACGCTCTGATTCCTTCGCTGTCTCAACCGTTGCCATATGAAGTGTCTCTGCATTCTTTCTGAGAAGTTCATTGGTAATATCTGTTACCTGTCTCTGTGCCTGTACCGCTTCTGCAGAGTGAGCAATTCCCAGAGCAAGCACCATCTGACTTTTCCATAATGGAATTGTGTTTACGATCGTTGTCTGTATTTTCTCAACCATTACCGTATCATTATTCTGGATCAGCCGGATCTGAGGCGCTGTCTGCATGGCAATCGTACGGGTAAGTTCCAGATCATGCAGTTTCTTTTCAAATCTGCTACATTTCTCATCCAGGTCTCTGGCTGCCTGCGCGTCTTCGGGAAGCCCGCTCAGAGCTGCCTTATTTTTCATTTCTGCAAGCTTTCCGTTTCTGGTTTCTTCCAGTTTCTTTTTTCCGGCAAGGATATACATGGTAAGTTCTTTAAAATAATTCAGGTTCTGTTCATACATCTTGTCCAGCATAGCAGAATCTTTCATAAGGCGCACCTGATGTTGCTGAAGAGAATCTGTGATCTTCTCCACATTGACTTGTGCTTTGTCATATTTGTTTTTCAGATTTTCAATCTTAGAAGTCTGCTTTCTGAAAAATCCAAAGAATTTTCCCTCCTCCTGTACATCAAAATCTTTCAGTTCTCCCACAACATTACTGATCAGTTCTCCAATCTCACCGAGATCCTGTGTCTTTACATTCTCAAGAGCTGTATCAGAAAAGTCCGCCATTTTTTTCTGAGTTCCTGCACCATACTGAAGAATCTGATTAGTATTCTCAATATCAATCTTTGCAGCAAAATCATTTACCATTTTCTGTTCTTCCGGTGTCAGTACAGGCACTTCTTCCTTCTGTGTCTGCTTTTTGGGGAGCACTTCTTCTTTCTTTTCAAACTCTCCAAGATCCGGCTCCAGTGTTAATGATGGTGTTTCCATTTCAAAATCTTTAAATTCGTTTCCCATGTCCTCTGCCGCTCCTTTTTATCCTTTTTTATTTTCAGTTCTTTTTCATTTTTGCAAAGTCATCATCTGTCAGACCTTCCTGTGCAAGCAGCGTATGAAGCACTGAAATATCACTTGAAACATCCCACGCAGTATCCTGAAAGACAGAATCCAGAAGTTTTTCAAATGCCTGATTCAGTGTATCCAGTGTATCCTCTATCTCCTTTTTGGATGCCTGGATATTCTCTCCCTGCACAGGCTGCTGATCCATTTCTTCATATGCATCCAGCAGCTTTACTGTCATGGGCAGATAATAATTCATCAGTTTCTTCAGATCCGGAATAATCTCCGGATGCTTCTGCGCCCGTTCAAAAATCTTCTCCACGATCAGTTCCATTCTGGATATTTTTGCAGAAATCTCCTCTCCCGGAATCGCATCGTTGCTCCTGTGGATCTTATCCAGAAATTCATTTCCTTTATTCAGCACTTCCTGTACTTCGGGCGGTGTGTTCTTTCTGTTTCTCTCCTGTTCAGCCTGATGTTTTTCTTCTTCCTGTTTCTTCTGCTCAAGTGCCTTCTGCGTCTGCGTATATTGCAGATAAGTCTCATTACTGGTAATCAGACAGGTTTCCTGTTCATCAATATGTCCCTGACGGAACCATCTGTCATCAATCATCTTTTTAATATCTTTTTTAACGAATTTCACCGGCTTATTTACTGCTGCTGACAATTGTTCAAAATTACAGTATGTGTGATTTCCCAGTGTATCAATATACTTCTGAAAACGTTCCAGTTTACCCAGTTTTTTAATGCCGCCTGCGAGAAGTCCCACTCCTGTCAAAGCTCCGACTGCCATAAAACAGGTTCCACCGGTCACAAGAGAACTCATATGTCCCACCGCTCCAAAGATGCTGAGGACCAGAGTTCCCAGTCCCATTCCACTGGCAAGGATTCCACCTGAAACAGCAATCATCATACCTTTCATTCTTCCCCCGGTGTTCCTTTCATAAAGAGTCAGCATCTTCTCTTTTGCTTTCTCCTTCTCAATTCTCTGACGTTCCTGCTCCTGTTCACGCTCCCGCCTGCGCTTTTCTTCAAATTCTTTTGTTTTATTGCGGTATACCCCGGAATCACCGGACTGACTGTTTCCGGTTCCAAATACATTATTCAGACCATTTTTGATTGCCTCGCTTCCGGAATCTACAGCAGAATTTACTGCGCTGTTAACAGTCTGTCCCACCGTCTGCTTAATATCCTCGGTCATCTGGCGGTAATCTTTAGTAGAAACTGCTGTGTCTATGATCTTTTTTATTTTGTCTCCAAGTTCTCCTAATTCATCAAAATTCTCGCTCATATTTTCCTCCATTTTCTATTCCATATTATAGCGAAATCCTCTATAAAAAACAAGACTGCCGGATTTTTTGTTACTGTATGTGAACAGTAACGATTTTTCAATTTTTCATTAAAATTGGAAATTTCCCATTGAACTTAGCAGACAAAAGTTTTACAATGGTAAAGAGATAAACAGTAATCACACTTGTAAATACTGTAAATATGTGTGAACGGAGGAAAGATTCATTATGGAAAAAAAGAATATCGACTGGAGCAGCTTAGGCTTCGGTTACGTACAGACCGATTATCGTTATGTATCTAAATTCAAAGACGGCGCATGGGATGCCGGAGAACTGACAACAGATCCTAATGTAACACTGAACGAATGTGCAGGTGTTTTCCAGTATGCGCAGACAGTTTTCGAAGGAATGAAGGCTTACACTACAGAAGACGGACATATCGTTACTTTCCGTCCTGACTTAAATGCAGAACGTATGGCAAACTCAGCAAAGAGACTTGAGATGCCTGTATTCCCGGAAGACCGTTTTGTTGATGCAATTGTTCAGACTGTAAAAGCTAACGCAGCATATGTTCCGCCATACGGTTCAGGCGCAACTTTATATGTTCGTCCATATATGATGGGTACTAACCCGGTTATCGGTGTAAAACCTGCTGATGAGTATATGTTCCGTGTATTCACTACACCTGTAGGACCATACTTCAAAGGTGGTGCTAAACCGATCACAATCCGTGTCAGTGATTTCGACCGCGCTGCACCTCATGGAACAGGCCATATCAAAGCAGGTCTTAACTATGCAATGAGCTTACATGCAATCGTAGATGCTCACAAAAACGGATTCGATGAGAACATGTATCTTGATGCAGCTACACGTACCAAAGTAGAAGAAACAGGCGGTGCTAACTTCATCTTCGTTACAAAAGACGGCAAAGTTGTCACACCGAAGTCCAACAGTATCCTTCCTTCTATCACACGTCGTTCCTTAATCTATGTTGCCAAGGAATACCTGGGATTAGAAGCTGAGGAAAGAGAAATATACTTCGATGAAGTGAAAGATTTCGCTGAATGTGGTCTCTGCGGTACTGCTGCAGTTATCTCTCCTGTCGGAAAGATTGTTGACCATGGTAAAGAAATCTGTTTCCCAAGCGGAATGGAGAAGATGGGTCCGGTTATCCAGAAACTCTATGACACATTAACAGGTATCCAGATGGGACGTATCCAGGCTCCGGAAGGATGGCTGAAAGTTATTGAATAAATAACATCTGACTGCCAGACAGTTAACGTCTTTCAACATCAGAAGAATTGTTGCTGTTCATACACTGCTATCCCGCTGAGGACGTAATGAATAGTAACGTAGATTTTCACTATACAAAAACATCCCTCAGAATCAGTTTAAACACATTCTGAGGGATATTTTTTTCTTTTACATCACTGGCTTTTCCGGCTCTGCTTTGTTCCTTCTATTTCTTTCTCTCATACTTCACAAACTGATACTCCAGATCAAAGTATGTCTGCTCATCGCTCTCTCCCGTAATTTCCCATTCATCATCTTCGTCCAGATTTGGGAAATGACTGTCTGCTTCATATGCAAAGTCAATCTTTGTCACATGAGCTACATCACAGTACGGAAGCATCTGCGCATAAATGCTGTCACCACCTATACAGTAAACATCTTCTGCCGGATATTTCTTTATCTCTTCCAGTGCTTCTTCAATACTGTGTACTATGATCGCACCCTTTACCTCATATTCTTTATTGGATGTGATCACAATATTGATCCTGTTTTTAAGCGGAAGTCCGTTTGGAAAACTTTCCAGAGTTTTTCTTCCCATCACTACTACTTTTCCACTTGTTTCCTCACGAAACATCTTCATATCTGCCGGAATACTTACCAGAAGCTGGTTGTTCTTGCCGATTCCCCAGTTTTTATCTGCTGCTACGATAACATTCATTTGAATTTTCCTCTCTTGATTTTATATTGTCAATTTAAGTCAGGCGAACAAGATCATCCGCATTCGCTACTTGCTCATAACCAGATAATTGCTCCACAGTTTGGTCAAACGGCAATCGGAATATTCTTAATCTGCGGCCATGTCTCATAATTCTCCACGATCAGGTCATCTGTTGTAAACTGATAGAAATCTTTTACTTCCGGATTCAGTTTCACAACAGGTGCAGGATATGGTTTTCTCTGGATCAGTTCCTTTATCAGCGGGATATGACGGTCATAGATATGGCAGTCTGCCACTACATGAAGCAGTTCCCCTGCTTCCATATCACATACCTGAGCCATCATCATAAGCAGAAGTGCATACTGACATACATTCCAGTTATTCGCTGCAAGGATATCCTGTGAACGCTGATTGAGGATTGCATTCAGAGTCAGCTTATCGTTCCCCGGTGTCTGTGTCACATTAAATGTCATGGAATATGCACAGGGATACAGATTCATCTCATGGAGATCCTGATGCACATAAATATTGGTCATAATTCTTCGGCTGAACGGATTATTTTTCAGATCATAGATCACTCTGTCTACCTGATCCATCATTCCTTCTTTGTACTGATGTTTCACGCCAAGCTGATACCCATATGCCTTACCGATAGAACCACTCTCATCTGCCCAGCTGTCCCAGATATGGCTGTGAAGATCATGGATATTGTCTTACTTTAATCCCCTTTCTGCTCATGCAGCAGCCACAGTTTCTTCTCCAGACACCGAAATTCCACTCTCGTCACATCTGCACAGTACTCTCCGTCTGCATGGAGCACCATTGGCTTATCCAGAATCAGGCGAAATCCTTTTTCATTTCTGATAGTAAAACCATTAATATGCTCCTGCTTTGCAGCAACCAGAAACGGAAGCAGGAAAAAAGTCTGCCATTTGGCGATTCCGGATGCACTGCCAAGCGAGAGCAGACCGTCCTGCACCGATGCATGAGGTGCCATAGGAACCCCTCCGCCTTCTGCCGGCAGATTCATAGCTGCCGCAAAGATCATCTTCGGAAGAATATAGCCTCCATGTTCTGTCACCACCTTTGCATTGGCTGTCTCCATGGTAAAAAGAGACTGCACCGTCAATGCAAGATATGTAAGCTTACCCAGATGGAAACGGTTTAAAACCTGTTTCAGTCTGGAATGAAGTGCTTTTTTACACACAAGTGCATCCAGTCCCAGGCCGGAACTGATTCCAAAAATCCGCGGCTTCTCACAGCCTTCCCAGCTTACCTGCCCCAGATCTATCCTGTAAAGTGCTTCACCTCTCTGATCCTTTCGGATACAGGCACAGATTTCCCTCAGGCTCTCCTTCGGTGTTTTCGGCAGTTTCAGATTTCTGCCAAAATCATTCCCTGAACCAGTGGGGATCACGCCCAAACGTACCTTATCAAAGTCAGTAATACCTGCTCAGCCAGTTTCGCGGCATGCCCTTCATATCTGGTCATATGGGCTTCATATTTTATTTTGTATCCCCGAAGCAGACACTGTGTCTCATTCCATACCCTGTGCGCCCGCCCTGTACCCGCTCCATTATTTACAATAATCTGTATCCTTCTCATTCTTCCTCACTCATATATTATATTTTCTGCCGTTTCTTCTATCTCGTTATAAATGCCAATACCTATACTATACAATATTTACCCATCACATACAAGACTTCGAAACTTCGAAATCCTCTTTCGTTACAATTCTATGATTTTGTCAAAAAGTCAAAATAATATATAAATCCATCAAAATATTGAAAGCATTTTCTCCATAAAGTGTTTATTATATATTTATACAATATAACTATACACAAATTCAAGAGTATCAGGAGCAACAGATATTTACAGCAATCCTCGTAAATAACGCATATTGAGAGGATTGCTATAGTCAGCTCACATAATTCTCACTCAAATCAAACGTACTAAAATATAATATTATCAGGAGGTCTTTACAATGGAAAAAAGATGGTGGAAAGAAAGCGTCGTATATCAGATCTATCCTCGCAG
>QWCK01009886.1_pt1 | contig 11146 bp, 11 predicted proteins | sample 1972571 | NCBI WGS metagenome assembly QWCK01 (sample SAMN09866710, study PRJNA288562) | Human gut metagenome isolate term2_stool, whole genome shotgun sequencing... | isolation source: gut | host: Homo sapiens | place: USA: California | reverse complement strand
CCTACACAAATACAAAAGGAGGTCATTAGACATGAGTAAAAAATTACTTGCACTACTACTTGCTATGATCATGATAGTAGGCTCATTTACTTCAGTTCTAGCTGAAACTACTACTCCTGCTGACGATAAAAAAGCAGAAGAAGTAAAGACAGAAGACAAGAAGGATGAAAAATCCGAAGAAAAAACTGAAGAAAAGACAGAAGAAAAGAAGGAAGAAGAACCTGTTAAGGACGAAGCTCTAGAAAGAGCTATCAAAGTTCTTAAGAAGGCTGGTTTCATCACTGGTTATTCAGCAGATTCAGACGACTTCAAGGTAGAAAAGAACGTTAAGAGTACATCGCAGTTGCTAAACAACAAGGCTTTGTAAACGGTTACACAGACGGAACATTCAGACCAGACAGACAAATCTCTTACCAAGACATGGCTACAATGCTTACAATCGCTCTTGGCCAAGCAGAAGTTGGTACAGTATATCCAGCAGGATACATTGTAAAAGCTCAACAACTAGGTCTATTTAACGACGTAAAAGTTCCAGCTTACACTGACATGGCTACTAGAGGAGACGTTTTCAAGATGCTTTACAACATGATTAACTGTAAAGAATTTGGCGAAAGAAAGATTGATAAAGCAATCGTTCTAGAAAACTCTAGAGTTGAAAAGATGAACGACGACGAAATTGTTGTTGAAGTTATTAAACCTGTTCAAGAAGCTAACTGGGTAGGCGCAACTAGATCAAAGAGAGGCGACCAACACAAATATAAACTTGACAAAGAATTAATGAGAGACCCTGAAGAATTACTTGGTAAAGTAATCGATATCACAACTGATAAAGATAACAACGTTATTGAAATCAATGTTGATAAGACTTACGACTATGTAGAAGGTAAGATTGTTGATGTTAATTCTAAAAAGTTTGAATTAAATGGTGACAGAAGATATACTGCTTTATTTGATGAAAGATATGACAATGAAGATGAAAGAATCTACAGAACATATCTAAACAATAAGGACTACAAATATGAAGATTTTGCTGCAAAATATGAATCAGTAAGATACGATTTTGCTAGAGCAACTATTAAGAATGGTAAAGTAGTATTTATCGATGCTTATCAATTTAACGACGTAGCACCAGTTACAGAAGTTAAAGATGAAACTGTTTATTACCTAGACGATTCAAGAGACGCTAGAGTATCAAAAGCATCTGACTTAGATGAAAGAGTTGTATTCCATGACAAGAACGGTTACACAGTTGGTAAAGTAAAAGATATCGTTAAAGACGATGTTATCCACTTCTACAACAACTATGAAAACGCTATCGTTAGAAAAGATGCTACAGTAAAAGCAAAATTTGAAAAAACTGTTCAACATCCATACGGAAGCTATGTTGTAACTAAAGATGCTGAATATCTATTAAAATTTGCTAAATACCTAAAAGCTATCTATAGCTTAGAAGGAAAGAACTACTTTGTAGTAGATGATAGACATGACTTAAGATTAGCTATTGAAGATGATGTTAAGATTTTATTAGCTCTTGACAACTCAGTTCAATTAGTTGAATCAGCTAAGTCTTGGAAAGATGGTATCTATGCTGTAAATAGAATTAGATCAAACGGTGAAGTACAATTATTACCTTCAAGCGAAGATGCTTTCTGGGCTAAAGAAGGTAGAAATACTTACTACTTTGAAGATAATAAGATTTTAAACAACTATACATTACAAAATGCTTTTGAATATGGCGATATCGTTTACTACGAAGGAGCTGGAGAAGAAGAAATTGGTTGCATGGGAGTAATCTTAGGCAGACAAGATTACATGTTAAAATTAATGAAGGCATCTATCAACTATAGATACATTCAAGCTGGTAACATGCAATATAGACACTTTGAAAACCTACACGCTTATTCATTAAATAAGAACAACGAATTAACACAAGTTAAAGATATCAACAAGTTTATCGAAGATAACAAAAATAATACTTTACTAAGAGCTTATGTTCTAAGCGAAGGTGAGTTTGCTAGAAAGTTAGATAACCTTGATATAGAACACTATAAATTCTTAAGCAATAACGATGGTATTGCAAGCGTTGTAATATTCCAAAACGCTGTTAACAAAACAGCTGTTAAAGAAATTTACGCTGTAGCAAAAGACAAATATGCAGCTCTTCAAAACAAGAGACTAACTGATGCAAGATTTGTTGACGCAGACGGAAAAGAATATGTAGTAAATCTACTTCCAAGTACTAAAGACTTCGGTGTTGATGACATAGTATTACTAGAATTAGTAAAAGAAACTATAGACAATAAGGACAAAGTTCTTACTGGTAGAGTTGCTGATGTTGTAATTCCATCAGGACAAACACCTGACAGACTTGTAAAAGTTGATGGAAGAAATACATTTAAGATTGGTACAAAAGAAGTTTATATGTACAGCGGAACAACAATCTTCAACAACAACGATGGAGATTACGCACAAGTTTATTACCTAGATGATGCTAAAACTTATCTAGAAGTAGTAAGATTTGTTAGACCTGACGACGTTCCAACATTAACTATATTAACAGATGTAAAGAACAATGGTTCTTCAACTTCTTATATTACAGTTAGAGAAAATGGTTACTACAAATCATACACTGTAGATCCTAGAACTGAATACACTAGAATAGTTCGTGATATGGATGGCAGAATGCATGAAGAATTTGTAGGCAGAGGATATGCTGGATTAGCAATATTTGAAACTATGTTCTTAAACGGTGAAGTAGAAGTTGTAGCTGATAGATACAATAACGCTTCAAAAGTTATTGGTAAGAAAGGTGCAGCTGTACCACCTACAGCTAAAGAACAAGCAAAAGCTAACTTAAAGAAAGCTGAAGATATAGTTAAGGGATTAGCAACTAATAATGAAATTGTTTTCCCTTCAACTGAAACTAAATCTGAAAGAGAAGCTTATGTAAGTTTAATTATTGATGAACTTAAGAAAGCAGGTTTATTTAGCACAGATGCCAACGGAGCTGAAAATGGTAAGATTCACTTAAACGTTGACACAAATAATCCATTTACAGTTAAAGTATCAAGCAGAGAAGATGCTACTTTACCTGTAGTAACTATAGCAAACCAAAAAGTTACTAAGTTAACTGCAGCACAAGAAGAACAAGCTAAAAATGATAAGAGATTACCAGAATTATTAGCATTAGTATCTCCAGCTTCTGAATTAACTGAAGCTGAAATGACTGTAGCTAATGTACAAACTTATGTTAACAGAGAAATCCAAAAAACTTATCCAACTGAATCTGTAAAAGTTACAGCTGTAACACTAGTTTCTGGAAAAGAATACAAAGTTGCAGTAGAATATGGTTCAGCTAACGTAGCTACTGGAGAAGTAAAAATATTAGCAAAATAGTTAATAATTAACTAGAATAAAAGAGGAGGGTCGTATGACCTTCCTTTTTTGTACATAGAATAGTTTGTTTAGATAAATTGATATATGGGTAAAAAATTTAAGAAAATATAAAATTAAGGAGTGATTATATGGCTAATTGTGCATATAAAGACAAAGAAAGAACAAAATTAATTTATGCTGACGAAGCTACTGATAAAGATGCTATCTATTATTGTCCAAATAAAGAATGCACTGCACATATGCAGCTATGTTCTTTAGATGGAGAAAGGAAACGTTATTTCAGCGCGAAAAAATCAAATCATAAACATATTGAAAATTGCATTTATTATAAATCTAATATAAATTTTAATAGAAATGATTATGATGAGGATCAGTTTGATTTTGAAGAAGCAATTAAAAGTATGTTAAATATGGAAAAACAAGAAAAAAGCGATAGAACTGATTCTAAAAATGATAATAAAACGTCAGAGGGAAGTAACAAAAAATTGCCTATTCATACAATACTACAAATCTATTCTATGTGTAAAGAATTAAAGCATACTGAAATGTATGCAAATCATCTAGTAAGTAGTATGTTATTAGATGATAGATCGGTTGATTGTTATATAGACAGATATGAAGGCATATTTTTAATAGAAGCTAAGCCAAAGAGTTATTTGTATCATAAAACACTACCTGAGATATATTTAAGTGCTCCAATTAATAATAAAGAGTATTCAATAGTGTTAAATTTTGATGATGAGAAATTATATAAAGATTTAAGATCTGATTTATTTGATAACATAGAAAATATTGTCATCATTGCTGGTATATGGCATAGAGATGTCGATGATAATACTTACAAGACTCAAGTAACTACTAAGAAGCAAATACGTATATTAAATAAAAAAATAGTATTCTAAAATAACAAACATATGAAAAAAATAAATAATGAAGCGTGCTATTTATAATTAAAAAGTCTGAAATAGTGTCATATATAATAGAGGGTTAAAGAGTATAAATATTCAATTTATTAAAAGGAGTGAGTTTATGAATTGGGAAGAGTTTAAAGATAAAGTGAAGCTTATATTGTGGCCTATGTACAACGTGTTTAATATAGAATTCTTAGATGATATGATTACTTACAATGTATATGGACAAAATTTTAGCTATACAATTAAAGAATTTAAAGAATTGAATAAGGCTGCGAAAGAATCAGAATTTGTGGGACTTAATGTGCTTAATCAAAATACTATTGAAATTCCACTAATGGCTTTAACTTATCAGTCTAGATCGATGGATAGGCTAAAAGATATTGGAATACTTGAAGATAAAGATTTAGGAATTACTTATGAAGTTCATAAAGCTTCTGATCTTATGATATATAATATTCTATATAAACTAGATGCTAGTAATTATGAAGCGCAGTACCTAGATTTCTCGAACTTTCCAGAAAAAAAGACTTTAAGATTGTTTAATTTACTTCGAAATTTTCTAAACTGGCCATACACTATGACTATAAGATATAAAGACAGAATATATAATGAAAAGCTAATTAGTTTAGCAAGGTCTTATTTATTTAGTGCAGCATATAATTTTGATTATTATGTAAGGTTAGCTGAAAATTTAGAGGACGTACTAGGACCAAGATTAAAAGGCAAGATTATTAAACACAGATCTGATGAAATTAAGCCACCTAATCAAATTTATAAGGACTATGTACTTGAACAATACAATATGGCGGCTTCATCGAGAGATCCAATGATACAATTTATCGGATACTATCATGTGATGGAATACTTCTTTGATCAAGTATATGAGCTGGATTTGCTAGAAGGACTAAAGAGTTTAAATAAAGAACCGGACTTTTCGTTAAAAAAGGAAAAGGATTTAAAAAAGATAATTAAATTATTTGATGGCAAGTATCCAGACGGTAAAGCTGGAGATGAAAAAAAGAAGCTAGAAATGGTTTTATCAAATTATGTAAATATTGACAGTGTAGTATATAATATTGAGTTAAACAATGCAGACTCGATAGATCATTATAAAGATAAGGAAGTTTCTTTTTCTGGTGGATCGAAGGTAGATTTAAAATCTTCTAATAAGGACGAAATAATTTCTAATTTAAAAAACAGGATATACGATACAAGAAATTCATTAGTTCATGGAAAATCATATGAATTTAAGAAAAGTGTTAGACAGATTTATAATCCTTTTAAAGATGAAGAAGAATTAGAGAATGAAATACCACTTATTAGAGCTATAGCTGAACAAGTTATAATTAATACAGCAGAAGATTTATAACTTTAACACTCATTACACAAAACTGACCACTCAAAATCCCTCATACGCGTTTTATTTATTAAAGAAGACCCATTGTACCCCTTTCCATACAAAAGAGCACTACGGGTCTTTTATGATGTCTTACGCCATTCGCATAATATTTCCACTGTTTTAGGCGATTTATTTTCTTTTAGGGGATATAATTTAATATACATTTGATTTTTTACTTGGGACGCAGCTGATGCGTCTTTTTTTTATGCCACGATATCACTTTTTTTACAAATCCGGAGTATTTTTTGACTTTTTTCAGTCTATACCGTTAGGAAAGTAAAAATTGGAGGTGATGTAGTGGAAAGACTTAAAAGATTAATTCTTATTTATTTTATAATTAGTTTTTTGGAAAAGATATTAGCTTTAATAAAGCTTGTTCTTTAATAACTATCTATTCTTTTTTTGTCTATTTGAAACAAAAATCCATTTCCCCCTCTCTTGTTTCAGAAAACGCCATTTTTTTGAAACAAGGCTATTTTTTTCTTTTCATTTTTCAATTGATCTTGTGGACGAATTTTTCGACCTCAAGTTTATCGGCACAAAGACATTACCATAACCATAACCATAACCATAGCCATAATCATCATCTCAAGGCAAAAAAAAGGGGTGGGTACCTATGTACTCACCCTTGCATCTTCTCGTCGTATGCTTTACTGATTCTGTCGCAGTCCTTGATCCTGTCTCTGATTGTCCTTTTCTTTGCCAAAACTGGTATCCTCGTTAGGCCTCTTATGTGTATGTAGCCGTCTTCTATGTCGTAGATTAGCTCTCTGTTTAGGTAGATCATGGATCCGTCGCCTTTGGAGCGAACCTCTCTACACCTGATGCCGACTAGCTTTGTCTCTCTAATGACGAGGGCGAGGCCGGTCTTTTTCTTGGCGATGGTCTTGGCCCACTTTTTGTAGCCTTTTTCGTCTGCGAGTTTCTCCTGAAACAGTCTCGAGATGGCTGTTCTGATTGATACGTGCAAATTTTCTGCACTCATGTCTTCGTATATGGCAACCGTCGTGTTCATTCCATCTTTATCATAAGCTGGGATTAAGGCTGTCAATAGCTTTGTTCTAATTTTTACCATTTTCATGGAAATTTCTTAAAAATCATACTTTAGGTGTATGTTTGTTTTGCTTTTTATATAGGCGCCTTAACTTTTTTAGTAGGGCGTTTATTTTTCTTGCGGCTGTGTTTCTTGAAAATCCTAGTGCGCGACCGATGTCTTCGTAGTTCATCTCGGTATAATAACGTAAATAGATGAGCTTTTCTTCTTCGTATGTCAGTTCTTTAAAGACTTTGCCGAGTGTGTCGTTATAGAATAGTGCTTCGAAGTCGTCCATGCTGGTCTCGTCCTCGACTAAAAATGCATCGTCTAGTGGGGTGGTGACGACTTGTTTTTTATACTTGCCAAGCAAATGGTATTTCATGCGTGACTCGATGTATGCGAGTGCGTGTGCGCCTTTCGCGGGGTCGAAGTCTAGGAGCGCCTCGAGTGTTATGACTCTAAGCTCTTGCATGAGGTCGTCCCACTCTTTAAAGTTCGGGTAGTAGCGCTTAATCATGGTGATCATGAGGGGTTTGAGCCTTTCCATTGCCACGGGATCGACGTGTCTACTTGCCTGATAGTCCATCGCAACTTTGTCGTAATTGATTTGCATCTGTCTTTCTCCTTTCTCTATTGTTAAGATGACGGCAAATTTTGGACATTGGGACGAACAATTGGACGTTTGGCTGCACCATTTCCATAATTATGCTTAGACAATGTATGGGAAATATTATCATGATTTTGTATATATTAAGTGTAGGCAGGGACCTACGGAAAGGGGGTGAGATGATGATTAAGAACAGTGTTAAGGTGTATTTCACTAGCGAAGGCAGCGACGGTACTAAGAGAAATTTCTCTAGAACTGTAAACTACGTCAATGGCGATGCGAGTGAAGGGGATCTTGCTGAGTTTAAGACTGCTTTCTCTCAAATTCTTGGTAAACAGATTCCAAAACCCAAAGGAAGGGCTTGACGCTGATGCTGTGAAAAATGCTTTTGCGAATATCGTTACTAAAAAGCTTATTGTGAATAAGGATGGTAGCGAGGTGAATGCGATGGATTCCGCTAAGATAATCACAACTAGTACAGAGGTTCTATTTTAGTTGATACTCATGTCGATAAAATAAAATAGTGCAGGTAATTAAGGAGAGGGTATATCAAAATGATATGCTCTCTTTTGTTATTGACGATATATGACGTTTAATGTATAATTTATATAGGAAAATATTATAGAATATAAAATTTATTAAAAAAACTTGACAAAGTGCTATAAATCTGGTATTATTATCTTACAGATAGAGGCAGTGTTATTAGCCAACGAGAGGGAATGCTTTGTTAAGAAGTGTTCCCTTTCGTCTTTTAAGGAGTTAAAAAATGAAACCTTTTAAAACTATTGATGAGCAAATTAATATACTTAAAACTAGGGGTTTAGTTATTGACAGTAAAAATGCTAATGAAATACTTTTTAAAGAAGGTTATTACAATATTATTAATGGATATAAGGATATATTTTTAGAAGACGGTGAAAAAGAAACTTTTATTACTAACACTAAATTTTCTGATATTTATATGTTATATCATTTTGACAATCTTCTTAGAGATAATATTTTAAATGTTTGTATTTCTATTGAAAACATTTTAAAAACTGTAATTGCTTACTATATATCTAAAGAATATGATGTGTTTGAGGATAATTATTTAGATAGAAATAACTATCGTACTGGAAGATTTATAGTAACAAGCTTCGGATCTGAATATGAAATTGATGCTGTTTTAAGAAATTTAAATGAAATTAAGCAATCAAGTAGTCAGCCGTATAAGCATTACAAAGAGAAGCATGGACACATACCAGCTTGGATATTACTTAAAGGTGCAAATTTTTGGACCATAAAAACGTTTTTAAAATTACAAAAAAGTGATATTAAAAATATGATAACGTCAACTTTGTTAGATAAAAATCTTGACTATATAAATGAGGATGATAAACAATTCTTGTCTGATATAGTACACATAATTTATAAATTTAGGAACTGCGCAGCTCATGGTGGAAGGATGTATAACTTAAATATTAAAAAGAAGACTTCAAATAGAGACAGTGATATTATTAAATATTACAAACCTTTTCATGATAAAATAAATATATCAAGTGGGCAGTATAATAAGGGCTACGGTCAATCGGACTTTTACGCATTTTACTATGCTGTAAAACAACTACTACCAAACAATGAATATTTAAGCTTTAATAGATTAGTCATTGATTTGCTAAAAACAATAAAATCACAATATTGTGATAAATATTCTACTGTGCTTGAAATGATGGGCATTCCTATGCACATGCTTAATATGCCAGAAGAAATGATTTTTATGTAGTATATTTTATTTTTGGGCTTGATTTAACTTGCAGCAAGTTGCAAATGTATGATTTATTTGGATAGATTTATGATGTAAACATAGTGAAATAGAGCTTTTTATGAAGTCAAAATAGAAAATTTAACTTGCAGCAAGTTGCAATACACAGAATTAATGACTATGTCGCATATCAATTTGATATGCGATTATTTTTTTATGTGTGTGTGGGGGGGGGAGTGAGTGGGTTACAAAATGTAACCATCTGAATAAATATAAAAAAACTATTGACAATATGTGTAATAATACGTATAATATATATGGGAGGTGCTTTATGAAAAATTATAAGGATAAGTATATCTATCCAGCGATATTTGATTATGCTGACGATGGAATATCTGTAGAGTTCCCAGATTTGCAAGGTTGCTTAACTTTTGGAGATACTGAGGAAGAGGCTTTGTTGATGGCAAAGGAAGTTTTAGGCTTATGGATGGAGAATCTTGAAAGCGACAACGAAGATATACCAAAGGCAAGCTCTTTACTGGATATAAAGCTCGAAGACAATCAAAGAGCTGTACTGATTGATGTATGGATGCCTCTTGTTAGAAAGGCTATAATGAATAAGGCTATAAAGAAAACTCTAACTATACCTCAATGGCTGGATATAAAGGCGAGGGAAGAGGACATTAATTTTTCTCATGTATTGCAAGAGGGACTAAAAAGAGAATTAAATATTCAATAGAATAGACTAGCAAAATTATAATATTCTGATATTCATAATGGGAAAAAGTCACTTGTCGACAATCTGCTCGTGAGTGAAAAAATTAAAAAAACTATTGACAAATGTTTAACATATGTTATAATAGTCTTGTAAGGAGGATTCCTTATGAAGAGTTATAACTCAAGGGAGCTAATCAAAGAGGCTAAGAAGCGAGGCTTTGTCTTAATTAGAGTGAATGGCAGCCATCATATTTTTAAAAATTATGATACTGGAGCCATTCTTAATATACCTCATCCAAGAGATGGGTTCAAAGCTGGAACTTTAAAGAGCATTTTGAAAACACTGGGGATGTAAATCCCCTTGCTCCCCCACTTGTTAAAGGAGTGTTTACATGAAAAAACAAGATAGTGTAACTTATTTAGCTATTTTTAGCAAGGAAAGTGACGGTGGCTACTCTATTGAAGTGCCTGCAATTGACGGCGCTTATACATGCTCGGACACATTCGAAGAGGGCGTAAGATACGCACAAGAGGTTATTGGACTTTGCCTATACGATGAAGAGAAGGAAAAAACTGATTATCCAGACGACATTAATATGGATGAGCTTGATCTTAAAGAAGGCGACTTAGCTGTTTATGTCAATGTTTACTTGCCTTATCAATTCTCTTTGGTTAAGGAAGTTTACAAAAATAAGATGGTGACCTTACCAACTTGGCTTGAGGCGCTTGCTAAGAATAAGAACATAAATTTCTCAAGAGTTTTGACTGAGGGTTTGAAGAAGGAATTGAATATTAAATAGTTTATGAGAGGGCTATGGGCTCTCTTTTTTTTATTTTGCGTTCGATTTGCACATCGAAAATTGTTTTCGTCGCTTGCTGGTCTACGAAAACTGATAATTTCTAAGCTTGTTCACCTGCGAGCCCATATTCGTTCGCTGCGCTCAGCTAGATGGTCTCGCGGGCGGCTCACTTCGCAAAGAAATTAAAACAGTTTTCTCCGAATGCTGCGCTCGTGAAAATCAATTTTCTCACTAAAGTCATCTTTATCCAAATCGCTTCGCATAGCGCAAAGGTTCACGTCCATTATGGACGGGGTTCTTCACTAAATGTTTTGTGGTAGGGAAAAAGTGAGTTGTCGACCATTTACCCAGCGTATACCATCTGTCCGTCATATGCCATCCACACGACATTAGCCTAGCAAAATCAATCGAAGGGGCAAGACCATTATGATGGTCACGGCTATTACTCATAAAATATTTTCCAAGTTCTTGTAATTTCATCTCAAATAAGGTATAATAAAGAGTGAAGTAATTTAAAGAAGGTGAAAAGATGGGAT
>QWCK01005677.1_pt2 | contig 11146 bp, 8 predicted proteins | sample 1972571 | NCBI WGS metagenome assembly QWCK01 (sample SAMN09866710, study PRJNA288562) | Human gut metagenome isolate term2_stool, whole genome shotgun sequencing... | isolation source: gut | host: Homo sapiens | place: USA: California | reverse complement strand
GGTAAGCACTTCTGCTTTCCTTTTTTATTTGCGTTTTTTAAATCTAAGCTTTGCAATTTTCCAAAGGTCTCTAATCTCTCTCACACCTAAGGCATGAAGTGCAACGGCATATACCGCCATAGCCACAGCTACTATAATGAGAAGCAAAACAAGCATTGCCATTCTTGCTCCGATGACGCTTCCCAACGTCCTTACAAAGACCGGTTCCAAGGGGAAGTATAAAAGACATATAAGTCCCAAGAGGACAGATGCCATAATAGTCTTTATAAAAGCTCTCACATAGGACTTGGTGCCCAAGTTGCCGATTTTCTTCCGAAGCAGCCTAAAGGACAGAAACATAGCTACTGTAGTTGCAATACTTACAGAAGTTGCCAAGCCTTGGATGCCGAACTTGTGTGCCACAAGAATATTCAAAGCGATATTAATAAAAACATTGACACCGCCCACGATAAAGGGAGTCTTAGTGTCGTGAATTGAATAGTAAACCCTGTTAAGTACATTTGAAATTGAAATGGAAATAAGGGCAACGGTGTAACATCTTAAAGTCGTCGTAACTTGGTAGGCGTCATCGGCTGTAAATCTGCCGTGCAGGTAGACAATGTCTACAAAGGGCCTTGCCAAAATTATAAGACCTACCGTGGCGGGAACTGTAATAAAAAATACAGTTTTAACCCCGGCGTTCATAACCCTTTTACCTTTCATAATATTTCCCGAACCGAATTCTCTTGAAAGAATGGGGAAAATTATTGCCGTAATTGCGGTAATAAATATACCAAGTATCATCAGATTTAATTTATTTGCATAGTCCAAGTTGGAGGGCGCACCCTCTCCAAGTCCTCCTGCAATAGTCCTATTGACAATGACATTTAAGTCGTTGATGGACGTGCTGATAAGGACGGGGATTGAAAGTATAACCGCCTCTTTAACATATTTGTTTTTAAAGTCGATAATAAGCTTCGGTCTGTATCCCGCTCTAAAGGCGTCGGGAAGTAAAAATATAACCTGTGCCACAATCCCCAGGACACTTGCAACGGTAAGACCGACAATGCCGAAGGAATGAACAAAAAAGTTCAGGTAAATAATGTAGACCAAGTTTAAAGGTATGGCTACGGCACCTGCCGCCGCAAAGCGACCTTCGTATTGCAAAAATCCTGTCAAGACTCCCACAATTGCGGAGAAAATCATTACAGGCATTCCCACCTTGGTAAGTTCCGCCGCCAAGAGGAATGTGTCCTCAGGCGCAAGGTATGCCGTAAGCATAGCCACCTGTTTTGAAAAAATCATTCCAAGAGCCGCGACGACAGCTGAAATAATTACAACAGATGAGAGCATATTATTTGTATATACAAGCTTCTTACCTTCTCCCAAGTCGTGTTCCATCTTTTGAATCCCCGGTATAAAAGTTGTGGCAATTGCCGCAGTAATAAGAGCAGAGATTAAAGCCGTAGCCGATTGAGACAAAGTAAAAGCGTCTTTTTCCATTCCGGATCCGAATTTTGAGGCGATTAAAATCTCTCTATATAGGCCCAAAATTTTTCCAATTAGGGCAAAAAAAACAATTGCAAAGGTAGACCTGGCAATTTTTTTAGTCGATTTTTCCATATTTCCTCCATTTACTGTAGTATATTAATTATTACTTATGTTGTCAAACGAGTAAAACTCTTGTGCTATAATAGCAAAAAGGAGGCGAAAATGAATACTTTTGATTCAATTAAAAGGATTAAACCTTACTTTAAAAAATACAGAACGGTTTTATACTTAGACTTATTTTGCGCATCACTTACAACGGTAGCGGACATAACACTACCTCTTATATTAAAATTTTTAACTCAAACTGCAATGGACGATCCCCTTAACTTTACAATGAATGTAGTTTTAAAAATTGCCCTTTTGTTTTTTGTAATAAAAATCATAGATATAATTGCCGGATACTATATGGCCAGTATCGGTCACATAATGGGCGCAAAAATTGAGACGGAAATGAGAAGGGACATATACTCCCATCTTCAAACACTATCCGACTCCTTTTACAACGAGGCTCGCATCGGACAAATTATGAGCCGTATTACAAACGACCTCTTTGACATAACGGAGTTTGCACACCACTGTCCCGAAGAATACTTTATCGGCGCAATAAAAATTATTGTCACCTTTGTAATTTTAATGAGTATTAATGTGCCCATGACACTTATTATCTACGCAATAATTCCCTTTATGTTTATAGTTGCCGCAAAGTACAGAAAGAAAATGAGAGAAGCGCAACAGAGACAGCGTGTTCACATTGGAGATATAAACTCGGAAATTGAAGACAGTCTTTCAGGCATAAGAGTAGTGAGAAGTTTTACAAATGAGGAGCTTGAAAAAGACAAGTTCAGCGAGTCCAACAACTACTTCTTGGGCATTAAAAAATCCTACTACAAAAACATGGCGGCATTTATGACTGTCACAAGAACCTTTGACGGCATAATGCATCTTGCCCTCATCTTAACCGGGGGCTATTTTATGATACAGGGCACAATTGACCCTGCAGACTTAATAGTCTATGTAATGTATGTAAGGACAATGATAATGACTGTAAATAGAATTGTAGAATTTACGGAGCAGTTCCAAAAAGGCATTACAGGCATAGAGAGATTTGGAGAAATAATGGACATTGAGCCTGAGATTAAAGACACTCCTGGCGCAAAAGATATAGAAAATGTATCGGGCAACTTGGAATTTAAAGACGTATGGTTCAGGTATCAAAAAGACCTTCCCTATGTAATAAAGGACTTTAACTTGAAGATAAGTCCCGGGGAAAGTGTGGCAATAGTAGGCCCCTCAGGTAGCGGCAAGACCACAATCTGTAACCTTATCCCGAGATTTTACGAAGTCACTGAAGGACAGATCCTACTTGACGGCAAGGACACAAAGGACATAACCTTAAAGTCCCTTAGAGAAAACATCGGCATAGTACAACAGGACGTGTACCTCTTCTCAGGAAGTATATTGGACAACATTCGCTACGGCAGAGAAGATGCAACCTTTGATGAAGTAGTGGAAGTATCCAAGATGGCGGGGGCGTATGAATTTATTAAAGAAATGCCTGAGGGCTTTGACACTCACGTAGGAGAAAGAGGAGTAAAACTATCCGGTGGACAAAAACAGCGCATCTCAATAGCGAGAGTGTTCTTAAAAAATCCTAAAGTATTAATATTGGACGAAGCCACATCGGCACTGGATAACGAAAGCGAATTAATAGTGCAGCAGTCCCTTGAAAGACTTACAAAGGGAAGGACGACACTAACCATCGCCCACAGACTCACCACAGTTCAAAACTCCGACCTTATCCTTGTCATGTCGGAAGAAGGCATAGTAGAACGAGGCACTCACGAAGAACTCATGGCAAAAAAATCCTACTACTACAACCTGTATACAAAGGGCGGCTTGTTAAATTAATCTTTAGCGGCACATATTTAATAAAAAAAAGACCTCAATATATTTATATCGAGGTCTTTTTTAATTTATTTAGCCTGAATTAATTATTTTATAAGTTCAACCCAAATTTCTTTTATAGACTTAGGCTTTCTCTTGTATTCATGTGTATTGGCTGCTTCAACAAGTTCGTAATAAGCCCAGTGGTTTTTACTCAAGTCGTTAAACTTTTTCAAAATATTTTCATTTGCATCAATATAATTAATGTCCGGCCATCTCAAGAAGATGTTGTTAAACATTTTAACAGCTTCCGCTCTCGTAATGTCGTTATCCGGTTTGAAAGTTCCGTCGGGATAACCGATTATCCTACCGTTGCCATAGGCTTTATTGATTTCTTTTTCGTACTTGTGCCCAACGATATCTTTAAAATCGGACTTCATATCATTGTCCTTGTCAATAGGTGCAAGAAGCCTTGCCATTTCCGCTCTGGTTATCGGATCGTTCGGTCTTAATTTATTATCCGAAGCATCTAAAAGGTTAAGTTTCAAAGCTTCGTTAATATAAGGCAGATACCAGGCATTTTCTTCCAAGTCTTGATAGTTCGCCTTGGTCATATTATTTGTAGATATTCCCTTAAGTCTTATTGCTATAGCACAAGCCTCAGCTCTTGTTATCTTGCCTTCAGGTATAAGATTTCCTGTCGGGTAGCCGTAAATATAAGCTTTATGGATATTTATCTCCTCTTTTTTTGGACTCTCTTTTGGAGAACCGATAAAAAATATTATTTTAGTATCATCATTTGGTTTTTCAGGATCTACAGGCTTGTCTGTTGTTTTTTCCCACTTTGCAAAAAGGGTTACATTGCCTGTTATTTCAAATTCATTTCCGGGATTATAATTTTGTCCGCTACCGTCTTTTTTTGTATTCCATCCGGCAAATCTATAACCATTTGCTTTTAGAGAACCGGAATTTAAAACTAAAGCTTTACCGTTAGGTGCGTAGCTATTATTATCTACAGGAGCATTACCTTCTATTGAGACATTCGGATAAGAATCTTTGTTGGCATTATATGTTATAGAAAATGTTTCATTGTTTATAACTATATTGTCCATTGCCATGTTTGTAATATCTTTTACATCTTCAACTTCAAGAGTTTCAAGAACTTGTCTTATAGCTTTTCTAACAACAGCCTTTTCTTTTACAGTTTCACCTAAAGCCAAATTTTCTTTGTACAACAGCAGTCCCAATTCTCTTTCAAAAACTCCGTCGTATGCGTCGCTTGCTTTTAGTTCATCCTTTACAAAGTCCGAGTAAGCCCCGTCATTTTTATTGAGTATTCTATATAGAGCCGCAGAACCGTCTGCTTTATATTTTATTCCCTTAGTATTACCATTTTTATCTCTAATCTCTTCATAAGAGTTTATAGTATTTTCTTTAAAAATATCGACGTGATATTTTCCGCCCTTGACTAAAATATTATTATCTCTATAACCTTCGTCTCCGCCGGAAAATACTTTTGCCTTGCCAACATATAGAGCGCCGTCACTACCTAAGAATACAGTGCTTATGGGCTCTCCTTTAACTAAACCATCATCCGGTCTATAAGACATTATTTGAGGAGTATATTGATCATCTCCGTCAATTATTACTTTGCCTTTAGCCGATATTGCATAGGCTTCAGAAGACAAACCTGAAAATCCTCCGCCTGTTGTATCCAGGTGCATTTTTTCTTTATATGCAGGTATAAAAGTTTGATAAAGTTTATAGCCTGATTCAATTCTACCTGCTTTTATAGTAGCATCTCCTACCATGTATAGGCCTGAACCGGCTTGTTTATCATTGCCTGATTGTGTCGGTCTGCAACCGCCTCCTATAATTACAGGCTCTTTTCCGTCTTCACCTTCGACTACTACATTGTCAACATTTGCAATGCCGTGACCTGATTTTGTTGAGCTTCCGCCGCCGTAAATTTGGACTCCGCCTTTTACAAGTATATTTTTAGCTCCGTCAATGGCACTACCTGCAGTAAGTCTGTCGGCAAATAACCTTTTTCTTACATTATAAGATGAACCTCCTGTAATTAGAGAGTCACCGGTAATTTCTATTGTATTAGCTCCCTTTATTCCTGTTCCTGCGATTCCGTTTCCTTTGCAATCTCCCGGTTTTGAACCTTGACAAGCAGGTGGTATAGTTTGGATATCTCCTCCATGAACTTCAGAATTTTCGACATAAACTTTGCCCACATTTTCAAGGCCGTATCCTGAAGATACATTATTTTCTGAAACTCTATTACTTGAATATATCTTTTTGTCTCTTAGATATTTTACGGGACCATAACCTTGAACAACAGCACCATTTATTAGACTAACTTCTTCTGCACCAACTATTCCTGAGCCGAATCTGTATTTATCTTTCTTTGAGCCGTTATCGCTTAGTATATTATATATACCTCCTCCGCAAATATTTGCTCCGTCAACTAATACTTTTCCGTCGGTTTTAATTCCTGTAGCACCGATCTTTGGCGCTATAGGATTATCGCTATAGCCTGTATTAGGTGTTACTGCTCCCGGTATAGGGCCTTCAACAAAAGTTTTGGCTCCATATACATTTACATCGCCACCTGATGAAATAATAGCCTCGGAAGTATTAAAGACGTGCGATCCGCATCCCAATCTTACAGCATCCACTTGACCAGGCATGCCGATATTTAAAAGTCCGCTTCCCATTTCAATTTCAGGTGAATGAGGCAGCTTGTACATAAAGCCGGAATCCTGAGATCCGCTTGGCATATTTTCATTTGCGCCCTTGTCTACAAATTGGCCTCTGTAGATATTAACATTTGCATTTCCATTGGCTAAAATTATAGGTCCATAGAAATTCGTAAATCTCTTACCTTTAAAAAATTCTTCTGATGCTTCATTGCCGTTAGAGTCTATATATCTTCCGTCTCCTCCGACAATATAGTTCATTCTTAACTTATCATCATCATTGAGGTCGGGAAAATCTTTTGTGGCAAAGTCTAAATGACCTTCATCTTCAACTTCAATAGTGCCGTAATAAAATTTTTCTCTATTAGCGTCATTTACATTTAAATCGACACCGTTACCTGAAACTATTTTTGAATTTCCGGCACACTTTATTTCAATATTTTTTCCAATTATTGCCCCTTGACCGTAACCGCCTGCTCCACCTGAGATAACCGGTGTGTAGCGGGAATTTAATTCGCCTGAAAGGTCGATAGTTATATCTTCAGCATTTATTCCGCGGCCGCCTTGTGCACTGTCACTTAAACCATTGCCGCCTCTTATAAAGAGTCCTCTGTCAACAGTGTATAAAGTCCCGTTTTCAAACTGTAAGTTTGTTTGATTAACCTCAACAGTTTTTGCAAAAATTGCATCCGCACCTTTTTCCGTTGAATCTCCTCCTATGATTCTGCTATAGTAATTTAGTTTAATTGTTATAGGATAGCCATATTCATTAATTTTCCCGGTTTTCTCCTCACCTGTATAGGACATAAGATTTTCTATCTTTACTGAACTTTTCGGCAGATAAATTGCAGGATGACCGTTTTGACCGGAGAGGTTCATTCTCTCCGTCAAATAAAGATTTCCTTCTCCTGTAATTAAAGCTTTATCTTGGGGACCTTTTAAGTAGAGATACCCCTTCATAGTAAGAGTTTTTCCTTCTGCTATATCAAGACTAATGTTTGATATATAGACAGCCCTTGCTCCTTCAGCCTCACCGTACCCAAACGCAGCTTGTTTAGGATCCGAAGACATAATTGTAATATTGTTATTTACTTTTATCGTCCCTAAACTTGAGAAATCATTGCCGCCCGGTTTAAATTCTTTTCTGTTATAGAGATTTACAAGATCTATAACATCTCCGTCAACTGCATTTCCGATTTGACTTTTAACTTCATCAATGCTTTCCGGGGTATAAGTATTTGCAAATACCTTTGTAGGCAGTAAAAAAATAACTGCAAGCATTAAAGAAAGTATAAAAGTCAGTTTTATAATTCTCTCTTTCATAATACCTCCTGTGTCCTTAGCACATTGCTTTTTCTTAAAGACATTTTATCATGCTGCATCGGACTAAACAAATGAACGGAAGGCATATAATTAAAAAAAACCCACAATCGTGGGTTATTTATTTGAGATTAAATTCTTCGCCGGGGCCTTTTATTGTAAAAATTTCACAGAAGGGGAATTTGTCCTTCATCTCATCTTTAAATTTTTCGGAGATTTCATATTCGTCCCACATGTGCATTGGGAAAAAGTATTTCGGTCTTAACTTTTCAATGTAGTATTCTCCCGTCAAGTGGTACTTGTCCTTCATGCGCGGGTCTACAGGAGCGAAGACTACATCTACATGGTCTGTTATCTTATCTATCTCACCCTTAAACCATTTCTCCATGTGTGCTCGTTCTTCAGCCGAGTATCTGCCCCAGAACCACCAGTTATGATCTCCTGCGAATACCAAGGCGTGACCTTCCGCCTTGATGAGGGTGAAGAATCCTTCGTCCGTAGAGTCGTAAAATTTAAACTCCACATCTTCTATCTTCAAGGACTCGTCGGGAGCGACAAAATATCTGTTTTCTCTTTTATCTGCAACAATATCTTCGCTTAATACATAGTAATCAGCATTAAAGTCGAAAATCTTTTCGGAAAAGTGGTCTCCATGTTCGTGTGTGGAGATGAAAAAAACTTTATTGTCTTTGGGAATATTTAAATTGCCTTTGCCAAAGTAGTCAAAGACGAAGAAGTGTCTTTCCATTTCCACGGCAAAAGAGCTGTGGTATATAAATGTAATTTTCATGGCGCCTCCTTTTAAATATAAAATAATTATCACATTTTATTCATAGATACCCAATAAAAATGAGTATAATAGACTGTGGAGGTATGAAATGGAAGATAACAGATATGACTATTACAAAAAACCTAAAAAAGAAAAGAGAAAAATCGGCATCATCGGTGCTTTAATAATTGCTTTAATCGGAGGATTGGTGGGAGGTTCCATCGGATATTTTGCAGCGGCTGAAAGTTTTTTAAAGGCGCCTCAACCGCAGACGAGTGTCAGCGAAAACTCCGGCACGGAAAAAATTATCGTAAACAAAACGGAAAATCCCGTATCGGCGGTTGCATCAAAGGCAATGCCTTCAATAGTAGGCATCTCAACGGTAATGAAAGTCCAAGACAGTTGGGCCTGGTTTAACACGGAAAGAGAAGTCCCTGCCACGGGAAGCGGTATAATCGTCGACCCGAGGGGATATATTTTAACCAATGCCCACGTGGTAAATGACGGGGAAGTCACCAGCTGCCAAGTAATGCTTGACGACGGCACCTATGTAGACGGCAAAGTAATTTGGACGGACAAAAGTATTGACGTGGCATTTGTAAAAATTGAAACAAATCACAAACTCATCCCTGCCACATTGGGAGACTCGGACAAAGTAAATGTTGGCGATGTAGCGGTAGCAATAGGAAACCCAATTGACCCGGCATTTCAAAGGTCGGTAACTGCAGGGGTAATCTCGGGACTTAACAGAGTAGTGGGACAAGTCTCAGGGGGCGGATACATGACAGGCCTTATCCAAACAGATGCGGCAATAAACGGCGGCAACTCCGGCGGCGCACTTTTAAACGACAAAGGGGAAGTCATAGGCATGAACACTGTAAAAGTTCAAACAGCGGAAGGCTTGGGCTTTTCAATCCCAATAAACTCAATAAGACCTATAATTGAAGAAGTATTAAAGACAGGCACATACAACTTGCCCGTACTTGGCATAGACCAATATGATGCAAAGTCTGCGCAAATGATAATGCGTAAAGATTTAGGCGTGGAAAACGGCGTACTTGTAATTAATGTATACAAGGGATCACCTGCAGAAGAAGCGGGCATAAAGCCGGGGGATATCATAGTAAAAATGGGCGGCATGGACATAATGAGTATGGACTCGCTAAAAGTTGCATTGTACAAAGAAAAAGTAGGCGACACTACAAAAGTCACGGTATTTAGAGACGGCAAGGAAGAAGAATTGGAAGTGACCTTTACGGACTTCCAAGTCTCCGAAGCCCAAAGACTTAACAAAGACACATTCACTTATAAATAATAAGAAAACAATAGGGGACATTCGTGAAGTTGTCGAGGGCAACGGAACGTGTGTCCCCTTTAAACCAATTAAAAAATCAAACACAGATCATAGACTAAACCTTTATTTGATAATAGCCCAATGTATTAGTATAATTATATAAAAAGAACACCAGGTAGGCCCCTAAAACTTTCGTAGTTTGGCTGACTGTAGGTATTCTTTATTTTTCGCTTATCATTTATGTTCCATTGATTTTAGTATCGGTTAATTGTATACTTAAGTCATCAATAGAAACAGGTCTTCCTCTTACCCAAAAAGAAATGTCCAAGTGAGTAATTGCTTGGAACTGAGGGGGAACGCCTGTTTTTTTATATTCTCTTAAATATAGCTTTGATTGTATAATTCTCAACTCTTCCGCTTTTCCCCGTCTTAGGATCCCTTGCCATTCTTCCAAGGGAATTGTCAATTTCTCTTTGTATGTCGTCATCAAAATATGGCACCTTTCAGCAATAAATAAACAAATGTCCTTGATAATTATCTAATCTTTGGGTATAATTCAAAAAGATAATTATCGGTGAGTAGATACGGTGCCCCCACAAGGCTTTTAGCTGGGTACCGCCATCTACTCATTTTCTTTTATACGCTTTAGTTATTACTTTGTTTTTAATGGCAATAAAAAAGCACATCTAAAATATTATCAAGGTAATTTTAGTGTGCCTTATTCTGTTGCTTTTTCCCATACTCTTCAATTTTTTTTAACCTTTCAGCAACAACCTTTTCATCTTCAGCTGTTAATTCTTTTGGACTTTCTGAGTCATATCTCGCCTGAATAATTTCTGCTACTTTCTTAGGCGTTAATTTTTCTTTCATTTTTCTCACTCCATAATATAAATCCTATCATTCTTGTACTATTCATTCTTGTACTATATCACAATCATTAAAAAAGCATATCTAAAAAAATTGTCAGCGTGCTTATTTACCTTCAATTAAAACTACGTCTTCTATTTTGGAAACCGGAATCATCATTGATTTTCCTTGGCTGCCAACAAAAAACATATCCTCTTCCTCCCCAATATCCTCTCCAAATTCAAGACCATTGCCTGAGCATATTATTTCATTTCCATTTTTTAAAGTAACTCTAATTTTTTTTGCATTTTCTATTAAATACCAATCAATCAAAGTGATCACCTCTTATAGGAATTATATGAGTTCCCTTTAAACTATTATTATTTTTTCTACAATATCATCTAATGTCTTCTTATCTTCACTTATATCTTCAAAATCAAATATAGATTTTATAAACTCCGATAAATCAGTTTTGACATTGTTTGTAGAAACAAAAGTCTCTATTTTTTTTATTTCCGATTCATACTCATTTTCAGGAGTATAAGGGAATAATGAGTAAGGATCCCATTCATTTATTATTTTTCTTATATCCATTTTAGCCATCACCAAATGACTTTCTAATTATATTCCTTCTTCATTTTATTGAATATCTCTATAATCTTTTCTCTACATTCCGAGAAATCATCCATATATCCCATCTCTGAAATTATATCTTGCATTTCATAACCTAAATCAGAAACTCGTTCATTTTCATTAAAAATCATCTCATTATTTTCTATAAAATAATCTTCCAAG
>QWCK01005909.1_pt1 | contig 11150 bp, 5 predicted proteins | sample 1972571 | NCBI WGS metagenome assembly QWCK01 (sample SAMN09866710, study PRJNA288562) | Human gut metagenome isolate term2_stool, whole genome shotgun sequencing... | isolation source: gut | host: Homo sapiens | place: USA: California | reverse complement strand
GATGAGCTTATTGCCCTCGATCTTCGTATCGGCACCAGCGACGGCAGGCTTGCCATTGACCATCCATTGGTCTAGCTCATAGCCCTCCTGAGGCGTAGCCGTAAAGGTAATAACAGCACCCTGCTCTACCTGATCCTCGCTCTGGATAGCCTTAGCCTCGGCACCAACCGTTGCAACAATAGTACCACCCTCACCAGCGGTAAAGGTGACGACATGCTTGACAATGACCCTCTTGAAGGAGACCTCGACCTTGAGGTCCTGGTCGCCTAGAGTGACGATGAGCTTATTGCCCTCGATCTTCGTATCGGAACCAGCGACGGCAGGCTTGCCATTGACCATCCATTGGTCTAGCTCATAGTTCTCCAGAGGCGTAGCGGTAAAGGTAATAACAGCACCCTGCTCTACCTGATCCTCGCTCTGGATAGCCTTCGCATCGGGACCAACCGTTGCAGCAATAGTACCACCCTCACCAGCGGTAAAGGTGACGGCATGCTTGACAACTAGCTTGTGGTACTTGACGTCAATAACGGCATTAGCTCGCAGTGTGATGCTGGCCTTGTGGGTCTCAATATCAGCTACGGGGATTTCGTCTCCATTATTGGTCCAACCATCTAGAGCATAGCCGTCCTTGACCGTAGCTTGAAACTCTACGAAGGTACCCTCTTTGACCTTGGCTTTGGGCTCTACAGTTACCTTGCGACCACCGTCGTAATAGTAGGCTTCGATAGTTCCCCACTCGTTGTCTGGCTTGTAGTCGACCTCATACATCTGCTCCTTTCTGAAGGTGACTTTGACATCGGTCTTTTCCTTAATCTGCCAGTTGATATAAGGTCTTCCTGTGAGCTGGTTCTGTACCTGACCATTGACAAACCACTGATCGACCTTATAGCCCTGCGCTGTGTTTGGCACCGCCGTAAAGCGCATGTAGACATTCTCATTTACTTTTGAACCACTAGGTATGACCTCGCGACCATTGTAATTACCTCCGACGATATCTCCACCCTCACCCGCAGAGTAGGTAACCTCGTAAGTGACGGGGAGCTTCTTGAAGGTAGCCTCGACCTTGAGGTCCTGGTTGCCTAGTGTGACGATGAGCTTATTGCCCTCGATCTTCGTATCGGCACCAGCGACGGCAGGCTTGCCATTGACCATCCATTGGTCTAGCTCATAGCCCTCCAGAGGTGTAGCGGTAAAGGTAATGACAGCACCCTGCTCTACCTGATCCATGCTCTGGATAGCCTTAGCCTCGGCACCAACCGTTGCAGCGATAGTACCACCCTCACCAGCAGTATACTCGACCGTATAAAGCTGTATGTCCTTGAGGAAGGAGACCTCGACATTGAGGTCCTTGTCAGCTTTTTGGATGATAGTGTTGCGCCCCTTGCCCTTTGCAAATGGCTCGCCATTGATCGTCCACTGATCAGTCTTGTAACCGCTCATAGGCTTAGCGGTTAACCGTAGAGCTACACCGTCATCGACAGTGCTGCCAGACTGTACCTCTGTACCATTAGATAGGAAGCACTGTATCGTCCCCCCCACACCAGCTGTAAGCGTAATCTTGTGGCCTGCTGGAGTGGCCTGCTTGAAGACGGCACCGACTGTTACGTCTCTGTCAGGCTCAAACCTACAGCTATTTTCTGACAACTTCATAATGAGATCATCAGCCCGCTCTCCATTGAGGGTCCAATAGGAGAACTCGTATCCAGCCTTAGGCGTAGCTGTAAGGAAGACAAACTTCCACTTTGGGACTTTATTGACTCCAGCCTGAAGAGATACATGATTATAGCTATCATCCTCATAATAGGCAGCTATGGTCCCCTCAGGAGACTCATCTGGGAGTGTTACAATATAGCCCTCAAAAGGCGTGGCTGAAGCCTCAAAGTCTACCTTAATCTTTGTATCCTTACGAATTACAAAGGTCTGTCGAGAGCTGCCCTCTGATCCACTTATAGCGACATCATCTTGGTACCACTTACCGATCTTTGCCCCCATATCAGGTATCGCATTCACTTCGAGCGTGATGTTCTTAGGAACGGCATCGCCACTCTCTACATAAACGTCCTGTTCTTCTTGTTCGAATGGATCAAAGTCGACATAGAGTGCCGAGAGATGTCCTCCAGCGGAGCTCTCTAATGTGACGATACATTCTTCTGAGCTGCGGAGCCTTGTCGCAGACTGCTTCATAACGATGACGACATCAATGTCCTTTTGGGGCATCTCCATCTTCATTTTCTTGGCACCTCCATAGGCCTCAGGCTCATGCTGGGCGAGCTCACCATTGACCAGCCAGTGGTCGATCTCATAGCCATCCTCGACAGTTGCCGTAAAGGTGAGTTGTTCGCCCGCAGGAATCTTGCGTCCTGAGGTCACTACCACCTTGCCCTCTGGGGGGAAGTAGGTAACACATCTTAGGTCAGAGACACCCTTGGGTAGGGTGTAGCGGACGGCATAAGTCGCTCCACTAGACTGACCGCTTGCCTTACTGCCCCATCCTCCCAAGAGGAGCAGCAGGGCAAAGACAATCGGGTAAAGTATTCGTTTCGTCATAGATTATATTTGATTTAAAATTCAACTTCAGATGATGAGCTTACAGCTACTACTACCTATCCGCAATACGTACACACCTTTAGATAGAGGTATGTAGCTATCGGTGTGGGTGAGTGTAGTCTGTAAGAGCTGTGTACCATCTAGCGTGTAGATGGTGAGTGTCTTGGAGAGCAACTTCTCTCCTCTAATCCATACGCCAGCTCCCTCGACATAGCATTGGTAATGTTCTGTCTGAAGTGGAGCTTCGCATGCTCTGTGATTACCCTCGTAGGGTATCCATGTGTGAGAGGAAGCATTCCACTGGGAGGGTTGCCATCTCTTAGCCTTAGCCTCAGCGACTTGCTTGGGGCGCATTTGATTTGTCTCAGGTCTTACCGAGTCATCATAGATACCTAGTATAGCTGGACTCTCAGACTCAGGGATCATCAGTAGCCCATCTACGATCTGCTGCACGAGCTCCTCTGATAGATGTCCCTGACTACAGATGAAAGAGCGCAGTCTCGGCATAGCCCTAAAGCACATATCCTCTACTTGATTGCCCGCAAAGCTTAGACGGGTAGCAATAGGTAGCTGATCCAGAAAGAGCGTTGATATCTTACAGCTGTCAGCTACGATCTCTTCGATAGCTCCTCGCACTGTGATGGCTGGCTTATCTAGTATATACTGGATGCGCTCTCCATTGCGCCACTCCCCCTTGACCCCTCGCATGAGGAGCTCCGTCCCCTCCTTGACTCGTATGGTGAAGGATATAGGCTCGCCGAGTTCTATCTCTGGATAAAAGGTCGTAAAGGACAGATCCGAGCGATCTGCAGGGAGGCTGTTGTCATAGGGCTGGTAAATGTCACTACTAGTACGACACTTGACGGTCCATCCCTTAGCTTGTAGCTGGTTGATATGCTCCTGGGTGATGGTGTTCTGCTCGTAAGGATCCACCTTACTTAAGACCACGATGGAGCCACGCTGTGCATTGGGTGTCAGATTGGGCAGATGAGCGATGAGGCTGTCTATCCCTTCGGCCATAAACCTATTGGAGTAGAGGAAGAGTTGGTTGAGGAAGGGACAATTAGCAAAGTCTAGCGTGGAGATCATATTGCCACTACAATTAAGCGTGGAGAGCTGTGGACAGTTGCTTAGATCTAGCTGCTTGAGATAGTTGTTGTCCACAAAGACCTGCTGTAGCTGCTCATTTAGCGTGAGGTCTAACTCCTTAATAAGATTGTTAGCACACTGTAGCTGCGCTAGATAGTCGCAGTAGTATAGGTTCAGCTTGCGTATCTTATTGTCATTGATCGCGAGCCACTCCAGCGACAAGGCGCGAGACAAATCTATGTCTGTAATGCCACACCCATTGGCGTTGAAGTCAGTGATCGGTCCTGTGAAAGTAATCTCTTGAGACAAGACCTCATAAGAGACATCCTCGGCTGGATCGTAGACACCCTTTAGTCCCTCGATGGTAATATCTCCATTGGCAATGATATTGAGAGTTATGGTTTCGCCTATCTTCTTGTCTGTGGTAATCTTGATGGCCTCGCGCTGCTGAGCAAAGCTTGTCAGCGGTAGAAGGAGTAAGACGAAGTAGAGTATATACTTGTGCATAGCTTATAGTTGGTTTATCGGCTTAATAGTTGCTCTCCATAGGTATGACGCGCAGAAGCAAAGGAATTAGATATGGTAAGTCAAGGAGAGGAGCACTCCGTAGGAGCGTGCCTGCTCCCCGATCAGCTCTGGGTGGCTAAATATACCCGAGGTAGTAGTCGGTCTACCCTCGTAGAGAGGTCGTCTTGGGGTTAGTCGATTAGGAGCGTAGAAGGCATCCACGCTTATGGTCATCGCTTGGCTACGTGGCAGTGGTATGGATAGCTGACCATGCCATCTAAGCTCTAGACCAGACTTGAGCTGGCTCAGTAGAGGCAGGTAAGCCAGCTGGTAGTCGAGCTGATCCTTGTAGCCACGCTCCACGACATAGGTCGATGAGAGCGGTAGACGATACGCCACGGAGAGAGCCGTGTAGAGACGATCGCTGTACCGATAGTCACAGCCCGCCCAGGGTCTCACGACACTATAGTCTATGTGATTAGAGCTTCCCTTGTAAAGCTCCTGATGATAGTGATAGCCCCCGCCGAGGGAGAGAGCTAGCTGATGTCTAGAGGAGAGCGGGATCTGGTAGCGTCCTCTGAGCTGAGCGTTGTAGTCTGCCTGCCGATAGGTCTGTCGCCGACCGATCTGGCGTAGATCTGTGATGGTGAGATGCTCTTGGTCTGGCTGATGGGTCGCATAGATATACTCGGTACCTAGACGATGTAGTATGCTACTCTCTAGAGCCAAGGTACACCTGCCCCACCCCACACTACTGAGCAGTCTCACATTATTATTAAGGAGTCCGAAGAGCCCAGCAGCGGACGACTCTTCCGTCCGCATCTTGTAGAGTTGGTCAGAGAGTAAGAGCGTATAGTGAGGAGCTCCGAGCTCACGCTGTCTACTCCTTAATAATAGGTCTACTGCCACACCTCCCATATAGTGCATACGAGAGGTGCCAAAGAAGATTTTAGTATTCTGCACATCCACCATCCCAAAGCCGTACGTTAGCGGGAACTTGTCCTGCTGTGAGGGTCTCCAGAGCCATAAGTTCATATACTTACGATGATAAAGCGCATGTAGCGTAGCCGATAGATCTAGCGAGCTAAAGTGATGCTTGTAGCCTAGGGTCGCTTGGAGTGTACCAGTTGTATTGTAGACACGAGGGTCTTCGTACTTATAGGCTATCTCCCCAGCGAAGTGTAGCCCAGCGCCCAGCTCTGAGGCTCCTCGTCTGAGCGCATAGAGAGCGCCTGCGATATAATGCTCATAGCGATAGTCACCGCCAGAAGTGTCAGCGACAAGGTATGGTAGGTAGTACTCAGGCTGTCGTATGGCAGAGTAGCCTATCGCTCCCTGATAGCCTAAGCCTACAGAGACATAGCCACTGAGACGACCTCGATGCTTGAAGTTTGCCACACCCATCGCCACCAGCTCTCCAGCCGTCTCCGTGGCTCCCTCGTAAGGAGCTCTGACCCCGTCCTGAGAGAGGTAGTTACTCCGTAGCCCCACGAGAGCATAGGTCGTGTCTTGCGGTATCTCCGTCGGGATTGTGTAGCGCACCTTAGCAAGCTTATCCTCAGCTCGTGGTGTGATCTCCTCATAGTACCTCTGGAGCGCAGAGCTATAGACCTCTCCCTGCCCTATGATAAAGGGGGAAGCGGGCGTCTGCGCCTTTGTGACCGCTACATAGCCGAGCAGTAGTAAGCAAAGGGCGAAGCTACGGATAGATAGAGAGGCGTGGGTAAAGGCGTGTAGATACATAGTGTGCTAAAACTTTACGGAGGTCTCTAGTCCAAAGTAAGGTACGACCCACTCACGAGCCGTCGTCTTGTCTTTTTGCAGATACTTTGGAGAGATGTCTATAATGTTGTCGATAAAGAATGAGAGGCGGATATGCTCGCCTAGCTGCTTCGTACCCTTGAAGCTCATACGCACAGATATCGGCTTTATATTCGCCCGATAGTAGAGTTCATCGAGAGATCTATTGAGGTAGCGCATCGGAGAGGAGAGGTCATTCATCTGTGCGATCTCCTTCTCACCCACAGGTAGCTTGCGCCCATTCAGGTCCATCAGCTCATAGGGGTAAGGGCTCTGCTCACGCCCATAGTAAGACTTGCTAAACCATATCACCTGAAAGAAGTTAGTCAGTATCACCCCCCACTCGGGGATGTGCGTTGTAGCCCATAGATTAGTATTGACACGGTGATAGTGACGATGATCCCCCTTACCGTAGATACCTACGTAAGGGTACTTAACGTCGAACTCGATAATCTCCGGGCGGTACATAACGGGTATAGCAGAGGCGTATAGCGTGTGGTAGTAAGCACCATTGAGCTCAAACTGCGTGCGGATAGCCTTAAAGTAAGGAGTCCGCAGACGGTACTCGATGCCACGCTTCACCGTTCGCTCAGAGTTTTGCACCGTTGAGAGCGAGGTAAAGTCTTGGTAAAGGTCCTCGTAGAAGTCCTCCTTGACGGGTCTCTTACCAGCTGGGAGGGTGCCTCCGATAGGACGGCGGTAGGTAGGATAAGTGATCGGATAATAGGCTGGAGCGTAGGCGTAGCCGCTATTCATATCCTCCTGAAAGAGCGTCACAGCGAGCGTATAGCGCTGATAAGAGAGGTCTATGCCGATCTCTTTCTTCTCATTGCTCATAGCCCTTAGATTAGGGTTGGAGGGGTCGTGCTTGATCGCGTAAGTCATCAAGTGATCTCTCTTAGGGTCGCTGTAGTAGGCGTTAAGAGCGGAGAAGTATCGATAGACGTTGTCTGGATATAGGTAGTCTAGCGTGGGGAGCTTGTGTGCCACACCATATCCTAGGCGCACAGCCGTGGCAAAGCCCGAGGGTGCCGTATAGGTCCACGAGAGCTTGATGCGTGGGTCGAGGAGTATCTCGTGCGCTAGACGATAGTTGTCCGGTAGGTTGAGCATCTGCGTGGCACGTAGCCCCACATTGCCATCTATGCGGTGACGACCTAGTGAAACGTAGAGCCGATCCTCTAGGAAGACTGCTATATTCGAAAGCGCTGGGATGGCATAGTTAGGACGAACCCATATAAACGTATTGTCACCAGGATAAGGAGGGCGGGAAGGGTCTATGACGGCACCTCGGCCCCAATTCTTAGCAATGGAGTAGTCGACACCATATAGTAGTGTCTGCTGCAGAGGAGCCAGCCAGGCCATAGGACTCTCACCCGATAGTGTGGTCTGAAGTGCTAAGGGCTGATTGTCCATCTTGTAGTAAGCATAGTAAGAGGTGGGGAGGAACTCACCCTCTTGTAGTCCCATCTCCCTACTGATAGGCATGACCGCGGGGCCTCGCCCAGATAGGTAGAGATACTTACGACTGAGGAGGTCGTAGGTATAGTCCACCGTCGATCTCCACGACAATGTCCTGAGCCACGAGAGCTGAGGCGACCAGCGAGCATTAGCCACCAGTGTAGTGCGGTAGTACTCTGTATTGTATCGCTCATCTTGCTGCTCTACCAGCTCGTCCGTGCGACTGTTTTGTATAGAGGCGGTCTGGTGTAGCGTAGCGGTCACGTCTAGCACACCGCCAGTGTCACCTAGGTCTCTATGATAGGCGTAGGAGAGCTGCGCTGTAGCTCTTGTATAGCGCTCTAGACGCTCTCTAGGATCACTCCGGTAGTCTACCACATCGCCGCCAATGTGTAGACTGTTGTAGCCCGTAGAGCCGAGAGCGATGCCCTTGCCTATATAAGCCAACTTGAAGAGCGGGTCTACCTTAGCACGCCCCTCCCAGGGCGTCACACCACGCTTAGGGTGTAGCTTGATCGCTCCACTACTTAGATTACCCTCAGAGGCGGAGCTGATACCCTGCTCTATCTCAACACGGTCGTAGTGATTGGTCGAGAGCGTACGCAGATCGATCCCCGAGTTGAGCGAGCTACGCCTCGTGACCACCCGATCTGGCAGATAGGTCGAGAAGCGACTCATACCAGTCAGCCCCTGCATCTGCACACGAGAGGCATCGTTGGTAATAGGAGCTCCGTCAATCATGATTGAGGTGCCGAGGGAGCTATTGTCGTCCTGTCCTACCTGACGATTGGTCACCCCCTTGAAGTCTCCTATGCCAGGCGTCGTAGTCACAGCACCTGGGAGCAGGAGCAAGATGTCTTTTATCGAGACTGGCTGTATGTTTTGCATAGCCTCCTGACCGATGACCACCTCGCTCTTGTCCTTGCGGTAGGCACCCAGCACCTCCACCTCAGGTAGCTCAATGCTCAGCCTACGTAGGGAGATGTCAATCTGCTCTAGCCCCTGGACCGATAGCGTGCGACTATACGATGCGAAGCCGACACAGCGCACCACCAGCGTGTAGGTACCGCCCTGTCGAAGAGGCAGGGTAAAGCGGCCATCAGCATCACAGACTACACCCTGATTGGTCTCGCTAATCCCTACTGTAGCCCACCCGATAGGAGCGTGGTCCTTAGCATTGCGTACACGTCCTGTGATGCCGATTGATGGCGGAGGAGTCGTGTACGACATGGCAAAGCTAAGCTCAGGTAGGAGCAAGATCCAAAGCGTGATAAGAGTCAGTAGCGTATGTCTGTGTAGCATAGCCATAGTGTGTGAGCGGTCAGTAAGGTTAGGTAGGGGGACGTATCTATGCACGCCCCCCTACGATAGATAATTACGATATGGTGGACTTAAGGAGCCCCCTACTTCTTAGGATAAGCGTTTTGCCCTTGTACACGCTCGTAGTCGTTGGTCGAGTCGTTGGTGTCGATCCAATAGGTGCGACCATTGCGCATCTCGGTCTTGCGATGTGCTAGTTCCTGACGGTGACAGCCCGTCACGAAGAAGTTCCCCTTGTCTACCGTAATCGGTAGCGCACGCGTCTTGAACTGTCCTTCGCAACCCGTCTCCACGCCATCTAGGATAAGGTCTACAGGGATGGTGTAGTAGTTCTCCGTTTCGCCCTTTTTATTAGTCACCTGCATGACATGATCCTTAAGGAATGCTCTTAGATCGCCCTCCACCTTGAAGAGAAGTGGTGGCCAAAAGCCTCTAGGATGTGCGATACCCGTACTAGAGAAGCAGTCTACGATGATATTCATATTAGGCACATCGGGGTTGTCCGTGTCTGTAATCTTGATTGTCTTGCCATCTCCAGCAGGAAGCTCTACCTCTGGGAAGAGGAACTCAAAGTCAGCTCCTGAGAGGTCTACAGAGTTTGGCTTATCCTCGGTATGATGATTGATAGCCGTAGCAGCAACAATCTTGAACTCTCCAGGCTTGATCGGATACTCCTTACCACTACCAGGGAACTGATAGATACCAGCCACGGGTAGCTCCCCTTTGTCTGCTAGATAGTTAGTCCAGGGAGTCTCTGGCATTGGGTTACCATGAGCAGTCACAGCGTAGCAGATACCATCGAGGTACTCGGTCTTCTCCCCATTGTTGACTATCATAAAGTACTGATCTGGGTGCATCATACGACCATTGGTCTCGCCATTGAAGAAGATGTCACCAAAGATGAGCTGAGTCTTTTCTGGCGTAGGAGCCTCACCTATCTGGACTGGTATGGAGAGCGTCATAGCATCGCTGACGACGACGTTTTCCTTAGCCCCAACGAGTGTGCGATGATCCACAGTCTCACCCGATACGGCAAAGCTATAGGTGCCCTTGTCGAGTGTCAGCTCTACGGTACGGCTCTTCTTGTCGACCTCCGTCTCGCTCTTCTTGAGCGTGCGACTATCGGTGACGGTGAGCATGAGCTTGGCGAGCTCGACCTCCTTGTCTAGCCCCAGCTGCACAGTCACTTTGCACTGTGTGCCTTTATTTGGATTTGGGTTATTCGGATCTTCCTTACAGCCACCCAGTATGAGGGCGGAGAGTGCGATCAGCACTAGTGTGATTGATGTAAACTTAGGTATTCTCATTGTCTTAGGATTGATTTATTTGGTGCTTTATAAACTTCTGGATTCAGCGAGCATGTGCTCAAGTTAAGCCGTTCCTCCACCGAAATCCTTTGCAAAGGTAGAGAGCCTACAGACGCTCTACAACCCTATCTTTAGGTATTTTACAGCCTCTGGGATAGCTAAATAGATGGAGTGAGACATGCGCAGAATAGGGGGTACAGACGACCGACAATTCGAGCCCAATTCCAATTGAGAGGGAGGGGCAATAGGGCTGACGCATTATAATCGCTCTGTCAGGAGGTACACAGCCAACAGCCAGACTGAGTACTTCCGATATTTGCAAGGATTCGGATCTCTCACGAGGAAATCCCCAATAGCTACGTGGGAAACAAAAAGTCTTCACGTAGGCGAGAAATAAAACTTCGGAGGAATGAAATGAAACTTCGGAAGAATGAAATCATAAGTCCGAAGAATTTTTCCACCCCTCACTGGATAATCAGAGATCCCTACCAGGGGATTTTCGATTTCCTCCGTAGAGAGGTTGATGAGCTTATTATATATAATGTGTCCGCCCTGGATTTTCTCCGAAGTTTCATTTGATTCCTCCGAAGAATTTTTTCTTCCCCACGTGGAAAATAAAAATTCTCCACCTGGATATTTCGAAATATCCACGTGGAAATCAGTTTTCCCCGACATAGTGCCCATATCGATATGTAGTCGACTCTAAATTATTGTAACGAGTAGGCGTTGAGTTTGCCCAGCCAAGGCTAAAGCATTATGATTGTTTTTTAGGAGTTCCACATGAGCAACAAGCAAGGAGTAGAAGAGGTAGATGAGTGCATTGTATATAATGTGTCAGCCCTGACAAGAAACTGGAGTTTCATACGAAGGAAACTGTAGATTGGTCGAAATTGAGTTATTGCTGTCCGACAAAAGTTCGAGATAGCAGGACGAGGAACATTTTTCTCTCTCTAGAGCGTCAAACCGTTGTAATTGTTGGAGCAAATTATTACCTTTGTCCTCGTAAGCGTAGACACCCACGCAGAGACTCGCTGCTGGTGTGCTCTACAAGGCATGCAAAAAACATAGACTACATATAGATGGACTCCAAGATTAAGGAACTCACCGACAAGATCTACC
>QWCK01005676.1_pt1 | contig 11150 bp, 13 predicted proteins | sample 1972571 | NCBI WGS metagenome assembly QWCK01 (sample SAMN09866710, study PRJNA288562) | Human gut metagenome isolate term2_stool, whole genome shotgun sequencing... | isolation source: gut | host: Homo sapiens | place: USA: California | reverse complement strand
ATACGTCCGCCCGTATCAGTAAACTTTTGACGTCCTGTGAAGAAAGGATGACATTCGGAACAAACTTCCACTTTTAAATCCTCTTTTACAGAGCCCGTCTTGAAGGTGTTGCCACATGCACAAGTGACCGTCGCTTCTTTGTATTCGGGATGGATACCTTTTTTCATCTGTCCACACTCCTTTCTCTAAAAATATAATTCGTATTACTAACTTTTATAGGATAGCATACTTTCTTTTATTTGTCAATTTACTTTGCGTACTCGGGCTTGTTCTTCAAATCGTGAACGCTGTCGATAAAGCGTACCGTCTTCGAAGGCAGGCGCAGTACCATGGATTGGGTCGTCGCCTTATTGTCCTTCATGTAGCGAACGCCCTTGAGCAAATCGCCGTTGGAGACGCCGGTAGCGGCAAAGATCACTTCGTCGCCCTTTACTAAGTCTTCGATGGTAAAGATCTTTTCGGGATCGGCGCCGCTTTTTGCGACACGTTCTTTTTGCGCATCGTCAGTGGCGACGAGTTTGCCTTGGAAGTCGCCGCCGAGGCACTTCAATGCCGCCGCTGCAATAACGCCTTCAGGCGCACCGCCTATGCCCATTATCATATCAATACCGCTCTCGTCGAAGCAAGTGTAAATGGCGGTAACGATGTCGCCGTCTTTGATTTTTTTAATGCGGGCGCCGGTGGCGCGGATTTGTTTGATCAAATCGTCGTGTCTCGGCCGATCGAGAACGGAAATCGTCATTTCTTCAGGCGACTTGCCGATGGCTTCGGAGACGCGACGAATATTTTCTTCTACGGAATCTTCCAAACGGATAGCCCCTTTAGCCTTGGGACCCGCGGCGATTTTTTTCATGTAGACGTCCGGTGCGTGCAATAAGCAGCCTTCCGGTGCCACGGCTACGACGGCTATGGCGTTGTTCATGCCGTTGGCGATGGCCGTCGTCCCGTCAATGGGATCCACGGCAATGTCTACGGCATCGTCGGTTTGATGGCGGGTGCCGATTTCCTCGCCGATGTAAAGCATAGGCGCTTCGTCGATTTCGCCTTCACCGATGACCACGGTTCCGCGAATGTGAACCGTATCAAACATTCGGCGCATGGCATCGACGGCAGCACCGTCGGCGCCGTTTTTGTCGCCCTTTCCGAGATAGCGTGCCCCGCTTAATGCGGCCGCTTCCGTGACCCGTGCTAAGTTTAAACTGAGATCTCTATCCATTGGCTCTTTTCGTCCCTTCAAAATCCTTGTTAAATTGATCGATACCCTTATCCGTTAAGGGATGTTTCAACATTTGCTTAAATACCTTGTAAGGCACGGTGGCGATGTGCGCCCCTGCCTCCGCCGCTTCTTTCACGTGCATGGGATGGCGAATGCTTGCGGCGATCATTTCGCAATCGTAGCCGTAGTATTCCATGATTTCCGAAAGGTCGTGTACCAACTCCATGCCGTCGTGGCCGATGTCGTCGAGCCGCCCGATAAAGGGGCTGATAAAAGAGGCGCCGGCTGCCATGGCCAAAAGACCTTGGTTCACGGAAAAAATCAAAGTGCAATTCGTGCGAATGCCTTCTTTTTTCAGGGCCCGTATGGCCTTTAAGCCCTCTTCGTTCATGGGAACCTTGATGACGATATTCTTGTGAATGGCGGCGAGCTTTTTTCCTTCGGCGATCATGCCCTCGGCATCCATAGCCGTCACTTCCGCACTGATGGGCCCGTCGACGATGGATGCGATCTCTTCGATGACATCTTCAAAGACTACATCCTTCTCCTTGGCGATAAGGGAAGGATTGGTGGTCACGCCGTCCAAGACGCCCCAAGCTTCGATTTCTTTAATCTCTGCAATATTCGCCGTATCGATGAAAAACTTCATTATTTCCAAGCCTTTGCGTCACTGCCGAACACTTTGATTTTTTCCTTTACCGTTTCGGCCATGGCCGCGCGAGCCGGTTTCAGAATCTTTCTCGGGTCGATTTCGTCGGGATTTTCGGTGACAAAAGCCTTCACCGAGCCGGCGAAGCTGGCGCGAATGTCCGTGTCGATATTGATCTTGCGAATCCCTGCGCCGACGGCTTTTTCCAAAGTGTCGTAGGGGACGCCGCTGGAGCCGTGAAGAACCAAGGGAACGCTGACGACGCGGTCGATTTCTTTAATGCGATCGATGTCCACTTTCGGCTCCCCTTTATAGACGCCGTGTGCCGTACCGACGGCAATAGCCAAGCTATCCACACCGGTCTCTTCCACGAAAATGCGGGCTTCTTCGGGATCGGTATAGGTGGCTTCCGCTTCCGATACGACGATCTGATCTTCCGTGCCGCCGATTTTGCCCAGTTCCGCTTCCACGGAAACGCCGACGGCGTGAGCGATTTTTACGATTTCTTTCGTTAAGCGAATGTTTTCTTCCAGCTCGTGTTTCGAAGCGTCGATCATAACGGAAGTAAAGCCGTTACGAATGCAGCTCATGATTTCGTTAAAATCCGTGCCGTGGTCCAAGTGCAAAGCAATGGGCACGTCAATCTGTTGTGCCGTGGTCTTTACCAGGGACGTAATGTATTCGATGCCGGCATATTTAATGGCGCCTTGAGATGCCTGTAAAATGACCGGAGCGCGAAGTTCATCGGCCGCTTGGGCGATGGCTTGAATAATTTCCATATTGTTGACATTAAAGGCGCCGACGGCATAACCGTGTTCGTCCGCATGTTGTAAAATTTGTTTTCCCGTTACTAACATTTTATCGTCCTTTCTTTTCCGAGGATTCCAAGAGCACCACCGCCATGGCGGTCATACCTTCTCCCCTACCTTCATACCCCATTTGTTCACTGGTCGTCGCTTTTATCGAGATGTCACTTAAATCTTTTTCGCAAACCTCGGCGATGTTCTCTCGCATGGCGGGAATATAGGGCGCGAGCTTCGGCTTCTGTGCAATAATAGTCGCATCGATATTGCCGATAACATAGCCTTTTTCCCTTACAAGTGCCATGACTTGCTTAAACATTTCCATGCTCGAAGCGTCTTTGTAGGCCGGGTCCGTATCCGGAAAAAGCTTCCCGATATCGCCCAAGGCCAAGGCGCCCAAAATCGCATCCTCGATGGCGTGAACGAGCACGTCGGCGTCGCTGTGACCCAAGAGTCCCCGTTCATAAGGAATGTCCACACCGCCGAGAATCAACTTTCGGTCTTCGACTAATTGATGAACGTCGTATCCAATTCCAATTCTCATGTGCCCTTCCTGTCTGAATAGATGGCGTCGGCAAAGATTAAATCTTCCGGCGTCGTGATTTTAATATTGTTATAGGAACCGCGAATTAACTTCACCTTGCGGCCCGTCTTTTCCACCAGGGAGCAATCGTCGGTTCCGTAGTAGCCTTCGTCATAGGCTTGAACATAGGCTCGGACCAAAATATCCTTTTGAAAGCCCTGTGGCGTCTGAATGGCAAAGAGCTTCGATCGATCTGGGGTAACGCCGCTCCACCGTCCGTCTTCGCTGATTTTTACCGTGTCTTTCATCGGCGTCGACAGGCAGCAGGCGCCGCTCTCCTCGGCTCCATCGATAACCGTCAGCACTTCTTTTTTCGTTACAAAGGGTCTGGCACCGTCGTGGGTCAGGACGATGCCGTCCCAATCCTTTAAAAACTGAAGCCCTTCCCAAATGGTGTCCTGGCGTTCGTCGCCGCCGACGACCATGTAGATGCTGTGATTTAAGTCCATGTCTTCCAAAATATCTTTCATCATGGCTTCCTCGCCTTTGCGAATTAAAAGCACGAGAAAGGTAATTTCATCCATATCGTCGAATATCTCGATGGTGTGACGCACCATGGGTTTGCCGTGAATCGGCAGGTACTGCTTGTTCTGCTTTAGATTCATGCGCTTGCCCATGCCTGCAGCGGCGATCATGACGCAAACCTCGCGATCAATCATCGTCGTCCTCCAATTGAATGTCGGAGGCGTTGAAGTCGATATTGTTCAGAGCATAGGCGATAATATCCCGTGCCATAGGTGCCGCCACACTGCCGCCGGATCTGCCCGCCTGCTCGACGATGACGGCGACGGCGATTTGCGGATCTTCTGCCGGCGCAAAGCCGATAAACCATGCGTGGTTTTCCCCAGATGCATTTTCCGCTGAACCGGTCTTGCCTGCTACCTGGGTATTTCGTAAGGAGGCTCTGCGGCCCGTCCCATCTTGAACGACGGAGATCATATACTTGGTAAGCTTCTTTGCAATCTCCGGTGTGGTAGATTCGATTAACACCTTCGGCTCTTTCGTTTCGATGGCCGATCCTTTTGTATCTTCCACCTCTTTGACCAAAATAGGCTGCATCATTTTCCCGTCATTGGCCACCGCCGATGCCACCATGGCCATGTGAAGGGGCGTCGCCAAGACATCCCCCTGTCCGATAGCCGATGCGGCCAAAGTCGTTTTCGGCAAACTTTTTTTATAGTCGAATACCGACACCGATACAGGAAGATCAAAGGGAATTTTGCTGTTGAAATAGAATTTATCTGCGGCACCACCCAGATTATCCTTTCCTAATTTCGATCCCTTTTCGACGAAATAGGTGTTGATGGATTTTACCAAGGCCTCTTGTAGATCTACGGAGCCGTATTGTGCGCCTTCCGCATTTTTAAACGTTCGGCCGTCGATGACTTGCGAACCCGTATCTTCATAGTCTAAGTCGATACGGTCCTGACCCAAGAGTGAGGCTGCGGTAATGAGCTTAAAAGTGGATCCTGGCGGGTAGCGACCGTTTATGGATCGATTCAGTAATGCGCCGGATTCATTCTTCTGCAGCTCGTTCCAATCCTGGGCGATGGTCGATGCATTAAAATCGGGCAGTGAGACCATGGCGTAAATTTCCCCGGTTTTCGGGTTCATGACCACGATGCTTCCTTTTTTCGCATTTTCTTCCAACATTTCCCTAGCCTTAGATTGGACTTGGGTGTCGATAGTAAGGATCAAAGAATTGCCGTCTTGTTTTTTTGAGCGAATCATATCGGAAATCGCCTTTAAGGTACGATTGCCGTTGCGATTCAACAGATAGTCGTTGTAAGAAGATTCCAAGCCGCTCTTTCCCAAAGAGGGATGGGAGTAGCCGATAATGTGGGAATACAAAATCGGATAGGCGTATTCCCTGCGGTAATTCCCAGGCTCCCCTTTCGAGGTAGCGAGAACTTCGCCGTTGCGATCGTAAATATCTCCCCGTTTAATCTGGGCCTCTTCAATATAGCCCCGGCGATTTGACGGATTCTTCTTTACCTCTTCTGCTTGGAAGAAATAAAAGTAGGTCAAATAGATAATGCAAGATAAAAATAAAAGGATCAATCCGGCGAGCAAAACAATGATGCGCTTATTTTCTGATCGGTTCACTGCTCACCTCGCCTTTCATAATTTCCCGCTCGTATTTCCACGACAAGTCTTCCGAAGCGACCTGTAAAATACCTAAGGCGATAAAGCTGGATAAGATCGAGCTGCCGCCGTAGGACATAAAGGGAAGGGTGATCCCCGTCATGGGGATCAGCTTGATGACGCCGCCGATATTTAAAAAGGCCTGCACGGAAATAAGCACCGTCGCCGAAATTGCGAGCATGCGATAAAATTTATACTCTTGCTCCAAAGCGATCTTAATGCCGCGATAGATTAAGAGAATGTACAAGAGAATAATGGCAAATCCCGCAAACAAACCCATCTCTTCGCATATAACCGGGAAGATGAAGTCCGACACGGCGACGGGTATTAACTCTGGATGGCCGAAGCCGATGCCGGCACCGAAAAATCCCCCTTCCGCAATGGCGAAAAGAGATTGAACGATTTGTCTTCCGGTGCTGTAAGCGTAGGTCCAGGGATCGAGCCAAATGTCTATTCTGGTACGCACGTGGCCGAAAAGGAAGTAGCCCAACACACCCCCAAGAGCCAAAAGGCCCAGGTTGACAAAGAATGCCTTAATGTCCGGGTCGTAGACGAATTGAACGGCGATGTACATGGCCATAAACAAGACGGCAGTACCTAAATCCCGCTGAATAAATAAAAGCAGGACGAAAAAGTAAATAACCGCCATGATAATATAGCTGGTGTAGGGATATTTCTTGTACTTTTCGTAATTGCTGTAAAAGCTACCTAAGATAAACATAAGCAGGATCTTGATAAACTCCGTCGGTTGAAAAACGATGCGCCCGATGCTGAGCCAGTTTCTCGCACCCCGTACGGTATTGCCAAATATTAGCGTCGATAGAAACAATAGGACACTGATCAGTAAAGCCAAAGAGCCGTATCGCTCCACGCGTGGGACGATTCGAACGACAAAGTAAGTGGCGTAAAAAAACAATACCCCTATAAAAGCCCATTGAAGTTGCTTAATTCCCGTCTCCGGCTGAATGCGGAAAATCGTGATTATGCCGATGGTCAAAAGAAGGGATACGATTAAGAAGATGTAATTATCCCCGGTGGTGATTTTTCCCAGGATGAAATTGGAAATATAGATGACAAAAATAAGACCGCCCGTTAAAAATAACAACTGGCGATCCAGATGCCCTTCGTAGGTGTAGAAAACCAACGCGATGGACAAAATTTCAAAAACGAGCAGTATGTCTCGCGGACGTCTGAAAATTTTATTATCCACTGTATCACCTACTTTGGTCGACAAATAAAAATTGAATGAAACCGACGCCGATGCGGTCGCCGTTCTTCAATTCCGTTTCCTCGTGAAGGGTTTGGCCGTTTAAAAAGGTTCCGTTTGCGCTGTTTAAGTCGCGAATATAATAGTGGCCGTTTTCTTTTTCAATGAGCAAATGATTTTTTGAAACGAAATTATCTTTAATGACGATGTCGTTTTTACTGCTGCGTCCCAATTTCGTTAAGCCGCGCAAGACGTAGTATTCCTGCATTTTGAAGTTCAGTGAATCCAATCGATTAACGACCTTCAAATACGCTTCATCCTTGCCAATATCCATGGATTGCATGGAGCGAATATCTAAGTAAATCATGCGAATGATCGTGAAAATAAACAGGTATATAATCAGAATAAAGATGTATTTAAAAATCTGTGATAGTATTGCCATTCCGCACCTCATCTCAATTTTACATAAATAGTATCACAGCAAGGGTTCATTTTCAACGTTTCCGCCGTCTCAAAGGCAAGGAACATCGAGAAGAAAAATCTAATTTATGTTAAAATAAATCGGTGATGCCTATGGAAATTATAAGAATAAAAAAAGAGGGCGGACGCTACGTCCTGCACCTTTCAAATAATGAAACACTGTCTCTGAAAGAGTCGGTATTTGTTCGCCACAATTTATATAAGGGAAAGGAAATCGACGGGGATCAAATCGCCGCCATCGTCATCGACGGAGAACGACAAGACGGTATCGATCTCGCCTTGAAGAAATTAACCAATCGAAAAACAGAAAATGAAATACGAACGCTTCTGTCTTCGGAAAATTTCGATGAAGAGACTATCGACGAAGTCGTGGATTACTTAATCGAATACGGCTTCGTGGACGACGAGTCCTACGCCCTGTTGTTCTGTCGAGATAAGCGAAATATTAACGGTTACGGACCGGTGAAAATCGCCTATATCCTTCGCCAAAAGGGCGTCGACGATGCCACCATCGCCCACGGCCTTGAGGAATATACCTCGGAAATTGAAAAAGAAATGATCGCATCCTTCGTCGAAAAAAAATACCTTCGCGACGGGGTCCTACAAAAGGAACGGGAGAAGATCATCCGCTTCCTCCTTTCGAGGGGCTTTCACTACAGCGAAATTAAAGAAGTGATGAAGCGATGGAAAAAATGAGCAAACATTACGTCTATATACTTCTGTGTAGGGATGGCACTTTATATACGGGCTACACCACGGATCCCGAAAGACGCCTTGAAGAGCACAATAAAGGCACGGGTGCCAAGTACACCCGCTCGCGTCTCCCCGTCTCCATGGTCTATATAGAAGAGGGAGAAGATCTGTCCTGGGGGCTGCGACGCGAAGCCGCCATAAAGAAGTTGACTCGCAGAGATAAATTAAAACTGATAGAGAAAGCAGGTGATATCCATGGAAAAACGCCATGTCGGTAATTTGAACGAAGCCAAGAGCATGATTAACTTGGCCATGATCACCGGTCAAATGCTGATAAAAAACGGTGCAGAAATATACCGCTCCGAAGACACCATTGTGCGTATGTGTGCTTGCGTGGAAGAAATACGAGAGGTGGAAGTCTTTGCCCTGAATTCTGCGATCTTCGTATCCGCTCAGTACGAGGGCGAAACCATCACCATGTTTAAAGACATCAAAAACCAAGGCGTACACCTGTCTCGCATCGATGCCATCAATACTTTTTCCAGAAATTTCGTATCCGGCACCATTTCCCTGGATGATGCCCGTAACGAACTGCTGGCGATTTCCTCTATGGAAAAATGTTCGTTACCCATGTCTATGTTTTTTATCGGACTCTGTAGTGCGTCTTTTGCTGTGATGTTCGGCGGTGATTGGTACGATTTCGGCTACACTTTCTTCGTCGGCATGGTATTAAGTTTTTGTATGCGCACCACATCACGCTTCAATATAAATTTCTTCGCAGATACGCTCATCGGAACCATGGTCGTGTCCATCCTCGCATTTATCGGTGCGAATGCTTCAAATAAGCTCCATATGGACATGATCATAATCGGCTCTATTATGCCTTTGGTCCCCGGGATGCAAATTACCAATTCTCTTAGGGACATTATGAGCGGGGATTTTGTCTCCGGCATGATCGGCATTACAAAGGGAATTTTCGTCGCTCTCGCCATCGCATTAGGCGTCGGCTTTATTTTAAACATACAAAAGATTATCGGAGGCTGATGTGAAACTGTCTAAACTTATTCTGATGTTTGTCGTTTCAGTGGCATCGACTATCGGCTATGCGGTGCCCGTGGAGGCGCCGAAGCGTTCCTTAATCCCCAGTGCTTTGAGCAGCGGCTTCGCTTATTTAATTTATTTGAAAATTATAGACTTGGAAGGCAGCGCGTTTTTCGCCGCCTTTGTTGCCGCTCTGATTATGGGTATCCTGAGCGAATTTTTCTCCCGTCGTTACAAAATGCCCGCTACGATTTTTGTTTTGCCCCAATTAATTACATTGGTCCCCGGAGGCGGCATGTATTACACCATGAGTTATTTGATTCAGGATAATATGGAATTTTTCGTGCGGGAAGGTGCCAATACTTTCTCCATCGCCGTCGCCCTATCATTGGGCATCGTGGCGTCCAGTTTGTTCTCCAGGTCTCTTCGAGCCTTCCGCAAGCGTTCCATGCATAATGCCCGGCCTATCTTTCACAAATCTAAATCATTCTAGCCCGTTGGCTGCACATAAAAAATCCATGCGCGAAGCATGGATTTTTTCATAGTATTCGAATCATTTTCGGACGGGCCGCGTCGCCGTGTTTTTTGTCTACAGACTTTAGAATAAAGAAACTGATGACCAATGATAAAGCACCCAGAATAAAAACATAGAGATCGCGCTTCGGCATTGCATCGGGAAGGAAGAGCTGCCCCAAGCCGATGGATAGCAAGAAGACGACCAGGGGAATGCCGTAAAGCTTATAAATCGAGTGAAGGACGAAATGGTCGTTGACGAACAACTCCACGCTGTCCCCTTCTTTTGCATTTAAATCATTGGGTACGCAGATAAACTCCGACTTCGATTCACAGGCCGAACTCGAGCAGGTGGCGCAGGCGGAACCGCAGGCGCCTTTTCTGCTCACCTCCATGTAAGCCAGTCCGTTTTTTACAGATAAAATACGTCCAATTTGGATCATGAGATCACTCCTCTATGACGTGAATATGAACTTCCTCTAATTGTTTTTCAGGCAAGGAAACAGGTGCGCCTGTAAGCAAATCGCTGGCCGATTGAGTTTTCGGGAAGGCGATGACATGGCGCATGTTTTTTTCGCCGGTTAAAAGCATGATGAGGCGGTCGAGACCATAGGCCAGGCCGCCGTGCGGCGGTGCACCGTAGCGGAAAGCTTCGATGAGGAAGCCGAACTTCTCTTCCGTTTCTTCCTTGGTAAATCCGAGGGCTTTAAACATGCGGGATTGCACCTCGCTGTCGTGGATACGAATGGAACCGCCGCCCATTTCATCGCCGTTAATGACGATGTCGTAAGCTTTCGCGCGGCAAGCGCCGGGATCGGATTCCAGCTTATCCAGGTCTTCGTCCATAGGCGATGTAAAGGGGTGGTGCTTGGCCACGTAGCGCCCTTCTTCTTCGTCGTATTCGAATAAGGGAAATTCGACGATCCAAAGAGGGGCGATGACGTCTTCGGGTATGAGACCCATCTCATCGGCAATGTGATTTCTTAAATTGCCCAGAGCCGCATAAACCGTGTCGTTTTTGTCCGCAACAAAGAGAACCAAATCGCCCACCTTGGCTTCGAGCTTATTGAGGATTGCATCCATGGTGTCGTCGCCGATGAATTTTAAAATTGGCGATTGGATTTCGTCCTCTTTCACCTTGGTCCAGGCAAGTCCCTTCGCCTTGAAATCCTTGACAAAGGCTTCCAACTTATCGATTTTCTTACGAGAGTAGGCTTCCGCCCCGCCTTCGACGACGATGGCGCGAACGCTGCCCCCGCTTTCCACGGCGGAGGTAAATACTTTAAAGTCGCAGTCCTTAACCAGTTCGGAAACATCTTTCAGCTCCATGCCGAAGCGAACGTCGGGTTTGTCCACGCCGTAGCGATCCATAGCTTCTTGATAGGTCATGCGATTAAAGGGAATGGTTAAATCCTTGTTCAAAACCTCTTTAAAGAGCATTTTTAAATAACGCTCGTTGACGTCGATAATGTCTTCCATCTCGACGAAACTGAGCTCCATGTCAATCTGCGTAAATTCCGGTTGACGGTTAAAGCGCAGATCTTCGTCTCTGAAGCAGCGGGCGATTTGAATATAACGATCGAATCCCGCTACCATAAGCATTTGCTTCATGAGCTGCGGCGATTGAGGTAAAGCGTAAAACTCGCCTTCGTGAATACGGCTGGGCACCAAGTAGTCCCGAGCCCCTTCCGGCGTCGGCTTGTTCAACATGGGCGTTTCAACTTCCACGAAGCCTTCGCTGTCGAAGAAGTCCCGCGTTAATTTATATACCCGAGAACGGGTGCGTAAAATCGACTGACTGCGGGGTTTTCTCAAGTCCA
>QWCK01005674.1_pt1 | contig 11152 bp, 7 predicted proteins | sample 1972571 | NCBI WGS metagenome assembly QWCK01 (sample SAMN09866710, study PRJNA288562) | Human gut metagenome isolate term2_stool, whole genome shotgun sequencing... | isolation source: gut | host: Homo sapiens | place: USA: California | reverse complement strand
TCCATTGTCATCAGCATAATTAATGTCCCTTGGCACGGCAAACGAAAAGCTGAATCGGCCGTTCCGAAGGCTGTCGGATCCATTATATAATATATTCGTGCGGTCGAAGAACTTCACCGGTTCATCGGCTTCAGCACTGTTATTCATCCTACCCGTTATAAGCTGGCGTGAATCTCTCACCACGGCCGTCAGTACGCCATCGAAGCCTTCACCATGCTCGATATGTCCACTCACACGAGCTACATCGCCTGCTTTGAGGTGCGCATTGACACCCGGTTGTGCCACCGCGGCGCCATTGATGGAATCAACCACCATCTTCAGCGAAGGCAGATTCAGCGATAATGCCGGGTCGCCCAACAGCGAATATTGCAGTTTGTTGGTTGTACGGTCCGCCCCAGTGGTTATCATCAAATTCTTGGCACGGCGCTGCGCCTCGCCCAATGTCATGGGCTTACCATTTTCCCTACTCAAGACCAAGCGCATATAAGCCATGTTAATCAACTTATTGTAGTTGGCATAAACCGTGCGCGTAGTTCCGAAAAAGGCTACTGCGCCACCATGGGGATTCAGCACGGCAGCCTCGCCGATAGTTGGCTTCACATCGTCAAAAGGCATGATGTCGCACGAAGCAGTAATCCAAAGGGGTAGATTTTTATTGGTGAAAGACTCAAAATCTTTGAGGTTAAGCACCTTCTCATGCGATATCTGGTCCTCGCGCCCGTGTCCCGAATAGTCCATGATCAGTGCACCAGCAGCTTGCTGCTGCTTGATGACACGTGTTACCTCAGGATACGTATTCCCCGTCGAGGTTGTCTCTCCTTTATAGGCATCCCACATCACTTTCTTGATTTGGTATCCGGGATAGAGGCGGGCTATTTCCTCGGCGGCCTCATCCACATCCTCCATGTGCAGGTTGTTGTTACCGTCATCGCCCATGAACATCAGCAAGTTTTGCCATGCGCCGGCATTCTTGTTCCTTGCATAACCTATCGTCTTGTCCACCATTACCTTTGCTTCTTCTGCCGTAGTCACTGGAAAACGGCCGACAGCCACGTCTAATTTGTCCGAGTTTTGTGGATTAGCGCCCTCTCCATCGTCCAACAGACAGAAAAAACCGTCGTCTACATAACACGAAATCTTGTTAAAGGAGTTCTCGCTCTCGAAGCAGAGCAGGTAGTCGTCAGGGTCGAGATTCCTGCAATCGGAAGTGAGCATGCGGTTGTCCCACACACAATCGCCGAAAAGCAGCAAGTATTTAGGCATGTCCTTGTCGCTTTCCGCACGGTCGTAGAGCATTTTCAAGTATCGTCTATAGGCGTTGGCATCGGGTGTTCCACTGGAGAACTCATTGTAGAGTTCGTCAGCCGGCACGATGCGTACGCGCATAGAGTCGTGTTCTTCGTGGAAGTCTGCAAGGCGCCGTGCTTGTGCCAAAAGCTTCTGGGAAGTGGGAATAATGATAATCATGTCGGCGGCTCCGTCTGCATGATGGTCCTGATTGGTGATATTGTACACATATTCCGGTGTAGCAAACTTACCCGACAGTATGGGTTTCGGTGCTGGTTTTTCCCAAGCCATCGACACATAGTCTAACCGAAACGGTCCGCCCGAAAGGGTTTTGATCATTACCGTATCGGTGGCATGAAGATCGGTCAGCGTGTAGTTTCCGCTCACTTCACGCCCCTTGTCATACTCGCCGAGTTGGGCACGGGATATCGTCATCGTGCCCAAAGAGTTGCCATTCCTCAGTACTTCTACTTGACCCGCAGTTCCGGCAGATACGATCACCGTCAACACTCCTTTCTGCGAGTTGCTGCGGTTCTTCAGTACCACACGCTTGGTTTGTCCTTGAGCAATACTTTCCGTGTCGTAGAGGTTCCTGCCTCCATGATACCAGCTATAGCCGTCTACCTCTTCAAGCGAATGATAATCGTTGGCAGAGGGATAGAACGAACTGACGAAAGCGGTCGAATCAATGCTTGTCGGTGCGGCGTCGCTTTCCGTAAGGAAATAATAACCGTAGTCGGAATAGGGATTTCTCGTGCGTCGCGGAGCGGTGTTGCTGCTCCAACTCACTGGACCTTTGGCATAGAACAACCGTTTGCCATTCACCGTACACGTGGGCACCTCCTTCAGATCGTCGAGCGCCTGCAGCTCAGTGCCCACCAAAGTTTCATTCTGCAAGTTTCCGCCATAACCATAAACCTTCACCTTGTCCAAGTTGGTAAAGCCGGCCTTACGTATCAAGTCACCGGTGATTTGATACACTCCCGTTTCCGGTATGCGAATCTTGGCCCATTTTCCCGATGCCAACACTGAGTGCGGTGCATATCTTTCGGCTGCCGTCGTTGCCCTTGTGGCCGCAACAGCCCTCTTGGTCGACCGTCTCACGGCCTTGGAGTCGATTCGAAGCATGAAACTCACGAGTGCCTGATAACGCCCATCTCGATAGACCAACGGACAGAACTGCACCTCCAACGCACCTCGTTTTCTGTCCAGCACGATACGCTGGTCAATCTCCGGCAGGGCTGGCAGTTGGTCACTGGATATCTTGCGATAGTTCTGCACATCGAGTGGCGATAGGTCAACGAACTCAGGATAGAGTATCGATGCAGTGTAGACGGAGTCGCTGAAAGCGCCCTCCAAGGCCACCGAGTAGGCAAACTGTGGCAGCACGGAATCTACCTTCACCTCATCTGAAGTGAGGTTGAAGAAGCGTTGAGCCGATGCCGGAAGCCCTAGGCACAACACCATCAGTAATCCCCAAATTCGCCGGTCTATGTTCATCTATTGTTTAGGAGTTTTATATATTAAAGGTGGAAACTGTAAATATCCATCGCAACCATCTATATCGTTATTGCAGCTTGCGCCTAATCACCTGATGGATTCTTCCTGCTCACTATTTGCAGTTAAAGTCGAGAACCTTCCATTCCTCTAAGTAGCCCTCGAGATGATCGTCAATCTGCACCGGTGCCACACCCGCGGGGGTGCCCGTGTAGAGTATATCGCCGGTCTTCAACGTATAGAATCGGCTGATGTATGCGATAATCTCGTCCACCTTATAGAGCATATCGCCTGTGAATCCCTCCTGAACGGTTTGTCCGTTGATATCCAAATGGAATCGAATGCTCTGCATATCGCGAAACTTCTCCTTCGACATCCATTCGCCGATACAGGCCGCACCGTCGAAGCCCTTCGACAAATCCCAGGGATATCCCTGCTCCATCATCTTCTTCTGCAGTTCACGTGCGGTGAAGTCGATGCCCACCGTCACAGCATCATAGTAGCGTGGAGCAAATCGCTCCGGTACGTTTTTTCCTAATTTGCAGATGCGCACCACCACCTCTGTTTCATATTCTATTCGTCCCAAGTGGTCGGGAATAAAGAATGGTCTTCCGCCTTTGAGCAGACTGGAGTCTGCCTTCAGGAAGATCACGGGCTCATCCGTTTTAGATAACGTGCCATGCATCTCTTTATTGTGCAGGGCATAGTTCATGCCAATCGCAAATATTTTCATCTTTCATTTCTGGTTTATAAACATGACTTACTGTCGCAAAGTCCTAATGATGCACGACAAACTTCCTCCCCTGCCTGATATAAAGTCCGGGGGGCAACTTCGCCACATCGGTACCCATATATCGCCCATCAATAGCATAGATGTGGTCGTCGCGCTTGCCGGCAGTTTCAATGGTCTTCACTCCGGCAGCCTTGCGTTCCAGAACAAGTTTCAGACCCTCGTAGGCATCTATCTCACCATAACCATAGCGGTTGTTGGGATAGCTCAACGTGGTGTCATAACGGCGACAAGTTCTGTCGAAAATGTCGAGACAGTCGTGCATGGTGAGCGTGGGATCGGCCTCCAACCACAGTGCAATCACTCCAGTCACAACTGGTGCAGCCATCGACGTACCGCCATTGCTGCTCCAGGCATACGTTCGCCCGTTGTAGTCGAAATGCCGGATATCGTTTGTCAGAGCCATGCCGTCATCGCTGTGATTGTCGATATAAAACGAACTGTAGGAAGAATTGATGTTCTGTCCCGGTGCCATCACGTCGGGTTTGGTGCGTCCATCCCACGTGGGACCGACCGCAGAGAACGGTGTGCGCACCCCATTGACACCCTTGTTATATTCCTTAGTCTCGCCGAGATAATTGACAAAGCCCGTGCGATAAGCCGTAGCGCCCACACAGATGACGCTCGGTGCACTGCCTGGTGACAGCACACTGCAGGTGTTATCACCGTCATGGAGCGACGGGTCGAGATTGGAAGGCCAAAAATAGCCACTCGACCGAAACATCTCCACATCCGCATCCGACTGCGTGAGGCACACGGAGGTGTTCACTGTTTTCGATTTTTTTGTGTCGGTGACGGGGATAATCCAGTCGCATATCAGATCGTTAGGATTATAACTTGACCGATAGGCCATGGCCTCAAAGCGGAAAGTGGATGAGCCTAAAGTCACGGAATCAATGTAGGTAGAATCCTGAGAAGCCAACACCTCGTCCATCCGAATCTCTTTTAAGAAGGGGTTGTTCACATCCACATACAGTCTGATCTGCATCGTGAAGTTGCCGGTAGTCTTGGTCGTGGCAATCACCGGCTGCAGTCCGGGATTTGGAGTGCCTACAAAAATACCAGCCTTATCCTGCGATGGGGTCTTCTTGATATGTGTAATGTGCTCTCCGTCGTTGCCCGCCGAGGCCACAAGGATATGCCCCGGACCCACAAGCGAATCGAGCATCTCGTAGTATAGGTTGTCATACCCATGGAAATCCTGCGTCGATCCCTCGCTGAAGTTAATCACACAGGGTTTCCCCACACGGTCGGCATAGTCGAAAATATATTTGAAACCAAGCGCATCGAGAGCGTATGTGTATTTGTAATAGTCCTTGGGATCAATGAGTTCCCGGTCGTCGGAGGTAGCGTTACACACCAAGCAGATGTCACTGTCGTAGGCTATGCCACGGTATGGAGACCTTCTCCCGTCTCCCTCAGCCCCACTGCCGGCCGCAATGCCGGTGGTGTGTGTGCCGTGCGTCTGCAACTTACCATCGCGCGGACAGCCCACCCGGAGCAAGGCTTCCCTGCCCACATAGTCACGCCCAACGGGCAGTTCGCTCTGCAAGGTATCTATAGACAACTGATCCCACATGGCCTTGATACGGTATTGCGACATATCGGCCGAATAGAAATTGGGATGCGTCAGGTCGAAGCCAATATCCTGAACGCCCACCACGACATCCTTGCCACTATATCCGCGTGGCAGGTTGAGTCCTTCATTCACCTGTACGGCCTTCACAATGATACCGGTGGTGTCCATCTGCGCTGTGGAGCAGGGCCCGGCCTCAATGCGTCTGACATGGCTATCGAGCGACAGACTGGGGAGTTGACTCAGTGGGATTTCTGCAACACAAAGGCCGCCATATCGTGCCAGCACCTTGCAGCCATATTGCCTCAGCACACGTTCGGCATCACTGGTAAGCTTGACAAAGGCGATCATCGACTGCCCACGACCGGCTGCAGCTCGTGTCGGGTACGTGCCGTCCTGACCATCATGCTGTTGAGCGGCATAACAGGCAGCGCGCACAAAAGGTGACATCTTGCGCAGGGCGGGGCGTTGGGCATCCGCTTGTCCGACAAGAAGAAAAATGATGAATACGAGAAAAAACCTGATCATGGGACTAAGCGTATGAAGCGTTACCCTGCAAAGATACGAAAAACAAGCGTTGCGAAACATCATTTCGACAAAAAAGCAACAAAAAAGCCATGGAAGAATATTCTCCCATGGCTACATTTGGTTTTGACTGTCGAAATACAGCCGTTAGTCGGCAGAGAGGCCGAAGCGCTTGAAGGCAACAACCTTCATGCCCTTTTCCTGCTGATTCAGCCAATCGCCAACAGAGATCTTGTCGCCGTCGGCAAACTGGAACTCCTGGTCTACGAGACAGTTCTCCTTGAAGAACTTGCTCAGACGACCCTTGGCAATATTCTGAATCATGGCTTCCTTCAGGTTTGCAGCAGCCTCAACCGAAACGGTCTCGCGAATCTGCTTGGCCTTGTCGGCGTCTTCCTGAGTCAGCCAGCCCTTGGTGATGTTAGAGGCAATGTGGTCTTCCGAGTCCACAAGATTGGCGTTGATGCCGGCCTTTTTCAAGGCGGCGTTCACCTGGCGCTCTACCTGCTCCTCCTTGGTCTTGGATACAGCCACCTTGTACTCCTCGTCCTTCATTTCCTGAGATACAGAAGCCTCGTCGAGAGCTATCGGCTTCATGGCAGCCACCTGCATGGCCACCTTGTGACCAGCATCTTCGTTGGCAGCTGTGAGTTGCACGAGGGTGCACAGCGTGTGCTTGCCCATGTGGTCGTATGTATAGATATTGTCACCCTCAAGCACATGGTAGCCATCGAGTTCCATCTTCTCGCCCACCACACCGGAACGGCGTGTAACAGCCTCTGCTACGGTAATGCCATCGCTCATGGTGAGTTCTTTCACCTCGTCAAGGGTTTTAGCCTTGGCGGCAACCGCAGCATCGAGAATTTCCTGAGTCAGGGCAATGTAGTCCTCGCCATTGGCAACGAAGTCGGTTTCGCACTTCAATCCGATGATTGCAGCAAATCCATTCTCTTCCTTAACAAGTACGCATCCGTTGGAAGTCTCCCGGTCGGAACGCTTGGCAGCGATAGCCAAACCGCGCTCGCGTACCAGCTCCACGGCCTTGTCAATGTCGCCATTGGCCTCTGCGAGGGCCTTCTTGCAGTCTTTCATACCGGCTCCGGTCATGGTGCGGAGCTTCTTGATATCTTCAATTGTAACAGCCATAATTATATTTATTTTTTATTGGGTTTTTAATTCAAACAACAAGGTCTTACAGGACACGCAACAAGATTCGTAAACGCTCCTGTTTCGCCCTATAAGACCTTTATATGATGATATTACTCTGCAGCAGGAGTTTCTTCCTTGGCAGCAGGAGCCTCTTCTCCAGCCTTTTCGGCTACCGGAGCTTCTTTGGCCTCATTTTCTTCCTTATCCTTGCGAACACGGCGTGTACGGCGCTTCACCTCAGCAGCTTCGTCCGGCTGTTCAGCAGCAGCCTTCTCGTCAGCCTTCTCGGCCTTGCGCTCTTCCAAGCCCTCAGCAATGGCGGCACAAACGGTTTCCAGAATGATTTCCACGGAATCCTTGGCGTCGTCATTGGCAGGAATCACATAATCGATACCGTTAGGATCTGAGTTGGTGTCTACAATAGCAAACACAGGGATTCCCAGACGATGAGCCTCGCGCACAGCGATGTGCTCCTTCATCACGTCTACAACGAACAGGGCAGAAGGCAGACGGGTCAGGTCGGCGATAGAACCCAGGTTCTTTTCCAACTTAGCACGCTGACGGTTGATCTGCAGAATCTCACGCTTCGAAAGATTCGAGAATGTGCCGTCGGCCATCAGCTTGTCGATGTTCGTCATTTTCTTAACGGCCTTGCGAATCGTGGGGAAGTTGGTCAGTGTACCACCGGCCCAGCGCTCCGTAACGTATGGCATATTGATGGCCGATACTTTATCGGCTATGATATCCTTGGTTTGCTTCTTGGTCGAAACAAACAAAATCTTCTTGCCGCTCTTGGCAAGATTCTTCATGGCCTCGGCTGCCTCGTCGATCTTGGCTACCGTCTTGTTCAAATCAATGATATGAATGCCATTGCGCTCCATGAAGATGTAAGGAGCCATAGCGGGGTTCCACTTACGCTTGAGGTGGCCGAAGTGACAGCCAGCCTGCAATAATTGGTCAAATGTTGTTCTTGACATTGTCTTTCTTTTTTAAATTTGTTTACTTTCTTTTTTAATTCTGTTAGAACCAGCCGTCAAGTAGTCCGAGGAATCTCGGCGGCTTAGATACTAAACGGTTTTGTAATTCATAATTCAAAATTCATAATTCACAATTAGGCTGACGCCGTTATTTGCACGACGATACAAACCTAAAATGATATTTTGTTGCCTATGGCAATCATTCGCAATTAGACAATCGCATTATTACAGGTCCTTCATGGAGTCAAGCTCCCTGCAACCTACAATGCACATTTGGCAGGAACGTAATGTCGCGCAGCCAAAATTTTGAATTGTGAATTGTGAATTGTGAATTGCAAAATTATCGCTTGCTGAACTGGAAGCGACGGCGAGCCTTGGGCTGACCCGGCTTCTTACGTTCAACGGCGCGACTATCACGTGTGAGGAAGCCTTGACTCTTCAAGGTCTTCTTGTCCTCAGCGTTGATTTTAACCAGTGCACGGGCAATAGCCAAGCGCAAAGCCTGGCTCTGGCCGGTAAAACCGCCACCGTCAAGGTTGGCCTTAATATCATACTTCTCAGCAACTTCCAGAAGTTCCAGTGGTTGCTTCACCACGTACTGCAGGATAGCTGATGGGAAGAATTCCTTCAAATCTTTCTTATTGATCGTGATCTTACCGGTGCCTTCTGTCAGGTAAACACGAGCTACGGCACTCTTACGGCGACCTATTGCATTAATAACTTCCATCTTTTCTCCTTAATTATTTATACTGGTTAATATCGATTGTCTTTGGCTTCTGAGCTGCCTTGTCGTGCTCACCACCTTCATATACGTAGAGGTTGGAAAGCAAAGAGCGACCCAAGGGACCCTTGGGCAACATGCCCTTGACAGCGTGACGGATAATCTTCTCCACACCGCCCTTGCGTGTACGCAACTCGGCAGGAGTGTTAAAGCGTTGTCCTCCGGGATAACCAGTGTAACGAGTGTAAACCTTATCGGTTTCCTTCTTGCCAGAGAAAACAACCTTCTCGGCATTAATAATGATGACATTGTCACCGCAGTCTACATGAGGTGTGAAGTTTGGCTTGTACTTTCCGCGAATCAACTTAGCGACCTTGGAGCAGAGACGACCCACAATCTGGTCGGTAGCATCCACTACGACCCACTCCTTCTGTACGGTTTCCTTGTTGGCGGAAATAGTCTTGTAACTTAAAGTGTCCATTTTAATTTCTTAATTTACTGCTAAAAACGTTTTTATTACCTTATTTATACAGAGACCTCACGGCGCCTCCAGTCTAAAAGAGACCATCCATGGCTTTCGCTCTGCTGCACCCTTGATTCACTAACCGTGATGTCCGGCCAAAGGCATCACTATTAACACAAGGTGCGAGGGGCTCTAAGCGTGCCCCTGAAACAATCGGTCTGCAAAATTACCTTTTTTATTTCGTGCATACTAACAAAACACCCCAATAGAGCTTTGTTTTAACAAGAATTAATCATATTAATTATTTTTAACTAATCTCACAGCATAATCTATCCGCTATTTGAAGATTGCCGCAGTCATGTTACTAGCCTGAGCAAACGTTATGAAAGCCACAAGACATCGTCTGACAATCGGCAGACGCACGTCCGGCGGCCGTGATGCGGTTGTCTTACGGCCGTGAGACGATCGTCCGACGGCCGCCAAACGCCAACATCCATGCCTCAACGTACCGTCACAAAGGGTGAAAACAACCGGGAGTATCCACCCAACATCCCATTTTAGAAGCAAAAACTGCACAGTTCGGGAAATTATGTGTAACTTTGCGCCGATTTAACAACAGACAGAAATTATGAGCAACAATTTATTAAAAGGAAAAAGAGGCATCATCTTTGGTGCGCTCAACGATAAATCCATCGCATGGAAAGTGGCCGAGCGCGCCGTTGAAGAGGGCGCCACCATTACCCTGTCAAACACGCCAGTGGCTGTCCGCATGGGCACGGTGAACGCATTGGCCGAGAAGTTGAACTGCGAAGTTATTCCAGCCGACGCCACCAACGTGGAGGATCTGGAAAACGTATTTCGTCGCTCCATGGAAGTGCTGGGAGGCAAAATCGACTTCGTGCTCCATGCCATTGGCATGTCGCCCAACGTGCGCAAGCACCGCACCTACGACGACCTCGACTACAAGATGCTCGACACCACACTTGATATTTCCGCCGTTTCGTTTCACAAGATGATTCAGAGTGCCAAAAAACTCAATGCCATCAGCGAATACGGTTCCATTGTGGCCTTGAGCTATGTGGCCGCCCAACGCACGTTCTACGGCTACAACGATATGGCCGACGCGAAAGCACTGCTGGAAAGCATTGCCCGCAGCTTCGGCTACATCTATGGCCGCGAGCACCATGTGCGCATCAACACCATCTCGCAGTCGCCCACGATGACCACTGCCGGACAGGGTGTGAAAGGCATGGACAAGCTCTACGACTTTGCCAACCGCATGTCGCCGCTCGGCAATGCCAGTGCAGAGGAGTGTGCTGACTACTGTGTCGTGATGTTCTCCGACCTCACCCGTAAGGTAACGATGCAAAACCTCTACCACGACGGTGGTTTCTCCAACGTGGGCATGAGCCTCCGCGCGATGGCCACCTACGAGAAAGGACTTGACGAATACAAGGACAAAGACGGAAACATTATCTACGGATAAACAACTTTATGTTTCCAAAGCGCTCTCTCGTCCCTACTCATGAAAGGGATGTAGAGATGTCGAAATGATTTAAAAGAGCCATTCCCATCTCATGACGGGAGTGGCTCTTTTGATTGGTTTGCATGGGAATAGCATAAGGAGAAGCCGATAAACGTTATCAATACTGCACAGCTATTCCGTCGGCCGAAAGCCGTTAGCGGAGCTACGCAACGGATGAAAAGGGCTTTGGCAAGACTACGGACGACGGTTGAGCTTAAGCAATCGCTTGTACTCTTTCTTTGTTAACCGCATAAACGAGCCGTGTTGCGGTCCGTTCACCCCCTGAATATCTATCGGATCGTGGAAGTTTCGGAGGTTTTCGTCAGCTTTGCAGATGCGGTAGTGTTTGGGCCGATCGCTATATTGTATGTAGCCGACGCGCCAAGTACTGTCGCCTATCAACTGGAAAGCCGATGCACCCTCACACTTTTTCTTTCCTTCAAAGCTCACATAGTCATCCTCTACGGGTTCACCCCAGCCGTGAGTGAGATGGTCTGACACAGCAGTGTAGATGCCCGGAGTACCACCTTCTTTCTTAATGAGCATGTGGTATTTACCATCGGCCAGCAGGTTGATGTCGGCATCGATAGTGGCATATCCCCAATCAAAGAGCAGACGCGGCGTGGTGATTTTGGAAAAATC
>QWCK01005669.1_pt1 | contig 11165 bp, 10 predicted proteins | sample 1972571 | NCBI WGS metagenome assembly QWCK01 (sample SAMN09866710, study PRJNA288562) | Human gut metagenome isolate term2_stool, whole genome shotgun sequencing... | isolation source: gut | host: Homo sapiens | place: USA: California | reverse complement strand
GAAGAATGGACACGAGTGGTGGAAGTATGTCTATGATGAATTCTACAACTGCGTGATATGTCCCGAATACCAGCCCTTGAAATATAGCACGACGAACCGGGATGGATATAGGGAATACAAGAGCGATCCGAATATCTGCGCGGCCTGTCCGACCAGAGAACGGTGTACGCATTCCAGGGACTGTATCAAAACGGTGCAGCGGCATATCTGGAAGGACTATGAGGAGCTGGCGGACGATGCCAGATATACGCCTGCGTACGCGCAGCTCTACAAGTGCCGAAAAGAAACCATTGAACGGGTCTTCGCGGACGCCAAGGAAAAACACGCGATGCGTTATACGCAATACAGAGGCTTGGCTCAGGTGACGAACTGGGTGAAGCTCAAATTTACTGCCATGAACTTGAAAAATTGGCCACATGGAAATGGAGGAATCTGTTGTCCTCGTTTCGCTTTGCTGTTTTTTCGCTCATATATGTTCGAGACCCAGTCTGCTCCTGAGTACAGACCGGGTTCCTCGACAGACTGAGCGGGAGACTGGCATACAGTCTCCCGCTTCAACTATACAGAGAACTTGGGGTACTGCGGTAAAAGCAGTCTTGACGTGAGGTAATAATCCTTATATAATTAAGACATAATAATTGCATTGGAGGGCGTGCGATATGATGATTCGTCCGGCAACCGCGCTGCGAAACAATTATGACAGTATGGTGAAGCTGTCTACCGAAAAGCAGGAGCCGATTTATCTGACCCGCAACGGAGAAGGCGAAATGGTGTTCCTGCCGATTGATCTCTGGGAAAAGAGACAGGCGGAGTTGGAACTGTTTGCGGAAATGCTGCGCAGGGAACAGAACAAACTGGCAGGCTCCAAGACATATTCTGCTTCTGAAATGCAGGCGGAGACGGAGGACCTGCTCAGTGAAAGTTGAATGGTTGACCGAAGCAAGAGCGGAATACCGTCAATTTCTGCAATACTACAAAACAGAGGTTGGGTTACCGTATGCAAAAAAGTTTGCGGACACGATACTCGGTTCGATCAATCAGCTTGCGGAATTTCCGGAGATGGGCGCAGTAAAATATGATACGCTCATGGGGAAACACGACTTTCGAGCCTTATTTATAGAAAACTATGTCTGCGTTTACAGGATTGAGAGCGATACGGTTTATGTTTATCACTTGGCCGATGCCAGAAAGAATTATATCTACCATATCTTCGGTATGGAGTGATATACTCCCCTCAATACTAAAAGCGTATTCGGAGAATATTTGACGGTAATTATAGTGCAAAAGCTGGGCAGCGAATTTCCTCGCCGCCCAGCTTTTTTAGGTAATGAACTGCGGTTGCCCCCCATTTGAGGCAGCTTAGAGCTTGAACATCCTGATACAATGAATCAGCGTTGCACTAAGCTCCTGGAAGAGATCCTCGTCAAAGATGCCGTTCACGCAGGACTCCTTGAACAGCAGCGGACGATACATCAAAAATATCTCTTCCTTCGCCTGTTGGTCACCGTCTTTTGCACGGAGCAATAGATCCTTGAAGTTCACTTTACATCCCTCCCTGTAGCTTCCTTGACTTTTTTGCAGACACGATGATATGCAGCCGCAACTCCCTGATACCCAAGGTCAAGCTCTAAAGCGAGTTCATGGAAGCTGCGTCCATGCAAAGCACGGGAAAAGAAGATATAGCGGTCTCTCTCGCTGATGCGATTCAAAGCCTCCTCAAGCGCGGCATTTTCAATGCAGCAAAGCAAATCGGTCGGATCAGAAATGCCGGGTGCTTCCTCAGTTGACAGATCATCCGGATCTGTCAATACCTCTCTCGCCTGTCGGCGCTGTTTGGCGTGAAGATAGTCTGCCTTCCTGTGTGCAACCGCCGAGAGCAAATAGGCGGTAAATCCATTCTGGGTAATGTTGCTTTCCCCTTTTCCATCGTTTCTTATATACATCTTCGTTCCTCCGTTTCTGATTTTTGGGGAAAATTTCAGAAACGGGGGACTTCGACAGCGATATCGCTCGCTTGCTAAATTCCGACAAAGTAAAAGAGAAGCGCCCAGCAGACAATGCTGTACGTTTCTCTTTTTCCTTATCTGCCCCGCTATATCGGGGACGTATCCATCATCCAGAAAATAGAAGTTTCCTTCGCACGAATAGAGAAGAACTTCAAGCTGCAGGGCATAAAGTGTTATGCTTCCAGGGTCCCTTTGGCTGCTTGGACGGCATCTGTTCTTTTCCTCTAGTACAAGGATCTTCTTAGCGACCCTCCAGCTTGCTTACCTCATTTTTCATGGTTTGCTTCACCCTCATTATGCAGATAATTAGTACTATCTTTCTAATCATTAGAAGTGAAACGGAATTTATTAGAAGCGCGGTTCCAATTAAAATAGTGCTAAAGAGACGAGCAAAACAGTTGGAAAAAGCAACCCGCAAACAAGGCGAATGGGAATCAAAAGAGTTTAGGGCAGCTCAAGGACGCAAAAACCACAGCGCGGTAGTCCCCGCACCTGAAAACGATATGGAAAAGTGCAGATCAGACGGAACGCCGAAGCTGTTTGACAGAACGGTAGGAGTGAGAACCATGCAGAACGGCGGCCAGCGCAACCGCTAAAGCGGAGATGTGGGCTACTGTGTTGAGATTAGCAGCATTGTAACGCTCACATTCTGTACGCAAAGCATAGACACGCTTAAAACGCAGGCATTCCCTGTCAATGGAAAGTCTGTAGTCTGTTGGAATGGCCTTATACTTGGTACAGCCACGGTTCTTCTTGCCGTTATTCCAGTTCTTGTGGTTGCAGGGGCAAACACCGGTTTTGGACTGGCGGAAGGGGCAGCAGTATTTCTGCCGAATCCCCCCTCCGCCATCGGTGGTCTTGCCATCCTTTCTTATGGCGAGACCAGCTTCACAGATAGGATTGCCAACGGACAGTTTTTCAGGGCTCTTTGTACCGCGCTTGTTTAACGGGATCACAGCCTCTCCCTCATAGGCGTCCTTCACCAAGTTGTAGACGGTTTTCACATCGTAGCCCTTATCGCCGAGGAAGGTACGCTCGCGAAGGAACAAAACGGCATTGGCAGGACGAAGAATGTCCGGAACAACTGATGCATCGGTTGTGTTAGCCAGTGTGGTCAATTCAAAGAGAGGCAGACCGGAGATGCAAAGATTGAACAGCATCAGGAAAGCCGCAATCCGGAGCCGTTGGAGATCACAGCAAAAGACATTTCCGCCATTCTGGTGGATGCCGCGATCAGTGAAGAAAAAGCCGAAGCGTTCCAAATCTGCTGTAATGAGCGCTTTGGCGCTGGCGTTACCTTAAACCCGTTGAATCTGATCGACAGTGGCCGTTTTGAAGTAAAAACGGCCAACGCGACTATCTTTGTCGCGCCCGAGCAGAGTTATCTGCTGGAGACTCGTGTGATCGATGGGCGCAAATATCTGACGATTCCCGTCGAAGAGGAAATCGAGGTCAACGGCTTCGGTGTCCGCACCCAGGGAGAAAAGCAAGGCTGAATGTCCGATAACGCGGTCATAAAGTTAACAAGCAGGAAGCCTCTACCGCGGCAGAGGCTTCCTGCTTCTTTAGTATACTTAGTATTTACCTGCAAACCACAGTATAGGAAGTGATATACCCTGTGTCTGAGCCTTTGCTGTTTCGCGCAAAGACTGTCAGCGTTACGCGGTAGCTGACACCGGGTGTTCCTTGAAAGTAGGTTGTTCCAACATAATCCCATGTATTGTAATCATAGAATTCGGGGTGTTCGGCGCCATACTGAGAATCATAGTAACGCCAATTACCGTTCACTTTCTGCTCGATTTCAACTTCGTGCACACCGAGCTTTTCCATTTTGCTGCGGGCCTCGACTGTCATGGCTACCGCAATCTTACCATTCCCTCTCGCTTCGATTCCAACACTATAACCGTCCAAATAGGCGCTGGAGCGGGTGCCGTTTATTGTGGGCATTCCGATTTCCGGACGATATACGGCGGATGCAGTCATGCCTACGCTGAACATCATAATAAGCATCAAAAAAAGGGAAAAGAGTCTTCTCTTCATAGTCATTCTCCTCATATGATTTTATTGAATTGAGTTAATCATCTCTTTAATCTCAGCCTCGGATATCTGTCCACTGATTACATAAGATAGCATTCCATCTTGCCATCCTGCTTTTGTCACTCCGTCGTCCGTCAAAATGTAGTATTCGGTTTGATTGTGCGTATAAACACTTCCCAATGAATCAAGCTCTTTCGCTTCGGTTGATAGTGCCATCGTATGCTCTATTACGCGAATCACTAAACCTCCACGGGTCGAATCATAAATGGCAGAACATTTAAGCACACCATCTGACAGCTTAACTGCAATAGCCGAAACCGCATAATCTCTCGGCACCCATGTGGGCAGACCTTCTGTACTGATCCCGTTTGCCGCCAGAGCCTCATACATGGAATGATACTCGCTGGGATCGTCGTCAGGCAATTCCATGATGCCGGAAGGATTGGTATAGATCTGAATGATTCCTTCGGCCCATCGCAGGACAGCCTGAACAGGTTGGAATCCCATAGCGCTGGCGGTTATAATAAAGCAAAATGCCGCGGCTGCGGCAATAGCTGCCGCACGGGAAACGCGGGAAAAGGATCGACGAGTTCGGTTCCCATGTCGATTCCTTGCTTCTGCCGCAAGATCAGACTTGCAGGAACTCGTTTCTTCTTCAAAAATCAACGGATGGGATTCTTCGAGTTTTGCCCATTTTTCTTCCGGGTCATAATGCTCTGCGACTGGTGCCCTTTTTTGCAACAGTGACAGATATTCCTCAATCCTGTCCGTATCCATCTCCTCCGCAGGTACACTTAGCATTGCTTCTACTTCATTCAGAAGCTGCAAATTAGATTTTCCCGTGATGGACGCGGAAGCAGAATCTGTTCGCTTTCTCCCGACAGCAGATTTATCGGGATGCTGGCTACCCAACATTTCATTACCCCCTTTACTAGTTCATCTCATGAATTATCGGTTTTGTGACAATAATTTGATAATTATTTTGGCGTGCTGCCAAGAGGCTCCTCCAGCAGTGTTCTGCACTTGTGGAGCGCTCTGGATAATCGCTGACGGCACGCCATTTCACTGATTCCAAAATGCTCTGCGAGTTCCAGAAATGAATAGCCTTTATCGATGCGAAGCAGGATGATCTCCTGCTCCGATCCGCTTAGCCCCATCGGAATATGACAGGCCATTGGAAGTTCCGTGAGTTCATAGCTTTCAGCGATATCTTCAATCGAAACCTCTGTATGATAAAAGCGGCGGCTTTCGCGCAAGGTCAAATTGTTCAATGTCTCAAAGAGCCACGCCACCGGTTTCTTGTGACCGCATACCCGTTCCGACTTACAGCACGCTGTCAGAAAGGTCTCCTGCACCAAGTCCTCCGCAAGATGCCAGTCCCCTACGCGACGAAATGTAAGCCGGACCATGGCATCAGAGTATTGAAGCATCAAATGATGGATGTACTCTCGCTGCTGCTTATCCATACAATCCCTTCCTTCGCAAAATCTCACCAAAAAATCAGCTGCCATGCAATCAACAGCCGGCAGCTGATTTATTTGAACTGGTGGCTCTCACCATGCTCCATAATCGTTTTGCACACAGACAGGCACAATTTGACCTGCTCCGGCGCGGCATCTTTCAACATGCTTGCAAATTCAACAGAAATGCTGACGTCTGGATGAACCGGAATGATGCTTCCAAGCAGAGTATAAAGATCAACGCGCAGTGCTGTCGATATATCCACCAGTAATGTCAGGCTCGGCTTCGTTTGACACCTCTCAACGTGGCTGATGTGCTGGGATGTAACACCGACCATTTCGGCAAGTTCAGCCTGCTTGAGATTGCAGCGGATTCGACATATTTTAATGTTGTTTCCGATTTCCTGATAATCAATCATACTTCAGCGTCTCCTGTAATACGCGCCACGGTACTATTCTGCCTATACGCATATTATACAGGGAGTCATTCGTACAATAAATCGACTATCAAGGCGTTTATCGCCCTTATAGATATAATGCGCATGATATTTTTGCATTTTCCCCATGCGAAAACAATAGGAGTGCATCTGTACCGATGATCATTACGGTGCAGAGAAATGAACGGCATGCGTCACAAAAAATTGCAGAAAAAATCGAACTTCTTGTCACAAATCGACACTGTCAAGAGATGAATATAGTAAGGGCACATTTTTGGAGGAGGTGGTCATTGGGGCAACATCCGCCGCAGATCCACTGTCATGTATCGTAGAGAGGAGAATAGCAAATGAACCTAAAACGATTCCGAAACAAATTCATTTCGATGCTGCTTACGCTGGCAATGCTTTTGACACTGTTCCCTACCGCAGTCTTTGCCGAGGATACGGCGGCTGACCGACCGGCCAGCGCCGAATTTAAGATCATGGGACTGTACGCTCTCCGGGATAACGGGCGGCGTGTGTCCTTCTTCTCTTATGAGTCAAGAGACAACGCATTCCTGACAAAAGCCAATATGACCTATCCCGACTCCTGGTTCAAGTTGATCTATGTGATCGAGAGATCACAGCCGGTCACGCTGGAACTGTATGAGATGAAGGATGAACCCGCGTATATGGATGAAGATATTGTTTCCATGCCGTATGCGCCGGAGGATGATGCGGATGGACACGGAAAACCCCAGAGTGAGGAGTTCCTTGGCCGCCGACTGGGTGTACTGGTGGGCGTTCCGGTGCAGGAAAATATTGTCCCGCTTCAGGAGGGGGATGACATTTATACGGCGGAGCAGGTGGGCTATTCGCCTATCGATGAAGATGAGTGGCTGAATATCGTCTATCAGACGATCCGCGGGAAGCGTCAGCCGAAAGTGATTGAGGATTTCTACGCTTTTGGCTTTGAGGGCAATCGCCTCGCCGGGCTGGACGATGCGGCTGCAACGGTGAGCCTTGATGAGCTCCCTGCCCCGGAAGATATGGCAGAGACAGACGCTCTGCTCCCCTCGGAAAATCTAGATGCTCCAAATCCGGAAGCAAATTTGCCCGCTGACATCAACGATGAAGCAATGGATACGGAAAAATCTCCTGCCAATGAGACATCGGAGGATGGGGCTTCCGAGGAAAGCCTGACAACGGATACGGAGTCTGCAACGGCGATAGAGGAGTCCTTTGTTCCCTCTGCAAATGCGGAACCATTGGAAGATGATGCGGACACGACACCTGCCGATGCGGATGCGGTGGATTCGGAGGCGGTGGAAACGGATAAGGCAGATGTGCCGGTGACAGCAATTGAGGACGAGCCTTCTGCAGAAGAATCTGTTGAAGCTGTTTCGGACGTGGAACCGGAGATCAATGAGGAGATCGACTATCTGCCGGAAAGTTCTGTTCTGCCCAGCGCACACGCTTTCTTCGGCTTGACGGATGCTGCCGAAGAAAGTGAAAACACCATCCAGAATATAGTCCTGTGGGACGGCAGCTACAGGGATGACAGCGGCAGCCTCACCCGTATTTCCAGCGGTGGCCGCTACGTCATCGTCATGCAGCCCTGCACGCCCCGGACAGCGATCTACAACAGCTTTCTTGGCTTTGATGTGCCGGAGAAAGGTGAGGCCATCGACACCTTCGAGACGATCAATTCCTGGGATGATCTGATCGCAATTCGGGATGAACTGGCCTGCAGCGGCGACCCTGTGGATCTGCTCAGTGGCAGCTTTACATGGAATTACCGTGACCTTGCGCTGTACGGCAAGGATGATCTGGAATTTACACGTTACTACGAATCTGTCCACGCGGATGAAAATTACGGGCTTGGCGGCGGCTGGACGTCCAACTTCTCCTATGCGCTGGAGTTTGACGGCCGTTCCGTGATCGCCCATTTGCCGAGAGCCGTTACGCTTTATTTCCCAATCGGCTTTGACGGCAGCTTTGACACCTGCGGTGATTACTCGCTGGTGCAGACAGGCAGCGGTTATGCCATGACGGATAAGGCGGGGACGATCTATCGCTTCGACAATAGCGGCCGTATTCTGAGCATCGTCTATCTTAGTGGGAATACGCTGTCCTTCCAATATGACGGTGACAAGCTCCGGAGCGTGTCTAACGGCACCGGCAGCTTTACATTCTCCTACAGCGGCGACAATATCGCTGCGGTGACGGACAGCGTGGGTCGCAGCATCCATCTGTCCTATGACGGCGGCCTCCTGACTGAAGTGGAAAACCCTGATGGAGACAGCCTGCGCTATGCGTATGACGGCAACGGGTATCTCAGTTCTGTTCAGAATCTCAAGGGTGAGATCTATGTAGAGAATGAATATGACGCACAGGGCCGTGTAGTCCATCAGTATGCCGTAAACTTCGGCACCTTTGATTTTACCTACGATTTCGATGGGCGGCACAACACCTGCACCGGCGAGGACGGCTATTTCCATGAGATCTGGTTTGATGAGCAGGGCCGGATCACCAAGTCTACAGATGCCAGCGGCAGCCAGACGGTGACCTATAACGATCTCAATCAGGTTACCAGCCGGACGGATCGTGAAGGCAACCGCACATCCTATGCCTATGATGCCGCGGGCAACAAAGCCAAAATCACTTACGCCGACGGCACTTATGAGCGGTTCGAGTACGACAGCAACCGGATGCCGACCATGATTCGTGACCGCAACGGGAATACGAGCTACTATACCTACGACCATCAGGGCAATATGACTTCCGCTACCGATGGCCGTGGTATGACCCGCTCCTATGTCTATGATGCCAACGGCAATCTCACTTCCGCAGCGGATGCGCTGGGTGCGCAGACGACCTACACCTATGACGCTCAGGGTAACTGCACGTCCATGACAGACCCGCTGGGCAATGTGACCGCCTATATTTATGACGGGCAGGGCCGCCTGATCACAGTCACCGACGCCATGGGGTCAGTCACTTCCTATGAGTATACCGAGGCCGGCAAACTGGTGAAGGTCATCGGCGCCGATGGCAGCGAGCAGACCTACACGGTGGATGGCAACGGCTTCAACATCAGCGAAAGCGACCGCATGGGCCATGTCACCACCTTTACCCGTGACGCGCAGAACAATGTGACCTCTATCACCGATCCGCTGGGCAATGTGACCCGCTATACCTATGATGACAGCGGAAATCTGACCACAGCAACAGACGCCAACGGAGCGGTCACCCGCTATACCTACGATGCTGATGGCCGTATTGTTTCCATGACCGATGCCCGCGGCAATACCTGGCGCTATGCTTATGATCGGAACGGTCAACTGGTTTCCACCACCGATCCTGTCGGCGGCGTCAGTTCTACCGAGTACAACAGCGTTGGACGTACTGCCTCCGTCAAGGATGCCAACGGCAATACCACCCAATATACCTATGATGGCGTCGGCAACCTTACAAAGATCACCGATGCACTCGGCAAGAGCACCGTCAGCGAATACGATGCCAACGGCAACCTGACCGCCGCTACGGATCGCAACGGCCACACCACCCGCTATGCTTACGACGCGGAGAACCGTTTGATCCGCATGGAAGATGCTGAGGGCAGCACGACCTCCTACACCTATGACGCTAACGGTCAGATGACCAAGACCACCTCTGCCATGGGCGCGGAGACTTCCAGCACTTATGACGCGCTGGGGCGTCAGATATCCTCGGCGGATGCACTGGGCCATGTGACCGGCTACGAATATGATGTGCTGGGCCGCGCCACAAAGATCACCTACGCGGATGGCGGCTTTGTTGCCTACACCTATGATGCCAACGGTCAGGTTTTGACTGCCACCGATGAACTGGGCGGCGTGATCTCCTATGCCTACGATGCCAACGGCAGACTGATCGAGATGACGGACGCCATGGGCGGCAAAACGGCATACGCCTATGACGCTGTCGGCAATGTGACTTCTGTTACCGATGCTCTGGGCGGGAGCACAACCTATCGCTACGACGAAACGGGAAATATGACCTCGGTTACAGACGCCAACGGCAATACGACCGGCTACACCTATGATGCTCTCGGCCGCGCTGTTGCCGTTACGGACGCCAATGGCGGCGTAACCCGCGCGGAATACGATCATAACGGGAACATTGTCAAGGCTGTCGATGCCGAAGGGAATGCCACTACTTATGTCTATGATGCGCTGGATCGTCTTGCCAGTTATACCAACGCGGAGGGCTATACCTTCTCCTTCCAGTATGACAATGAGGGAAACACGGTTTCCTCTACTGACGGCAACGGCAATACCACCCGCTATACCTACGATGGATTGAACCGCGCAGTCTCCAGCACCAACGCCGAAGGCAATACCGCGTACAATACCTATGACGCAGATGGTCGTATGGTAAAGTCCGTGAATGAAGAGGGTGCGGAAACCGCCTATGCCTATGATGCGGATGGTCGTCTGATCTCCATGACGGATGCCCTGGGTAATGTTACCAGCTTTGAGTACGACAGCAGGGATCGGGTCATCAAGGTCACCGATGCCAAGGGCAATGCGACCACATTTACCTATGACCTGGCAGGCAATGTCAAGAGCGAGACCAATGCCAGGGGCGTTGTGACCAGCTATGCCTACGATGCCAATGGCAATCTCACCTCCATGACGGATGCTGCCGGCACCGTGACCTATACCTATGATGCTCTGAATCGGGTTACCAGCGTGAAAGACCGCCGTGGAAATACGCAGTTCTTCACCTATGATGCCACAGACCGCATCGTGCAGGTCAAGGACCGCAACAGCAATGTCACCCGGTATGTCTATGACGGCAATGGAAATATTGTAAAGACCATCGATGCACTGGGCACGGAGTCCGTATTTACCTACAATAAAAATGACCAGCTCATTTCCACCGACCTCCACCGCGTGGATGCCCTCAATGGCGTGGACTCTCATGAGATCACGCTGTATGAGTACGATGGTCGGAATCTGGTCACGAAGGAGATCAACGCGCTTGGCGACAGTACCGTTTATGTCTACGACGGCAACGGCAATCTGGTCTCCAAGACCGATGCGGACGGCTATGTGACGCAGTATTCCTACACCGCCCTTGATTTGGTGAAGAAAATCAATTACAATGGGGCAAAGGAGGTCTCCTACCAGTATAACAAGGTCGGCGAACTGGTGCAGATGGATGACTGGACCGGCACCAACACCTTCGAGTTGGACCTG
>QWCK01005665.1_pt1 | contig 11169 bp, 10 predicted proteins | sample 1972571 | NCBI WGS metagenome assembly QWCK01 (sample SAMN09866710, study PRJNA288562) | Human gut metagenome isolate term2_stool, whole genome shotgun sequencing... | isolation source: gut | host: Homo sapiens | place: USA: California | reverse complement strand
TCTTTGATTTCGTAGCAGGTCTTATGCAAAGTGTTCCAAAGAAGACGAGCATTGCGAAGTCTGATTTGTCGAACACGACTGCCATACTCGTAAAAGAAATTTTGAAGAAGAAAGATTATGGTTAGGTTATTAATAAGATATTTATTTATATTCATTATAATTTTTAAAATTATTTCATTTGTGAAGACTTGACCATCGGAGGTTATACCCGTTCGAAGCCCTAGTCGAAATCTTTGATTTCGTAGCAGGTCTCGCGCATTTCCAAAGAAGACAAACGAAGTGAAGTCTGATTTGTTGAACTCGACTGCCTCTCAGGATGACCAATTGGGCGAATTGTCGCTCGATAGGTGTTAATCATTTGCAAGTTTTATAGAATTTACGCCGTTCGGCTGTGGAACCTAAAAGGTTCCGCTACGGGGATATATATTAATACTGATTATTTTTACGGCTTCGCCTGAATTAAGAGAGTTTAGCACCAAGGTTGATGGAAGCAGATTGCTTCCGCTACAAAGATTAATCGTTATTTATTTTATTTTACGGCTTCGCCTGAGGTAAGAGAGTTTAGTGACTCTGTTAATGGAAGCAGATTGCTTCCGCTACAAATTTTTGCAAAAGATCGATATCTATTTCTCGTTCAAATAATCCATTGCTACTTTTACAAAGATTGTGGTGCCCATATAGAGTTTACTTTCGTCCAGGTCGAATTTTGGGCTGTGATGTGGATAGATTTTTCCATCTTCGTGGACTCTTGGATTGGATAGTGCAAAGAACGTGCCCTTTGCTTCTCGTAGAAAGTATGCCATATCTTCTCCGCCAAAGGACGGTTCTTTTAAATATTCTACTCTTTCATCTCCCAATATTTCCCTTGCACATTCTGCCACATATTCTGTGAATTCTTCGTCATTTATTACTGCTGGATATTTAAAATCGTACTCAACTTCTGCGTCCATTCCGTATGCCTTGGCTATGTTTTCTGAAATATTTTTTATATTTTCTGCTATACTTTTTCTCACTTCGTCATCAAAGGTTCTCACCGTTCCTTCTACAAATACTGTATCTGGAATTATGTTTTGGGTGAAGCCTCCGTGGATTTGGCATACTGATAGCAATACTTTTTCTGCTGGATTTACCATCCTCGATACGATCTTTTGAAGTCCATTTACTATTTCACAAATGCATGGGATCGGATCCTTGCCTAGGTGCGGTGTCGCTCCGTGGGTACCCTTTCCTATAACTGTGATTTTAAATCTATCCATTGCTGCCATCATTTCTCCTGGCATAAATCCGACTCTTCCCGGTTCTATCGGAAATAGTTGTCCGTTGTGTAGTCCTATTACCCTCTCCACTTTTGGATCTTCCATGCAGCCTTCTTCTATCATCGGCAGCGCTCCTCCAGGATATTCCTCTCCTGGTTGGAAAAATATTTTAACTGTTCCGTCAAATTTGTCTCTATTTCTATTTAATATGAGTGCCGCTCCAAGTGCCATTGCAGTATGTCCGTCATGTCCACAGGCGTGCATGCATCCATTTTCAGATTTGAATGGAAGTCCCGTCTCTTCTTCTATTGGAAGGGCGTCGCTATCTGCTCTTATTGCGATACATCTACCTGTATTTTTTCCCTTTATTTCCGCTACTACCCCATTTCCTTCCACGATTTTTTTATACGGGATTTCATTTTCGTCCAAAACTTTTCCGATGTATTCCATGGTTTTTGGAAGATTTAGTTGGAGCTCTGGGATTCTGTGTAGATCTCTTCTAAAATTTATTATTTCTTCTTCTATATTTTTTACTTCTTCTAATATATTCATTTTCATCACCTATGTAAATTATACCATTTGAATTCTCAGAAATTAATCGCAAACAAAAAAAGGGCTCGAAGCCCTTTCTTTCCATAAGTTAGCAATTTAAATTTAATTTTTTAGATTTTATAGAATCTAATCAATCTTTAATATCTACCCAACCACCATAGACGAATGTTTTGGTTTTATATATTTCATCTCGATTTACTAATCTCTGTCTGGTTAATTTACCTTCCATATTTCCTTCTGAGTACTCGATTTCATAAGGTGGTTCTACATCAAGCGCAAATGTCTTTTCAACTTCTATATATTTTTGATACCTTCCATCTGATAGTTTTACTATGTCCATCGGAAGTTCTTCGGTATTCTTTTGAGCATCTTTATTTTGAGTTTCTCTAAATTGGGCTTCAAATGCAGCGGCTACTTCTTTGTATTCCTTATCTTGGATCCAACCTCCGAATTTGTAGGTTTTGATATTTTTGTCGTAATCAATATCTACAAACTTCTGTCTTGAAAGTTTTCCTTCGAATTCTCCTTCTTTGTATGGAATTTCGTCCAATATTTCTCCATCGATTTTGAAGCTTTTTGTGATGGTTATATATTTTTCATGTTTTTCTAGATCTGAAAAACTCAATTTCTCTTTCTTATTATTTTCTCCCCTCGCCAATGCATAAGCTGGTAGTGAAAATACTAATAACAAGGCAAGAAAAATTATAAATTTATTCTTTTTCATGGCACCCTCCTACGCTAACTTGTTAATTTAATTATACACCTGTTTTTTTTTTTGCAAATTACACATTTTCATTGCAAATAAACCCAGGTCCTGGGTTCATTTAAGATAAATTTTATTTATTTATAAGCGCCACTATGTATGGTCCTACTATATCTACAATTATATAGAATCCTATCAAGGCTCTTAAATTTTGAAATACCAATTTTTCGACTTCATCTCTATAATTTCTCTTGCCTTCTTCATCGTCTCTTTTTATTTCTTGAAGCTTCACCTTGTTGTACTTGTAAAGAGATATTAACCACACTACAAATATTATTTCTCTCATATTGCTCCTCTTTTCCAAAGATTAAAAAAACAGCGGTCGTGCCGCTGTAATTTATTTGCCTATTGCTTCGTCGATTTTCGCTTTGTCAAATCCTACGATTTCTTCGTCGCCGATTACTACTACAGGCACTCCTGTGTAGCCCATCTTCATTAGTTCTTGTCTTGCTTCTTTATCTGTTTGTACGTTTTTTTCTTCAAATTCTACGCCTTTTTCTGCTAGGTATTCTTTAGCCATTACGCAGTAAGGGCATGTGCTTGATGTATATACTTTTACTTTTTCCATTATTTACCTCCATTTACTTCTATACTCAATATACCCAAAATTTTTTATTTTATTCAATGTTTGTGGGATGCGTGTTCGTATCCTCCTTCAAATAGTGAAAGGACGTGATCATCGTCTAATGAGTAATAGCTCTTCCTACCAACTTTTCTCACTTTTATCAGGTCTCTGTTCTTTAGAATTGCTAGTTGGTGAGAGATGGAAGATTGGGTCATTTCAAGGGTTTCTGAAATATCTGTTACACAGAGTTCTCCCATGGATAGGGTGTAGATTATTCTAAGTCTAGTAGGATCTGCAAGCACTTTGAAAATTCCAGATAGGTGGTTCAAGACTTTTTCGTCTTTGGTAAATTTGTCTACTTCTTCTTTTATTTTTTCTAAGTCCATTTTTCTCCTCTATTCCTTTTAATCTTCTATTTTTGGAAAGTTTATCGATAGCACCATGAATTCTTCCGGGCTTAGGGTCTCTCCCCTTCTGTTTGGATCTATTCCCGATATTTTGAGTGTTTCTGCTATTTCTGTCTTGGTTATATTTTTAAATCCGTAGGTGGATAGGGCATTTAGAATGGTCTTTCTCCTCTTGCTAAATGCGCCTCTTACCACTTTAAATAATTTGTCTTTATCTATATCTTCTCGATGTTTTTTGATTTCTAGTTTTACCACCGCTGAGTCCACGTTTGGTTTAGGCATGAAGACTGATTTTGGTACGCTGAATAGATATTTTGGCTCTGCGTAGTAGTTTATAAACACTGAAAGTGATCCGTAGTCCTTGGTGCCTGTCTCTGCTGCAAATCTGTTTGCCACTTCTTTTTGCACCATCACCGTTATGGATTCTACGTCTAGATCCGATTCTAAAATCTTCGTTATGATCGGAGTGGTTACATAGTATGGCAGGTTCGCCACCACTTTTATCGGTCCCTTTAGATAGGATTTTATCTCTTCTGTGTCCAGCTTCAAAAAGTCTTCGTAGATTATTTTAACCCTGTCGTAGTTTAGAGTTTTTTTGTGGATGTCCACCAAGTTTTTGTCGATTTCCACCGCCAACGCATTTGCTCCACGAAGTAGCAGTTCTTCTGTAAGTGTGCCCACTCCTGGTCCGATTTCCAGTACATTTGAGCCTTCTTCCACTCCTGCTCCGTCGGCGATGCGCCTAACTATATTTCCATCTATTAAAAAATTCTGTCCCAAACTTTTGGTAAATCTAAATCCAAATTCTTCTAGGATTTGTACCAGTACGGAGGGTTTAAATAGTCTATCCATTCTTTCTTACCTCTTCAAGTTTTTCTAGCAGTTCTTCTTCCGATATTTTAAATGCGTTAAGTCTCTTCAAAAACACCTTTGCATTTGCGTGTCCGATTCCTAAGGCTTCTCCAAGTTCTTCTCTTAGTTTCGAAGATTCTTTGGAACCAGTGAGACCAAGTCTTAAGAGATCTCTATTGTCGTAGATTTCTTCGTACTCTTCTCTCAGTGGTTTTGCACGGCTTATTGCTTCTCTTATATCTTCTGGCTTTGCATTTTCAACGCCGATGTCGCCGTCCTTTTCTCCCTTTCTCCTTGGAAGATAGGCGTGCTTCGCCCCAGGCACTGCTCTTTCTATATCTCTTCTGATCTTTTCTCCTGTGTAGTCCGGGTCGGTGAAGATGATTATGCCCCTTCTCTTTTGAAGCTCTTTTAATGTGTTTAGAAGCTTCTTGCCGAATCCAAATCCGTGGGTAGTTATAACTTCCGCATCAACTGCTGCTTTTACCGCAGTTACATCGTCTTTTCCTTCTACAACTATGACTTCCTTTATCATATGCCGTAAAACTCCTTGGTATTTTTTGAAGTTTTATCTATAACTTCTTCTACATTTATACCCCTTAGGCTCGCAATTTCTTCCGCCACGTATTTTACAAACATCGGCTCATTTCTCTTACCCCTTAGTGGCACTGGAGCCATGTATGGTGAGTCGGTTTCAAGTAGAAGTTTACTTAGTGGCACTTCTTTTGCAACTTCTTTTGGAGTTACTGAGTTTTTAAAGGTTACCGCACCGCCAAGTGCTATATAAAATCCGAGTTTCATATATTCTCTCATCATTTCCACTGAGCTTGAATAGCAGTGGATGAGCACCTTCATGTCCGGATATTTTTCATGAGCTTCCTTTAATGTGTCGAAAGTGTCCTTGTGAGCGTCCCTTGAGTGGATCACTATTGGAAGATTTAACTTCGCCGCAAGTTCAATTTGCTTCTTAAAGACTTCCATTTGGATGTCCCTAGGAGAGTTGTCGTAGTAGTAATCCAGTCCAATCTCTCCTATCGCCATCACTTTTTTATTTTTCGCAAGCTCTATAAGTTCCTTTTCAATCTCTTCGTTATAACTACTTGCATCATGTGGATGAATGCCCACCACCGCATAGATATTTTCATACTTATCCGCAAGAGCCACAGAATTTCTCGAACTTACAATGTCCGCTCCAATGTTAAACACGTACTCTATTCCATGTTTTTCTAAATTATTTATCAAAGAATCTCTATCTAGATCGAATTTTGGATCGTCTAAATGAGCGTGAGAATCTATCATCAATTAACCACTGCTCCGTCTGGCATATCTTCCATAACAGTTGCAAGGGAAAGTTTGCCGTCTTTAGTTTGTGCAGCCATTAGCATTCCGTGGGATTCCACGCCTCTGAACTTCTTAGGTTCAAGGTTTGTAATCACAAGGATCTTCTTGCCTGTTAACTCTTCTTTTGTGTAATGGCTCTTTATATTTGAAACAATAACTCTTCTTTCATCCCCAAGTTTTAGATTTAAAACGTAGAGTCTATCTGCGTTTGGATGGTCCTCAACAGATTCGATAAGAGCTACCTTTATCTTTACTTTGTCGAAATCGTCGATGGTAATTGGTGCAGCTTCATCTTCTTTTGCTTCTGCAACCGCTTTTGCTTCTGGTTTCTTGCCGCCAGCTTTTGCAATCCATTCTTCAAGTTCTTTTTCACGTCTGTCTGAAAGAGCCTTATTTTCAGCGTCTAGCTTCTTGATTTCTTCTTGGATATCAAGTCTTGGGAAGATTACGTCGCCTTTAGTTACCTTTGCTCCACTTGCAAGAAGTCCAAATTCACTTGCGTCATCAAGTTTGATTTCCCCTTCGATACCAAGTTGTCTTCTGATTTCTTTGGCAGTGTTAGTTAAGAATGGGCTGATTAAGATTGATACGATTCTTAGAGATTCAGCTAAGTTGTATAGAACATTGTTTAGTTCATCCTTCTTAGATTCGTCCTTTGCAAGGATCCATGGTGTGGTTTCGTCAACGTACTTGTTGCCACGTCTAACCAAGGTCCAAATATCTTCTAGTGCGTCAGAGAATTGGTAGGTTTCCATAGCCTTTTCAACTTTTTCGCGGATTGAAGTTGCAAGTTCGATCAAACTATCGTCATGTTCAGTCTTCGCATCAGTCTTTTCGATTATGCCGTCGTTGTATTTTATAATCATGGAAACAGTTCTAGAAACTAGGTTTCCTAAGTCGTTTGCAAGGTCAGAGTTAAGTCTTGACATGAATTTTTCCTTGGTGAAACTTCCGTCAGAACCGAAAGAAAATTCACGTAATAAGAAGTATTTAAGAGCGTCCACGCCGTAAAGTTTGATAATTGGTTCAGGATAAACTACGTTTCCTTTTGATTTACTCATCTTATCGTCGTCGAATAGAATCCATCCGTGACCAAATACTTGCTTAGGAAGAGGCATATCAAGTGCCATTAGGATTGCAGGCCAAATAATGGTATGGAATCTCATGATTTCCTTACCAACTAGATGGACATCAGCAGGCCAATATTCGTTAAATTGTTCGTCGTTCCAACCGTAACCAAGTCCAGTCAAGTAGCATGAAAGAGCGTCAATCCACACGTATACGATGTGATTATCGTCGAAAGGAACCTTAACTCCCCATTTAAAAGAACTTCTGGAAACAGATAGATCATCAAGACCACCTTCGAGGAAGTTCTTAACCATTTCATTCTTTCTTGATTCAGGAACTATAAATTCAGGATGTTCGTTGTAAAGTTCGATAAGCTTGTCTCTGTACTTAGAAAGTCTGAAGAAATAAGCTTCTTCCTTAGCAACGTGAGTTTCTCTACCGCAGTCAGGGCAGGTGTGACCTTCACCAAGTTGAGATTCAGTCCAAAAAGATTCACAAGGAGTACAGTAGTATCCTTCGTATTCAGACTTGTAGATTTCACCTTTGTCGTATAGCTTTTGGAAGATGTTTTGCACGTTTTTTTCGTGGATTTCATCGGTAGATCTGATGAAATAATCGTAGTCAATATCCATAGTCTTCCAAAGAGCCTTTATATTATCCACGATATGGTCGATGTATTCCTTTGGTTCCATGCCATATTCATGGGCTTTTTGCATAAGTTTTTGACCGTGTTCGTCAGAACCAGTGGTGAAGTAAACGTCGTAACCTTGAAGAGTCTTGAACTTCTTAAGTGCGTCTGCCGCAACGGTACAATAAGTGTGTCCAATGTGTAGATTATCACTTGGATAGTAGATAGGTGTGGTTAAATAATATTTTTTACTCATAATTCCTCCTTTAAATCCGTAAAATAAAAAAATCCTCCGCTAGAGACGAAGGATCGTGGTACCACTCTAATTTGTCTAAAAGACCTCTAAAAAAATAACGGTTTCTACCGCCCTTTCGGGATAAAGTGAATCCATGTTCAGCAAATCATCCTTAGGCCTTCCACCAAACGACCACTCTCTGTAAAGAATAGAAAAGCTTACTCAAAACACTATAAATTTTATATATTCTATAAACATTATACCATATTATACATTAAAGGTAGATTTATTGCAATATGTGGGTTTGAAGGTGAATTAAATGATAGGAATCAAACCATCCAACTAGTCATCCTGAGCGAACAGAGTGAGTCGAAGGATCTCTTAAAAATAAAACCCATTGCGTTAAATTGACCATCGGAGGTTATACCCATTCGACTCGGAAATAAATTTCCTCGCTCAGGGTGACGACCACCTACAAACTTCATTTAAAAGATAACATTATGAAACACAGTTACTCCTGGATATAACCCTGGTGAGAGTAAACACTGATGGATGTTCGTAGCGGAAGCTATCAGCTTCCATAAGCCTCAATACTAAACTCTCTTTCCTCAGCCGTCAGACGTACAAAAACCATCTCAACTATTTATCCCCGTAGCGGAACCTTCTAGGTTCCACAGCCGAGAGGCTACAAGATCTTCCCAACTACAGTTATCCTGAACGGGGACGGATCCGTCAAGTCGAAGGATCTCTTCACAAAACCAAAATTTAAAAAAGTTGTGCAGTTTTTTTGTGTAACTACAAACAAAAAAGGACTCCTGTGAGTCCCTTCTTGATCTATTTATTAAATTATTTGATTATATCTTTCCATTCTTCCATATTATCAGATAATCTTAGATAATGATGGCTGTGGTAAGCTTCAACAAGTTCGTAATAACCCCAGTGTCCCTTGTAAGACATATCTTTGAAATTGTGAACTATATCTTGATTTGCATCAATGAATTTTTCATCTGGGTATCTGTCGTACAATTTATTTAACATTGTTGCAACTTCCGCTCTTGTTATAGTATTATCAGGCTTGAAAGTTCCATCTGGATAACCTTTTATTCTTTCGTTGCCATATGCTTGATTTATTGCAGCTTCAAACTTGTGACCTTTAACATCTTCAAATGGAGCGACTGCATCGTTTTTCTTGTCAATATGACTAATTAATTCTGCAAGTTCTGCTCTGGTTATCTTGTCATTTGGTCTTATGTTTTCGCCTTCTTTTTCTAATAAATAACCTTCTCTATATGCAGCGTTGATAGCGCCATTGTACCAAAGATTTTCTTTAGTATCCTTATAAATATTAGCAGACTTATCGCTTAAGTCTAGTTTTTGAAGTCTTGCAACTACTGCAATCGCTTCAGCTCTTGTCATGTCACCATCTGGTCTAACAGTGTCATCTGGATATCCAGCGATATAAGCATCGTGTCTTTCTATATCTTTAAGTTCTGGTTTAGCTTCAGTCTTAGTTGAACCGAAGTAGATAGGCCAGAATGGATTATAATCAGGAGTTGGAACAGGATCTGGTTCTGGTGTTGGTTCTGCTTTTTTAGAACACAAAATTGTAAATGTTATATCTTCTAAATCTCCACCTTCTTGTGAATAAAGAAAATCTCTTCCACCTTCTTCTTGGATAGCCTTCCAATTTACAAAAAGAGAATATATATTGGTGTCATATTTTCTTCTTAGTTGTGAATCATTTAAAAGATTTGGTATAACTTGTTCAAATATTTCTGGATGATTATTTAGCATATAATCAATTGCATCATTAACATTTGGATCTTCCTCATTAAAGTGAGTAACATTTTTCCAAGTATCATCTTGTACTACAACATCATTGCCAAATCTTTCACGCAATTCTTCTTTATATTCAGATGCTACCCAATCGTCAATATCAGTAATAGTTCTGAAAAATACCTTTCCACCTAGTTGTCCTTTTACAGTGTATTTTTCCCCTTCAACAGCTTCATCAGATAATTTTAGTCCAGGAATATTTATATAAAAATTAGAATCCACAGACCCAACAGTATTACTTAAATCATATAAAGAAGGCATCTTTTTCTTTGCTTCTTCTGTCAATGGCATTTCAATTTTTAGCAAAGTTTCTCCAGTTTCAGGATCAGTACTTCTTTCAACTTTTGAAATGTAATAAACATTTTGTGACCCAAGTAATTCTAGTGAATTTTTATTTATATCTTCAGGAACTATGATTTCTTTAGGAAATCTTAACGTAGTTGAGAAAACACTACCTAGATTGAGTGCTGGCCAAAACCTAAAAATTTGCATTTGGTTAAATTTCACATCATCATTTGGCATTCCTATAAATCCGAAGGGATCTGTTACCGTTCTCTTAATACTTGATACATCTAGTTTTGTGGTTAAATTAAATTCTTCATCTTTGTTAATTGAAAAATATTTATTAGATTCGGTATTATTTCCATTTGCCAATATATCTCCATCTAATTTTTGATTTACAGGAAATGTTCCAAGCTCCCATGGAAATGTAGATAAATCTATAGGATTCAATACACTAAGGAACCCAAGGATTCCTTTGCCATCTACTTGAATGGATTTAGATTTGTCAACTAGTCTTAAGTTTCTCTCTACTTCAGGAACATAATCCATAATTGTATCGCCTTTTTTATAATGGATTGTCATTGGAATGTCTACATTTAAAACTGGTTTGTTCCAATTTTCGGAGTCTGTATTTAAAGCTATATCTGTTTGTAATGTTTTAAATTTAGCTCTAAATATAAGAGTATTGCCATCAATAATTAAATCTTGTGGATCATATAATTGTGTAAGAAAACTGTCTTCAGACCATTGCGATTTAATTTCGTCTTTGTTAAATTCCATATTTTTAGGTAATTTAACTTTGAGTTCATAATAAGAATTTTCAAGATCCCAATCGGTATTATTCCATTTTTCCGTAGCCTCATTTAATTTTTTCTTTTTAAAATCGTCTATAGCTCTCCAATTATCGCCAAATTTTTCTTTTAATTTTTCTTCGTCTTCATCATTCCTGTCATCTGGAACCCAAATACCCATAGCTTTGCCCATAAATTCTTTGTAGGAAAATTCTAAAATTCCCCCATATCCAAACTCATCACTCGTTATCTTGAGTACATTATTGTCGTCTTTGTCTTCAGTTATTTGCAGAAATGTGTTTACGTCTAAATTGTCCTTATCAGCAATAAATCCTACTTGATTTTGATCTTGGAATTTTGCACTCTCAATGTTACTAAGTTCAATTTCTACTTTTCTTGACTCCTCAGCAAAGACACCAAAAGGCATTATGCCAACTAACATTACCAGAGCTAAAAATAAGCTCAATGATTTTTTAATTATTTTTTTCACTTTAAACCTCCTTTTATTAAAAAATCAAAAAGAGCAAGAAAATAAAGCTATTAAATAGCCAAATTTTCTTGCTCATAAAAATTTATATTCAAATAAGACGAAA
>QWCK01005663.1_pt1 | contig 11169 bp, 6 predicted proteins | sample 1972571 | NCBI WGS metagenome assembly QWCK01 (sample SAMN09866710, study PRJNA288562) | Human gut metagenome isolate term2_stool, whole genome shotgun sequencing... | isolation source: gut | host: Homo sapiens | place: USA: California | reverse complement strand
GGTGGTTTCTTCATCAATGCGACCGTACGGCAGACGCGCCAGCGCCGTGCCCATCATGACGATGGCGTTCACGCCGTCTTCCGGCGCCAGGCCCGCGTGTGAGCGTTTGCCGTGCATGGTGACGCGAATCGCGTTTTGTCCCGGTGCCTGGTTAATGATTTTACCCGGCGCGCCGGACGAATCCATAACGTAACCGAAGTCGATGCCTTGGGTAAGTTTCGTGTCGATATTGCGCGAGCCGCGCAAGCCGCCTTCTTCCGCCACGCAGAAGATGACAACGATCTTGCCGTGCGGCAGAGAGTGTTCTTTCATCAGGCGCAAGCCTTCCAAAATCGCGGCCACGCCAGATTTGTCATCGCCGCCCAAAATCGTATCGCCTTTCGATGTAATCACGCCGTCTTTCAAGACCGGTTCGATCCCCGCGCAGGGTTCGACGCAGTCCATATGCGCCGTGAAAGCGACCGTCGGCAAACCTTCCATCGTCGCGCCGAAAGTGGCGATAATATTGCCGGCATTGCCGTTAATTTTGCTGCCCGCATCATCTTCTTTAACATCTTGCGCGCCCAGTTTTTTCAGGCGTTTTTTTAATACATCGGCGACTTCGCGTTCGTCACCTGTCGAGCAAGGGATGCGAATCAATTCGTAAAATTCGTTCAACATGCGTTCTTTATTAACGTTCATCGTTTCTTTCCCCTTTCATCACCGGTGGTTGTCTCACTGTCCCACCAAAATCCTCTGCGAATGGCCGTCGGGCCATATTTGTCCTGGAGCTTGTCGATCGTTTCCTGCGCTTTGCGCTCGCGCGCCGTGCCGTCCGCGAAAAGCGACATCGGCTCCGTTCCCGCCGGCAACAGCCCCGATACGGTCACGCCCAGGAGTCGTATACCTTCTGTGAGTTTAAGTTTATTATACAACGAGAAAACCGCCGCCGACAACGCCTGCGGTAAATCAATCGGATCGGCGAGCGTCACGGAGCGCGTGATCGTCTTGTACGAACCGTAACGCAATTTCAGCGTGACCGTGCGGGCGACCAGTCCTTTTTGGCGTAAACGGCGCGCGACGGTATCACTCGCCTGCAAAAGGTAACGGCGAATATCCGCATCCGCATGGAGATCCCCCGCGAACGTTTCCTCTTCCCCGATCGATTTGCGCGGCGCGTGCGCGACAATCGGACGATCGTCGCGAGCATGCGCCAATTCCCAGAGCGTTTTCCCCTGCTGACCGATTTGCCGCGCCAATTGATCCGGATCGGCCGCCGCCACATCGGCGATCGTGACATAGCCGAGCGTTTCCAGCTCCGCTTCCAGCTTCGGACCCACGCCCCAAAGACGACGCACCGGCAACGGCGCGATCATTTCCTGCGCCTGTTCGTAAGGAATAATGACCAAACCGTGCGGTTTTTCCAAATCGCTCGCAAGCTTCGCTAAAAATTTATTGCCGCCGATGCCGACCGACGCCGACAAACCGACCGCATCGTAAATATCACGTTGCACGCTGCGGCCGAGCGCTTTGAGCGTCGGAAACTGCGTCCCCATGCCGGAGATATCCAAAAACGCTTCATCGAGCGACAGCGGCTCGATTTCGGGCGCGTATCGATATAACACTTCATGAATCAACGCGGATACTTCACGATACACATGCATGCGCGGACGCACAAAAATCCCCTGCGGACAACGTTGGCGCGCAATGCTCCCCGCCATTGCGGAGTGCACGCCGTACGCGCGCGCTTCGTAGGAGGCGGTCGCCACCACGCCGCGCCGTTCCGAGGCGCCGACAATTACGGGCAGTCCTCGCCATTGCGGGTGGTCGCGTTGCTCGACGGAAGCGTAAAACGCGTCCATATCCACATGCATAATCCAGCGTCTGCGCATCGTATCTCCTTTCTAAAAAGATTCACCCGCCGCTCGACGGGTGAATCTTTTACTTGCTCATTTTTTCGACGCGACCTTCGGTTTCGCCGCGGGTTTTACCGCGGTTTTTCTTTTTGCTTTTGTCGTCGCGGCAGAACGTTTCGCTGCCGCTTTTCTCGTCGGCTTTTTCTTCGCGGCTCGGCTTTCCACGACCGTCGTGACCGTCGCTTGCGAGCCTTCCTCTGCTTTTTTCAGTTGTTTCGCGTCGACTTCACTTTTATTTTTAGACTCTTTTTCTTTGTGCTTTTTTTCCTTTTTGTCTTTCTTTTTATCTTTCTTTTTGTCTTTCTTTTTGTCTTTCTTTTTGTCTTTTTTCTTTTTCTTCAGCGACCATTCCTGCACGCGATCGCTTTCTTCATCGGGATCATCGTCCCTTTCGTAATTGTTGTCGTCATCATCGTCGTCATCATCGTCTTCTTCATATTTATCATCGTCATCTTCCGATTTACGCTTGATTTCCTGCCATTCCAACCAATCCGCGTCCCCCGTATAGGAAAACGTCTCACCGATTTCGTCATCATCATCTTCCGCGAGCGCTTCATCCGCCAATTCATTATACAGAGTAATAATCTCATCAATCCGATCGCCGAGCTCCCGATAGCGTTTCAGACGCAAGCGAATCTGCTCTTCGGCAAATTCATACACCGCCGGTGCATTGGGGCCGTCCGCCGCCTGATCCATTTCCTGATGCTCACGACGTTGGGCGGAAAGATCTTCGAGCATATCCTGCCCGTCCAAAAGTTCGACACACACTTCGTGCAATAATTCACTTAATGTCAAACGGTATGTGTCTACATCTCTGCGCTGTGTCATAGCTTCCTCCTTTGGCCATTGCCTTACTAACGTATTCGTCGCGCGACGGCGGATTCCTTTTTGCACTTCCCGTTTTTCTCTGTGTTATACTTCTACTATACTATAAATATGTAAATATAGTATTTTTTCGACAAGGAGAATGAATATGGACAGCGACCATCCCGGATGGCAAATCGCATTACTGTTAATTTTAATCATTGCAAACGGCGTTTTTTCCGCCACGGAACTCGCCATCGTCAGCGCGAAAAAGCCGCGTCTCGCCCAGCGCGCGAGCCAAGGTGACAGCGGCGCGAAAGCGGCTCTTAAAATCGCGCAGGACCCGAACCAATTATTTTCGACCATTCAAATCGGCATCACCGCGATCGGTATCATCACCGGTATGGTCGGTGCGTCCACCTTATCGGATCCCTTGGCCGCCGCGCTCACGCCGGCTCTGGGACACTACGCGCAAGCCGTCAGCCTCTTTTTGATCATGGCCGTCGTCACGTTCTTGACGCTGTTGATCGGCGAGCTCGTACCCAAACGCATCGCGATCAACTCGCCGGAAAGCGTGGCCAGCTGGGTCGCGCGTCCGATGAATCTTTTCGCGCGCATCAACCTTCCTTTAGTCTGGTTTCTGACGTTTTCCACCACGGCCACGTTGAAACTTCTCGGGATTAAAATCAAAGCGGAGCAACCGGTCACGGAAGAAGAAATTCGTTTTCTGCTTCGGCAGGGCGCCCGTCTCGGCACCTTTGACGCCGACGAACCCGAGCTCATTGATCGTGTCTTTCGCTTAAACGATATCCCCGCCGAATACATCATGACGGCGCGACCGCAGCTGGAATGGCTCGATCTCGCCGAAAGTGAAGAAGCGCTCGGCGCGCAACTGTTGCGCTCCACGCACACGCGCCTGCCCGTCGGCTACGAATCGCTGGACGATTTTCGCGGCATTGTTCAATTGCGCGATCTCTTGTTATTGCGTCTGCACCGCCCCGAAATGCGCTGGCACGCGCTCATCGCGCATTGCGTCACGACGCCTCTGTATATTCCCGAGACGCTTACCCTCAATAAAACGCTTGATCTCTTCCGCGCGAAAAACGCGCATGAGGCCATCATTTTGGACGAATACGGTTCGCCGGAAGGCATGATCACGCTGCACGATATTTTGGAAGAAATTTTGGGCGCGATGCCCGGCAGCGTCGCCGAACGTATCGAAGAACGCAACCGCATCGTCAAGCGCACACCGAATTCATGGCTCGTCGACGGACTGTTGCCGATCGAAGAATTTAAAGAGTATTTTCAAATCACCGACGCGCTTCCCAAAGAGGGCGAAGATTTTTACAAAACGCTCGGCGGTTTCGTTATCTATCTCTTCGGATATCTCCCAAAAGAAACCGAGATCATCTCGTATCGCAACATGCAGTTTGAGGTCATGGATAACGACAACTACCGCGTCGATAAAATCCTCGTCACCAAAAAAGCGCAGGGCCCCGACGGAGAAATTAAAGAAGCCTAGTTGCATAATCCCCCCGCGCGTTTTATAATGACGGTAGATAAAGGCAGTAACCGCCGCTCGTATCTATAGCAAGATTCTTTTCGGTACGGAACGTAATCGACTATCGGTCAGTGATTTCGAATCGTAGGAAGACGCAGCCTTTTCCGAGCGGCGGTTTTTGATTGCAAAAAAAGATCCCACCCTCTGACGTCAGAGGATGGGATCTTTTTACTCTTCTCTCCGATAGACCCATGTGTAAATCGCGGGCAGGAAGAACAGCGTGAGGAGCGTCGCGATGAGCAGGCCGCCGGAAAAGGCGAAGGCCATCGGTCCCCAGAAGTAGGAACGCATCAGCGGGATCATGCCCAAAATCGCGGCGAGCGCGGTGAGCAAGATCGGCCGGAAACGCATCATAGCGGCATTAACGACGGCCTCGTGGAGAGGTTCGCCGTCCGCGCGATGCGTTTCAATCTGATCGAGCAGAATAATCGAGTTACGAATGATCATGCCCGACAGCGCAATGATGCCAAGAATGGCGACGAAACCGAGCGGTTTACGTGTCAATTGCAAGGCGACGATGGAACCGATAAGACCGAGCGGCGCGGTGATGGCCGCCAGGATCATGAGTTTAATTTTACCGAGCTGGAACATGAGGACCATGAGAATCACAAAAATCATGACCGGCATGACGACGACGATGGAGTCCACGGATGTGTGACTGCGTTCGACACTGCCGTCATATTCGAGAGAATATCCCGTCGGCAGATTTTCACGGAAATCGGCAAGCGTTTTCGTGTAGATCCGCTCCGAAACGGTATCGGCCGGCGTATCATCGGCGACATTGGCGCGAATGGTAATGGTCGGCGTTAAGTTGCGCCGCCAAATCATCGTATTTTCCGTGGTCGGCGTGAGCGTCGCAAATTGACCGAGCGGCACGTAACGGCCGCCGCCGACATGCACGGCAAGATTCGCCAAATCGCCCAATTGCTGACGACCCGGCGGCAAACGGAATTTGACCGGTACGAGTTGATCGCCGAGGTAAGCCGACGATACCTGGTAGCCGGAAAGCTTGGTGTAAAGATCGGCGGCGACGGCGTAATTATCCGCGCCGAGTTGACGAATCCGATCCTGATCGATTTTGACTTCGACGGACGGCGTCATCTGCGGCCAATCCATATTGACCAAACTGACTTCTTTATCCTGCTGCATCAGTTGCACACCTTCATTGGCGTACTTCTGCAGTTGCTCGGTATCCGGACCGGACAAACGATACATGATCGGATACGGCGCCGGAGGACCGGTTTGAATCAAGCGAATATTGCTGCGGACATCGGGAAAATCATCCGCCAGCACTCGCTCCACATCGGTTTGCAGGGAACGACGCGCGTCGGTGTCTGTCGCGACAATGACCGTCTGCGCGTAGTTAGTGCGCGGCGGCACCGGTTCAAACGGCAAAATAAAGCGCGGCGCGCTTTCGCCGATGTAGCTGGTAACGGACTCAACACGTTTGTCCCCGTAAAAATGAGCCGTAAACTCGTTGGTCATTTTTTTCGTCGCTGCTTGCGTCGCGCCGAGCGGAAGCTCTGTTTCGACAATCAGTTCCGGTCGAACGGACGCGGGGAAAAATTCTTTTTTCAACAACGGATAGGAAATCGCCGCGATCAGAAATGCGGCAATCGTCGCGAGCACAACCGTTTTACGATAGCGCAAGACGGTTTCCAGCGAATTTTTAAATCCGTTTAATAACTTCTTCTGGAACGCGCCCCAACGGGTTTCCTTTTGTTCATCCGGCGGTGTCACCTTAATCATTTTATAGCCCAATACGGGGCTAACGAGTACGGAGGCGAACCAGGAAATGATAAGCGCGATCGCGGTGACGGAAAAAAGGCTCTCCGTGTATTCGGCGACAATCCCTTTGGCAAGACCGATCGGGATAAACGCGGCGGCGGTAATCAGCGTGCCGGAAAGCATCGGAAACGCGGTGATTTCATAGGCCGCGGTCGCCGCGTGCAACCGATCCACGCCCTCTTCCAGTTTGCGTTGCATCATTTCCACGACGATGATAGCGTCATCGACCAAAAGACCGAGAGAAATGATGAGCGCGCCTAAGGAGACGACCTGCAAATCAATTGCGAAGTAATGCATGATAACGAAGGTAGCCGCGACAACGACCGGAATACACAGCGCGACGACCGCGCCGGAGCGCCACCCCAGCGCGAGGAAGCTGACCAGCAATACAATCACGATCGCCTCGGCAAGCGCTCGTGTAAATTCGTTGATCGCGCCGGTGACGACTTCCGGCTGGTTGGTGACCTGACCGATCTCCAATCCTACCGGCAAATCATTTTTATACTGCGCGATCGCCTCCGTCAATTCATCGCCGAGATTCAAAACGTTCCCGCCCGGCGCCATGGAGATCGCAATGCCGACGGCTTCTTTACCGTTGAACATCATGACCGGATTTTGCGGATCGGCGTACGCCTGCTTGACGGTCGCGATATCACCGAGACGAATGGAGCGTTCACCCATGTGAATGGACAAATTTTGAATGGCTTCCGCGGAATCTAAAAGTCCCGTGATGCGCAACGCGACATTATGCGAACCGGTACGCACAGAGCCAGCGGGCAACAATGTGCCCTGCTGCTGCAACATTTGGAAGACCATGCGCGGATCGATACCGAGCTGCGCCAGTTTCGCTTCTTCCATTTCGATATAAATCGTCTGCTCCTGGACACCGAGCAATTTTACTTTTTGCACTTCGGGAATTTTCAAAAGCTCACGACGCAGTGTTTCCGCGTATTCCCGTTTTTCCTCGTAGGAAAAATCATCCCCGGTGAGCGCGTAAATCGAGCCGTAAACATCATCAAACCGATCATTCATGAACGGACCGACGACCCCTTTCGGGAGCTCGCGCCAAACGTCATTGGTGAGATTGCGCACATCGGTCCAGGTCGGCCGCACGCTTTCTTTGGGAAGATCTTCGCGCAACCAAACGTAAATAACCGTGGTGTCCCCGTTGGTGAAGCTTTTGATGTAATCAAGCCCCGGCGTATCTTGCAATTTCTGCTCGATCTTATCGGTGACCTGTTCGTTCATCTGCTCGGCGGTCGCGCCCGGCCAAGCCGCGGCGATCGTCATCGAGCGAATCGAAAAGTCGGGATCTTCGCGCCGACCCAAGTCAAAGAAACTCACGATGCCGGCGATTAAGATCGAAACGATAAAAAAGTAAACGATGGGGCGGTGTTTGACCGCCCATCGCGCTAAGTTAAATGATTTCATATCCGGACCGCTTGCCCTTCCGTCAGATTTTGCGCACCGGCAACAACGACTCGATCCCCTTTATTGAGACCGGAGGTAATTTCCACCTGATCGCCTCGGTACGCCCCTGTCGTTACGTTGACAAGAGTGACTTTTTCATCCCGCACGACCCAAACGGCCGGTGTTTTGGATTGCGGCGCAAGCGCGCTCAAAGGTACCAGTATCTGCTCGCCGGACGCGCCCGTGAAATGCACTTCGGCCGTACTGCCGAGCGCCAATTGCGCCGGCGGATCGCTGAGCGTCAACTTCGCGTCATAGGTTCCCGTTTTCGGATTCGGCGCCGGTGAAACTTCGCGCATTACCGCCGTCGATTTTTGGTCCGGTAACGCCCAGAATGTCACTTCGGCGGAGCTGCCCACCGGATAATCGGAAATATTTTTTTCCGTAAGGGAAATCTGTACATCCAAACTGCTGTTATCAACGATCGCCACGACCGGCATACCCGCGCTGACGACCTGGCCGATTTCCGCCATGATCATGCCGACAACACCGTCACGATCCGCCCGCAAAGTGGCAAACGACGCTTGATTTTGCGCCCGATATAAAGCGGCCTGCGCCTGATCGTGCTGCGCTTGCGCCAACTGCTGTTTACTGCGCACTTCGTCAATTTTCAGCGCCGAAATCGCGTCTTGCGCATAGAGAGTTTCCATGCGCGCGAGTGTTTTATTCGCGAGTTCCAATTGCGCGGCGGCGGCGTCGGCCTGTCCCTGCGCCGCGTCGACTTGCGCTTCCACATCATTCGCATCTAACGAGAATAAGGGATCGCCCGTTTGGACACGATCGCCGGACTGCACGAATTTATGCACGATTTTTCCCGGAATTTGAAATCCTAAAGGAGATTCCGTGCGACCATGCACCGTGCCGGAAAACGAATGTTCCGCCGCGGTTTCCGTCGCGCCGATCGTCATCGTTTTAACCAATGGCGGCGGTACTTCGGCTGTCGAACTTTTGCCGCATCCGCACACCGCCAAACATAATATCGTCAACATTAACCATTGCCACCAATGCTTCATTATGCTGCCTCCATCTATCGTCTTTTTGCCACGGCGATTTTTTTGTTTAGATATATTATAGCAATCGGCCTTGTAAATGGCGAATTATTATTTCTTTTTCTTTCATTGTTTAACTTTTTGTATAATAAAAACGATCCCTTTCGGGATCGTTTTTATGTTCATTCAAGCGTCAACTTCTTCGCCGCTTTGCGCGAGCAATTCGTCGTCATGCGGATCCAAATTGACTTCTTCCAACGGAATTAATTTCGTTTTGTGTTTCATTTTGTACCAAAAATGCACGGCAAGGAATACCGGAATGCCGACGTACGCGACACTGGCACCGTACCAGTCAATTTTCTGACCGGTAAAGGCGGTGTAGTTCTGCCCCGCCATGACAATCAGGCACAAGACCAGCGCGAAGATCGGGCCGAAAGGATACAGCGACGCTTTATACGGCAAATCATTTAAATCGTAACCTTGGCGAATATACGCGCGACGGAAGCGATAGTGACAAATCGCGATGCCGACCCAGGTAATGAATCCCGCCATACCGCTGATATTGATCAGCCAGTTGTATGTGGCGCCGTCACCGATGAAGCTCGTAAGGAATGCGGCGATACCAAACACGGCCGTCGCAAACAACGCATTGGTCGGAATACCGCGTTTATTGACTTTCAGAAACACTTTCGGCGCTTTGCCTTCCGCGGCCAACGCGTACAGCATACGAGTCGATACATACACGCCCGAGTTGCCCGCCGAAAGTACCGCTGTCAAAATAACGGCATTCAAAATGCCCGCCGCGGCCGGCAAACCGAAATGTTCAAAGACGAGCGTAAACGGACTGATCGCGATGTTTTCCACCGAACTGTTTAAAAGGTTGGGATCCGTATACGGAATCAGGAAACCGATGACCGTGAAAGCACCGAGATAAAACAACAGGATGCGCCAGAAAATGGTGTTGACCGCTTTCGGTACGTTTTCTTTCGGGTTTTCCGATTCACCCGCCGCGACACCGATCATTTCCGTGCCCTGGAACGAAAAACCGGCGATCATGAAAATGCCGAGAACGGCCGCCCAGCCGCCGACAAACGGCGCCTCTCCGACCGTCCAGTTGGTAAATCCGGGCGATTCGGCGCCGATACCGAGGATCAACAATGCGCCGACAAAGAGAAACACGATGACGGTCATGACTTTCACGCCGGCAAAAATAAATTCACTTTCACCGAATAAGCGCGTTGACATATAGTTTAAGCCGAAGATCAGAACAAAGAACAACGCGCTCCAGACAATGGACGGCGTATCGGGAAACCAATATTTCATGATCAGAGCGCTGGCGACCAGTTCCGCCGCCAATGTAATGGCCCAGTTGAACCAATAGTTCCAACCGAGCGCAAATCCGAATGCCTCATCCACAAACCGTGCAGCGTACGTTCCGAACGAACCGGAAACCGGCATGTAAGTGGCCATTTCACCCAAGCTCGTCATCAAGAAATACACCATGATACCGATGAGCGAATACGCGAGCAGCGCGCCGCCCGGACCCGCTTGGGAAACGGATTCCCCACCGGCTACGAAGAGACCGGTACCGATGGCGCCGCCAATGGCGATCATATTCATATGACGTGCTTTCAGACTGCGTTTCAATTTCGGAGCCGTTTCTTCTCCCGGAAGATAGCCGTCTGTCAAATTAGGTTCCGCCATCTGTCATCACCTTCTTTTCCTTTTTTTAATTAGTTCAATTATAGCATTAAGGTCTGAAAATGCAAGCCAAAATACTTTTTTCCGCAAAAATTCCTTTTGATTATTATTTTTCCACGTACTTCATCATTTTTTCTCCGGTTTCCATTGATTTAGAGAATATTTTAATAACGTAATGTGCGTATATAGTAGATGGTTAATAGTATATTACTTTTTGTTTCTATATCTGGTACTAATAAACCTTCCGTCGATTTCTGTTTCTCTTTCGTCAGTGCTGTTTTGTCATATGTGAACGGATCCATCTGAATCACCGTGCAAATTTAACTGAAAGATCGCACAAAAAAACGGCCGAAGCCGTTTTTTATAAATCGAGGTTGGTAACATTTTTCGCGTTTTCCTGAATGAAACGCCGCCGCGGTTCGACTTTGTCTCCCATCAATACGGTAAAAATCCGATCCGCCGCCATGGCATCTTCCATACCGACCTGCAACAGCGTGCGATACTGCGGATTCATCGTCGTATCCCAAAGTTGTTCCGAGTCCATTTCGCCGAGACCTTTGTAACGTTGCACGGTGATATTTTCCCGACCGATCTCATCGAGTTTTTGCGCCAATTCTTCGTCACTGTACATGTACCATTTGCTGCGTCCTTTACGCAATTGGTATAGCGGTGGCTGCGCGATATAAATGTGCCCTTCTTCCAGTAACGGAGTGAGGTAGCGGTAGAAGAATGTCAACAACAAGGTACGAATATGCGCGCCGTCGACATCGGCATCCGTCATGATGATAATTTTATAGTAACGCAATTTACTGAGATCAAATTCCTGTCCGATGCCGGTACCGAACGCCGTGATCATCGAACGAATTTCTTCATTATTCAAAATGCGATCCAAACGCGCTTTTTCAACGTTCAAAATTTTACCGCGCAGGGGCAAAATCGCTTGGAAGCGACGATCGCGGCC
>QWCK01005649.1_pt1 | contig 11193 bp, 9 predicted proteins | sample 1972571 | NCBI WGS metagenome assembly QWCK01 (sample SAMN09866710, study PRJNA288562) | Human gut metagenome isolate term2_stool, whole genome shotgun sequencing... | isolation source: gut | host: Homo sapiens | place: USA: California | reverse complement strand
CTTGGCGAGAACGCCTGTGCCTTTATTGATTAAATCCTGCACCACTTTGTGGATGGCGAAGGAGAAGTAGCCGTGGTAAATAATGTGAATCATAGAACCTCCGGAGGTATTATGTCTATCGAATCTATGCGAAAAGAAATCGACGCCGTGGACGATCAGTTGGTGGCCCTGTTGAAGGCCCGCTTCGATCTGTCTCGCGCCATAGGCGAGGAGAAGAAGAAAAAAGATCTCCCCGTCTACGATGCCGAGCGGGAGGCGGCACTCCTTTCCCGGTTGGAAGAGGCGGCGGCGCCTTACGGCGGGGAAGTGCGTGTTCTATATGAAAAAATTATGGAACTTTCGCGAAAGCTTCAGGCCTAAGGCTTCCCCTTGATTATAACCGATTTGACCTGTGATATAATCAAAGTAGGAGGCGATCCCATGAAAATTTTAATTACTGAAGACGAAGCGGCTATTGCCGAAATTATCGCATACAATTTATCCAACGAAGGCTACGAAACCGCCACGGCCAAAGACGGGGTGGAGTGTCTGGAAACATTCGACAGCTGGGCGCCGGATCTGGTGCTTTTGGATGTGATGATGCCGCGCATGAACGGTTTTGAAACCCTGCGGGAAATTCGCAAGAAGAGCCGGGTGCCGGTGATTATGCTCACGGCGAAAGATGCCGAAGGCGACCGCATCCGGGGCTTGGAACTGGGCGCCGACGATTACGTGGTGAAGCCTTTCAGCATGGGGGAATTGATCGCCCGCGTGAAGGCCAATTTCCGCCGCCAGGATTTCGAAAACGAAGGCTATTTGCCCGACGAGGTCATCGAGGAAGCGGACTTGAACATCGACCCCGTGAAGTACGAAGTGACCAAGCGGGGCAAGGTGGTGGATCTCACCCTGCGAGAGTTCGAGCTGTTGAAGTACTTAGCCCAGTCGCCGGGCACGGTGTTCAGCCGGGAGACCCTCTTGGAAGAGGTCTGGGGCTACGAATACTACGGCGACATCCGCACCGTGGACGTGACGGTGCGCCGTTTGAGAGAAAAGATCGAAGATGCCGGCGAAGATTTTCGCTATATTTTAACGAAGCGAGGAGTGGGCTATTACTTTGGAGGATAAGTATTATTCCAGCATTAAGTGGCGTTTTATCTTCATCTACGTCCTTCTCGTCTTGGTGGTCATGGCCATTATCGGGGCATTTATCGTCAACCGCCTGGAAGATGCCCAGCTGGAGAAGGTGCAGACGGATATGGAGCAGACTTTAAGCTCCATCGCCAATTCGTCGCCTTATTTGACGGAGACGCCTTGGGACGAGGTCCACGGCCGCATTCAAAACACCCTGGACGCCTGGCGCATCGGAAGCGACGAGGCCATTTACGTCATCGGCCCCGGGGAGGTGCCGAAGATTATAGCCACCACCAACAATTCCGTGGAACTGGCGGCGGGGAAAAACGCCCTGGGGGAATCGGATCTGTCGCCGAAGCTGATCTTGGACGGTTTTCGCGGCGAAGGTTCCTCCATCATTCGTGAAGATGCCAAGACAAAGGTACGCTACGCCCATTACACCATGCCCGTCTTTGCCAAAGACGGCAGCGTCATGGGCTTATTTTACATGGTCTCCGATTTAAGCAGTGTCTACGGCGTGGTGGGCGACGCCCGGGTCATTATGACCTACGCCATGGTGGTGGCCATGGGCATCACCACCATCCTCGCCTATATTTTGGCCCGCTCCATCACCCTGCCCATTCGGGACGTGACCCGGCAGGCGCGGGAAATGGCCGAGGGCAATTTCAATCAAAAGGTGGAGGTCAAGAGCAACGACGAAATCGGCCGGCTGGGGAGCATGTTTAATTACCTCACCGACGAATTGGAAGAAACCATCTCCCGCATGGACTCCGAGCGGTCTAAGCTGGACACCATGTTTCACTACATGTCCGAGGGGATTATCGCCGTGGATTCCATGGGCAAGCTGGTCCATGTGAATCCCGTGGCTCGGGAGATCTTGGACTTGGCCGACGACGCAGTGGGAGGCGCTTTCGACGTGAAGCGGCTGAACATCGCCAAGCTCAATTACTTTGAGGTGGGCTCTTTGACGGGGCTCAGTCAGGTGGAAATCAAAAACAAGTACTACAACATTCGCTACGCCCCCTACAAGGGCGAGAGCAATCGACCCCAGGGGATCATCGCCGTGCTCCAGGACATTACGGAAGAGCACAATTTGGACGTGCTCAGAAAAGATTTCGTCGCCAATGTGGGCCACGAGCTCAAGACCCCCATTACCACCATTAAATCCTATACGGAGACCTTAATGAAGGCGTCGTTGGATCGGGAGGCTCAGCTGCGCTTTTTAGGCATTATCGACCGGGAGAGCGACCGCATGACCCACCTGGTCACCGACCTTCTGCAGCTGTCCAATATGGATGCGAAAAGGACCAGCTGGGAGCCCGTGTCCATGGACGCCTACGAAGTGGTGACGGCGATTCTGGAATCCCTGCAGCCCATGATCAAGGAGCGGCACCACAAGGTGTATTTGGATATTCCCGTGGACATACGGCCATTTTTGGCGGACAAGCACGGGGCGTATCAGGTGATTACCAATATTTTGACCAATGCCTTTAAGTACACCACCTACGCGGGCAAGATCGAAATCATCGGCAGGAATTTCGGCTCCCGGGTGCACATTCAGATCAAGGACAACGGCATGGGCATTTCCCGCCGAGACCTGGAGCGAATCTTCGAACGCTTTTACCGCGTGGAAAAGGGGCGGAGCCGCGCCATGGGCGGCAGCGGCCTGGGCCTTTCCATTGCCAAGGACATTATGGAAAACATGGGCGGCAGAATCCGCATTAAGAGCGAGCTCAATGTGGGCACCGAAGTGCTCCTGAGTTTTCCCATGGATCAGGAGGAAGCATGAAAGCGCGTATAAAATCCATCGCCATCGCCGTGCTCCTCTTCCTCACCCTGGGCCTCGCCCAACAGATTTGGCTGGCGCCGCCGCCTACGGGGAATAAATTGATTCCCGTCACGGACCCGAAGCTCACCGACGCCGTGGCCGGGCGCATGATGCCTGCGGCCATGGTGGTGAATTTCGGCGGCGGCGTGCACACGAAGACCATGCAGCTGAAAAACCTGTGGCCCTTTTACCGAAATGTGTTGAAGCAGACCTTCGTGGGCAAAGACGATTTTCAGTGGGAAAAAATGGCCTACAAGGACTATTTAAAATGCCACGACACGCCCTCCGTGGTTTTCGAAGTGGCCAAGGGCACCTATTCCGATCTCTTTAAAAACGTCTACCACTTGGATTCCCTCCCCGGGGAAATCCTGGCCATCTACTTTTCCGAATCGGAAGGGATCATCTTCGAGACGGAAGAGGGGGCCATGCGGCCCGACTTCGACGTGAGTCTGTCGGATATCAACAAATACATCCGCTCCCTGGAAAAAGAAGACAATCCCTCCTTTAGCTCCCTGTGGGAGCGCTACGGCATCCAGCGGGCTCTGTATCTTTCCGACGCAAAACCCGTCTTCGAAGGGCATGTGGTCTACAAAAACGACCTGGTCCATATGGAAAGCGCCTATAAAAACGACCTTTTGCGCCGCCTTTTGAAGGCGAGCATCGACGATATGCACGAAATCGACGAAGAGGACTCCACTCTCTACGTCAACGGCCAGCGCACGGTGCGCCTCTACAAAAACGGCATCTTGGATTACAAAGACCAGACGGAAGCGGTGAAGGAAGTCATGGACCCGGCCGGCGCCGTGGAGCGCGCCTTTGAATTCGTGGCGAAAAACACCGGCAATATCGACGACGTTTATTTGGAAAAGCTTGAATCCGTCACATCGAACGGCATCCGCGGCTATCGCGTGGTCATGAACCATTCGGAAAAGGGGCTGCCCGTCCTGCCCATGGGGGAAGAGAAGGGCGACTACATCGTGGTGGAACTCTTTAACAATCAGGTGAAGCGCATGACCTATCTCTACAGAAACAAGGCGGAGGACCGGGGCGAAAACGACAAGGTGGAAGGCATGGCCTTTGCCGACGTGGTGGCCATGCATCCGGAAATTTTCGGCGCCAAGGACGAGGGCTACGACCAATTACTGAAGCCCCTGCGCCGCGTGAGCATGTGCTACCTGGACCGGGCCGAGGAAGAGACGGCGGCCCTTGTTCCGGGCTACTACGTCCTCTACGACGACGAACTCTACTTCTTCGACGCCATGACCGGGCAGTTAATAGGCGGTGATGCATCGTGAATTGGGAAAAAGCAAAAACCGTTCTCATCGTCGCCCTACTGATCACCGACGCCTTTCTCGCCGGCATCCTCTACGTGGACCGCAGGCGAGTGGAGCCGCCGGAAAACGCCCCGTCCTTTCACCGGGAGACCAAAGAGATGCTGGCCGAAGCCGGGATCAAGGTGGAAGCCGACATCCCCGAAGACGGGGACACCCTGCCCGTGCTGGACGTGGCCTTTGAAACACAGACGCCGGAAGAATTAAACGAGCGCTTTTTTGGCGGCAAAGGCAAACCGGACGACCGAGGCGACGACGAAGTCATCATCACCACGCCCCGGGCCAAATTAAAAGTGCTGGACAATCGCCGCTTTATCTACGAAGCCGACGGCACATCCAACGCCTATTTGGAAAAAGACGAGGCGGAGAAGTTGGCCCTCGCCTTTTTAAAGGAGCGGGGCTTCGCCACCGACGACATGGATCTCTACTACAGCGAGACTGCGGGCAATCGGCGTCGGCTGGTCTTTACGAAGACCTACAAGAAAAACTATGTGGAGTCGGCCTACACGGAAGTGAAGATGGTCGGCGACAAAGTCGTCTACATGGACCGCATGTGGATCGACGTCCTGGACGAAACCCGGGAGCGGGAGGCATTGCCCATGGCCACTCAATCCCTCCTACGGCTTCTGTCCCACAAAAGCTTAAAGGGCAGGACCATTAAAAAAATCGACCCTTGTTACTACTTCAATCCCAAAGAACAGGGCGCCGTGGAAAACCTCACCCACGGAACCCGGGGCTACGCCACCGTGGCGTGGCGCATGGAATTGGACGGCGGGGAAGAGCTGGTTCTCCTCCATTAAAAAAATCACCCGAAGGTATCTTCCGCCTTCGGGTTTTTTATGGAAAAAATTTAAAAAAAGTTCTTCATCTCATTCTTTCGGGCGATGTGGAAGGGCTCATCCGGTGGTAATCTATAGTCAAGAAAATCCCGAAAGAAAAAAGGAGGATGAATATGAGAAAGAAACTACTGTGGATCGCCCTGGCACTGATGATGCTCGTGGCCCTTCCCGCCTGTAACAAAAAATCCGACACGGATATGGCGAAGGAATCCGTCGAAGGCTTTATGACCGCCCTCGGCGAACTGAAAATCGAGGACGCGCAAAAATACGTCTTGGAAAAGGACAAAGATACCTTAAAAGACGACGAATTCATGAAGGAAATGGACAAGCCGGAAAACAAATTTATTGTGGACATTCTGAAGAGCGCCAAGTTCGAATTTAAATCCGGCGAAATCGAAGACGGCGCCGAAGAAGGCAAATTGGTTTACACCATTACTTCGAAAAACATGATGAGCATATTATCGCAATCCATGGACGACATGTTGGCAGGCAAGTCGGAAGAAGAAATCATGGCCGGCATCGACGTTGAAAAGATGGAAGACCAAACCAAAGACGTAGAAATCGCCGTGAAGAAAGAAGGCGACAGCTGGAAAGTGGCTGATCCCGAATCCATCATGATGGAAATGGCAGGCATGGGCGACTTCGCAGGTCTTATGGACGAAGATATGGGCGAAGATATGGGCACCGAAAATACCGGCAACGCAAATATGGGTAACGAAAATACCGGTAACGCAAACATGGGCGAAGAAGAGTAATCAGCTCGCCTATATAAGAAAACCGAGGATGTCCTCGGTTTTTTTGTGTGCAATGAAAAAGCCCCCGCAGGGGCTCTCATTCATCGGGAATATTTTTCCGCCACTTCGCGAACGAAGGCCAGTCGATTTAAATCGATGTCCGCGGGCACGGCGCAGTCGGCGCCGATGATCAGGCCGCGTTTGCCGGTCTTTTCGATAAGGTCTTTGACGAAGGCTTCCACTTCTTCGTCGGTGCCGTCTTCCAACACGGTGTGGGGCTTGTAGTCGAACCCGCCGATGACGGCGGCGTTAAAGAGCTCCTTGCCTTCTTTCAATGAGAAGTCGTCGGTGTGAACGGCCCAGTTGTATGCCTTGGCCTTGTATTTTTTGTAGAAGGGGATGTCGTTGTGGTAGCCGGCGATGCCGCAAATGTGGATGAGATTATTGTCCCACAGCTCGTTGGCCGCATCCAGCACCTGCAGATCCGAAGGCACCACGTATTTGTCGTGGAAGGCTTCGTCGGCCTTTTCATTTTGAATGGTTTGCACGCTGTAGTAGATGCCGTCGATAGCCGTCTCTTCCTTTAAGGCTTCCATGAGGGCGATGGTGTCGTCGCCGATGATTTTCGCCGCGGCGGCCATGTCTTCCGGGTGATTCATAATCAAATCCTGGAAGGCGTCCACGTCGGAGAAGATGTATTCGATGTACATGCGCATGGATTGCATGGGGGCGAAAATATTGTAAAAGACCATGACTTCGCCTTCCATGTATTCCATGGCTTTTTTCGTCAATGCCACCTGTTCACGAATCCAGGGATGGTCTTTGCCGATGGGTTTGATCTTCTTCAAATCTTCCACGGTGCGAATGTCGTTTTCCACGACGCCGGGGTGGGAGAAGTAGCCGTCGGTCATGAGCTTCACGAAATCCGGCTTCAGTATGTCGTAGGTTTCCTTTTGCTTCTTTACCACCGTGTCGAAAATCGAGGGATCTTGAAGGCCGGCGGAGTGTTTGTCCTTGGGCACGAAATGCCACCAAAAACCGATGGGGACGCGAGGGGCATCTTCCATATTCAATACTTTTTGAACCAATGCACGTTTGTCTTCTGCCATAGGAACCTCCTTATGTTATGTTAAGTCATTGTCGTTCTAAGGCTATTATACGTAGAAAAGGAGGGGCCGAGGATTGTGTTTTTCCATGGAAGATTTCTTCAATCGACAAAAGCAATAAAAGAGCCCCCGGGCGGGGGCATCAGTCGTTTTGGCGTTGGGGCTCGTAGTGGGGATAGTATTTCCGCGTGGAGAATCGGCGGCGCATGTAGTCGAGCCAGCGGGGCAGGGAGCGGTCTTTTTCGTACCACTGGGTGAAGGTGAAGCCTTCTCTCAGAGATTTTTCGATTAAGTCTTTGTCTTGCTCGCTTCCGTATTTTCTCAGCACGGCGGGATCCACAAAGAGCCAAAGGCCCCGCTCATCGTGGTAGTGGCAGGGCGGCGTTTTTCCGCCGATGAGATCGATAACGGGATAAGTCATAAAATTGCAGCCGCCGGCGGTCATGTAGTAGGACGAGCGGCCCTGGCGAATGTTGATTTCGAAGACCTTGTAGGTCTTATCCCGCACGTCGTATTTCAAATCGAAATTAGCGAAGCCCCGGTAGTCCATGGCCTTTAAAAAAGCCTCGTACTGGTCGTAAAGGGCCTGATCTCCCATGGTCAAAAGGGCGTTGTAATTGCCGATTTCATAGGGCAGGCATTCGTCCAAAAGGCACTTGCCCAAGCACATCATGGTTACCTCGCCACGGGTGTCCACATAGGCGTTGAGGACGTACATGGCGGAGGAGTTGCCGGGAATAAAGTCCTGGGCGATGAGATCCCCCTTGTAGCCGGCGGCGTAAATATCGTCCACCACGCGGGCGAGCTCCTCGGCGTCTTCGATCTTGTAAAACTTCTTCTTGCCCTCGAAGTGCAGATGCACAAAGGCGATGCTGTCGTTGGCCTTGAGGCCCACGGGATAGGTGAGGCCCAGGTCCAAATCGTGCTTGTTTTCTTCCGTAATGATCACGGTCTTGGGATAATCCAGGCCGTATTCCTCGCAAATGGCGTAGAAGTCCTCTTTGTTTTCCAGCTTTTGCTGCAGCTCGTAGTCGATGTAATTAAAGCGGAAGCGGTCCTTCAGCTCCTCCTTGTGCTTGGAGATCAGGGCGGTGTAACCGTCGGAGCAGGAGGTGAGGAGCAGGGGCAGATTTTCGCCCTTAAAGCGGTCGTAAATGGCGTTCATCACCGGCATAAAGCCCGCCTCCGTGTCGAAGCCGTCGTGAATTTCCACGTCCACGATCTTCGATTTCCGCGTGAAGCGCAGGGGCTTCACCCCGTAGGCGTAGGAATGCACGCCGTAGGCCTCGTGAAGGGAGCGAGCCACGCCGTAGGCATTGTTGTCCGTGCCTAAAACAATTGAAATAAAATCCATTATACCCTCTTTCTGCCGCAGCGGGCGATGATTACATCGCCCAAAACTTGGGTGGTGTCCACCACTTTGTCGTGGTCGATGCCGATGGTGGAAAGCTCCGTGCAGGCGAGGATCACCACGGCGTCTTTCGTGTACTTGTCGATGAGCGCGTCCATGACGGGGAAGCGGGTCTTGCCCAATTCCTTCACGTCGTAAATCACCCGGCTGATGGCGGCCTGCTCGTCGGCATCGGGATAGACGACGGCCAGGTCGTGTGCTTTAGCGTAGCGGTCGTAGGACTTGGCGGCGCGGGTGCCTTCCGTGGCAAAGACTGCCACCTTGTCGGCTCCCATGGACTTGCAGCGGGCCAGGGTCTCGTCGATCATATTGATGATTTTCCCGTCGGCCATGGCTTCCATGGCTTCGAAAAAATAGTGGCCCGTGTTGCAGGGAAAGGCGATGAGGGGCACCTTGAGGGCGTTTAAAATTTCGTAGTCGCCCCTCACGGCGTCGAGAAAATCCTTATCCTCCCCGTGGAGAATGACCTCCGTGCGGTCGGGCAAGGTGGCGTGATTTAGAATCAAAGCGTTAATGTGGTCTTGGTCTTTATGGGCGGCGGTGTGGCGGACGATGTAGTCGAAGAGAACGGAAGTGGCCAAAGGCCCCATGCCGCCGACGATGCCTAATTCATAATTCATAATGTCAGATCCTTTATCGTATTTTCTTTATTGTACCATAATGACCGCTCCAATGGACGACGAGGCGAGGCGCGGGGAAAAGGGGGAGAGAGGCAATATAGAAAAAACAAATAAAAAAACACTTGTATTGGCATATTCACTATTTGTTGAAAACCTTCCTATATATATATATATATATATCTTAGAAAGATTTTTAGTGTAAGTGAAAGGAGAATCAATGATGAAACGAAAACCATTGATCTACTTGTTGTCACTGCTTATGATTCTGACTTTCTTGCCCCTGAACTCGGTTCAGGCCAATTCAAAATTGGACGTCTTGCAAGAAAAGAAGATTGTCGTAGGTAGAGACGGCGGAGATCTGAAACTGGACGCCTATCTCACTCGAGCAGAAGCTATGAAACTCATCGTTCACGGTTCCGACCTGGAAGGAAAGATGAATGAGATCGATTGGGCATCTCAAAGTTTTAAGGACGTACCCAAGAGCCACTGGGCCCACGATTACATCGAATTTCTGAGAGCCGCCGGCGTGGCCAAGGGCATGCCCGACGGAAACTTCTATCCGGAAAAACCGGTCACCTATCAGGAAATGATCACCTTTATCGTGCGCCTGGACAAAGGGTTTAAAGAAGGCACCCCCATTACGGGAAGAGATTGGGCCAAGCCCTATTTGGAATACGCCGCCAGAAAAGGCATGCTGTCCGGCGTAGAGATCAAAGACTTTAACGCCCCGGCCGTGCGTCGAGATATTTTCGACATCGTCTACAACGGTCTGCCCATGCTGGAAGAAAACAATCGCCTGCGGGACAAAGTCGCAGGCAAGGATAACAGCACCTGGCTTCCTTCTTACTCGGGAAATACCGGGAAGTCTGATAATGACAGTAAACCCACGCCGGATCCGAAACCGAATCCCGATCCGAAGCCGAATCCGGACCCGAAACCGGATCCCGGCAAAAACGACACCCCTGAAATGAAAGACGCCCGCCGCATCTTAGGCGAATTCATCGACAAGGCCAAGAGCCGTCTGGCAGGCTTGACCCCAAGCGAGGAAACGGATCCCAAGAAGATCGAAGAAGGGGAAGTCGTAGCCAAACAGGCGGACATCGACGCATTGAATGCACAAATTAAGGCCGCCGAAGCGGAATTTAACAATCCAAAGGCCACGCTGGATTCCCTGAATAAGGAAAAAGCCGATCTGGAACAAGCCACCATCGACTTTAAAACCGTGGAAGGCAAAAAACCCGCCGCCGTCGATCCCTATGTGAAAGAAGATTTCGTCATCGAAGGCAATGCCATTAAAGGTTTGACGGAACAAGGCAAGGCCAAACTTGAAAAGAACAAAAACAATCTGGTGATTCCCGCCATTGCCGGCGTGGAAGAAATCGCGGACAACGCCTTTGCCAATCAACCGATTAAAGTGTTGACATTAGACGGCTCCATAAAGACCGTGGGCGGCAACGCATTCCTCAATTGTGGCATCGCCAAATTAAACTTGAAGGATGGCATCGAACACGTCAAGGCCCGTGCATTTTCCAAGAACAATATCACAAGCCTGTCCGTTCCGGGCACGTTGAATAATGTTGAACCCAACGGATTTAGCGAAAGCAATATCGTGAACTTAACCTTTGAAGATGGCGTAACCTTTATCGGCGACTCCTCCTTCTCATCCAACGCCATCTCCAATATAAAATTCCCGTCCACTCTGAAAGGAATTGACTTGGGCGCCTTTAAGTCGAACTTGGTTGAGACGGTTAATTTCCCCGACGGGTTGGAAACCATTGCGCCGAAGATTTTCTGCCGCAACAAGATTACGGAAGTTACCGTGCCCAATTCCCTCAAGGTATTCTGCGGCAACTCCTTCCGCTTCAATCCCGGCTTCGAAGGGGATACGATTTTCAAAATATACTTGAAAGATCCCGTGGAAATTACGTCCCTTGACGGAAAGACCGTGGAAGAAAAATTAAGCGAAGTCGTTCAATTGCGCCCCTATATCTTCAAGGGCCAAATCAAAGATGAAAAGACACCTCTCGACATCGAAAGCTGGGAACTGTTGGAACGAAAAGACGGCGTTTCCACCTACAGCGCGAAATTCGAACAGATTTCCGACCAAAAGCTGAACGATCTCTTAGGCCCCAATAAAAAAGACGGAACCTCCAACGAAACCGTACAGGAAAATCTGAAGAAGATTCGCCTCATCGTCAAGGTAAAAATTTCCAA
>QWCK01005646.1_pt1 | contig 11195 bp, 5 predicted proteins | sample 1972571 | NCBI WGS metagenome assembly QWCK01 (sample SAMN09866710, study PRJNA288562) | Human gut metagenome isolate term2_stool, whole genome shotgun sequencing... | isolation source: gut | host: Homo sapiens | place: USA: California | reverse complement strand
ATGTAAGAAAGGACTCAGATATTATGAACGGGCAACAGCGACAGAAAAATGCTGGCTTGTATCGTCCTTCGTTTGAACACGATAACTGTGGTATTGGAGCAATCGTCAATATCAAGGGCCAGAAAAGTCACGATACCGTGGCGAATGCATTAAAGATTGTAGAACAATTAGAACATAGAGCGGGCAAAGATGCCGAAGGTAAGACAGGTGATGGAGTAGGAATTCTGTTACAGGTTTCTCACAAGTTTTTCACCAAAGTCTGTAAACCTTTCGGCATCTTTTTAGGTTCTGAGAGAGATTACGGCGTAGGTATGTTTTTCTTCCCTCAGGACGAACTGAAAAGAAATCAGGCAAAGAATATCTTTGAAGTGATTGTGGAAAAAGAAGGAATGGAATTCCTGGGCTGGCGAGAAGTACCGGTACATCCGGATGTGCTTGGAAGTCGTGCAGTAGAGTGTATGCCATGCATCATGCAGGGATTTATCAAGCGGCCGGAAAAGGTTGAAAAAGGAATTGACTTCGACAGACGTCTGTATGTGGTACGCCGTGTCTTTGAGCAGAGCAGCGATGATACTTATGTAGCTTCACTGTCAAGCAGAACGATTGCTTATAAGGGAATGTTTCTGGTAGATCAGTTACGTCTCTTTTTTGCAGATCTTCAGGATAAGGATTATGAATCTGCCATTGCACTGGTTCATTCCAGATTCAGTACGAACACGAATCCAAGCTGGGAGAGAGCACATCCGAACCGTTTTATTGTACACAACGGCGAGATTAATACAATCCGTGGTAACCGGGATAAGATGCAGGCAAGAGAGGAAAATATGGAATCTGAAGCTTTAAAAGGAGAACTTCACAAAGTCCTTCCGGCAATCAATGCCACAGGTTCTGACTCCGCTATGCTTGACAATGCCATTGAATTTATGGTCATGAGTGGCATGGAACTTCCGCTGGCAGTTATGATTTCTATTCCGGAGCCGTGGGCAAATAATAAGAGCATGTCCCAGAAGAAGAAAGATTTCTATCAGTACTATGCAACAATGATGGAACCATGGGATGGTCCGGCGTCAATTCTGTTCAGTGATGGAGATTGTATGGGAGCAGTTCTTGATAGAAACGGACTTCGTCCGTCCAGATATTACATTACAGATGATGATCAGTTGATTTTATCATCTGAGGTCGGAGTTATGGATATTGCACCAGAGAAAATCATAGTAAAAGAAAGACTTCGTCCAGGTAAAATGCTTCTGGTCGATACGGTTCAGGGACGTGTCATCGGAGACGAAGAGCTGAAAGAAATGTATGCGGACAGACAGCCTTATGGTGAGTGGCTGGACAGCAATTTGATTGAGCTTAAGAATCTGAAAATTCCGAATCAGTTAGTATCGACCTACAAACCAGAGGATCTTAAGAGACTTCAGAAAGCATTTGGTTATTCTTATGAGGAAGTAGAAACTTCTATCAAAAATATGGCACTCAACGGTGGAGAAGGAACTGCTGCCATGGGTATTGATATACCACTTGCGGTACTTTCGGATAAGCATCAGAACCTGTTCGATTATTTTAAACAGTTATTTGCACAAGTTACGAATCCGCCGATTGACGCAATCCGTGAGGAAGTGGTAACATCCACGACTGTATACATCGGAGCAGACGGAAATCTTCTGGAAGAAAAAGCAGAAAACTGCAAGATGCTCAAGGTCAATAATCCGATCCTTACAAATGTTGACCTTCTGAAGATTAAGAACATGAAACAGGATGGATTCAAAATTGCAGAGATTCCGACTATTTATTATAAAAATTCCAGTCTGGAAAAAGCAATGGATTACCTGTTTATCGAAGTAGATCGTGCAATCCGTGACGGAGCGAATATTTTGATCCTTTCTGACCGTGGTGTTGACGAGTATCATGTGGCTATGCCGTCACTTCTGGCATTGTCCGGACTGCAACAGCATCTGGTGCGCACGAAGAAGAGAACTTCCGTTGCAATCATTCTTGAGACTGGAGAGCCAAGAGAAGTACATCATTTTGCGACATTACTTGGATATGGAGCATGCGCAGTCAATCCATATCTTGCACATGAGACAATCCGTCAGCTTATTGATACAGGTATGCTGCAGAAAGATTATTACGCTGCAGTTGATGATTACAATCACGGAATCTTAAGCGGCATTGTAAAAATTGCTTCTAAAATGGGTATTTCCACAATTCAGTCTTATCAGGGAGCAAAGATTTTCGAGGCCATTGGATTAAAAGAAGAATTTATTAACAGATATTTTACAGATACAGTCAGCCGTGTTGGCGGCATCGGTATTGAGGAGATTGCACAGGATTATCTGGCAAGACATTCTCAGGCATTTGATCCACTTGGACTGGAAGTAGATCTGACACTGGACAGTCTAGGACAACACAAATCCAGAAGCTGTGGCGAGGAACATCTGTACAATCCACGTACGATCCATATGCTTCAACAGTCTACAAGACTTGGCAATTATGAAATGTTTAAGCAGTACACAGATATGGTAAATGAAGAAGGTGCCCACATTAATCTGCGAGGTCAGCTTGATTTTAATTATCCGAAGAAAGGTATTCCGATTGAAGAAGTAGAGAGTGTGGATGAAATCGTTCAGCGATTCAAGACAGGTGCTATGTCCTACGGATCCATTTCCAAGGAGGCACATGAGACGCTTGCAATCGCCATGAACCGTCTGCATGGTAAATCCAACAGTGGTGAAGGCGGTGAAGAAATCGAGCGTCTGGATACAGAAAAATGTTCTGCAATTAAGCAAGTCGCTTCCGGACGATTTGGTGTAACGAGCAGATATCTTGTCAGCGCAAAAGAGATTCAGATTAAAATGGCACAGGGTGCAAAACCAGGAGAAGGTGGACATCTTCCAGGAGGAAAGGTCTATCCGTGGATTGCCAAGACAAGACATTCTACGCCAGGTGTCAGCCTGATTTCACCACCACCGCATCACGATATTTACTCTATCGAGGATCTGGCACAGCTCATTTATGACTGTAAAAATGCAAATAAAGACGCAAGGATTTCCGTAAAACTTGTATCTGAAGCAGGTGTTGGAACTGTCGCAGCCGGTGTTGCAAAAGCAGGAGCCGGACTGATCCTGATCTCTGGATATGACGGAGGAACCGGAGCGGCGGCTAAGAGTTCTATCCACAATGCAGGACTTCCTTGGGAGCTTGGACTTGCGGAAACACATCAGACATTGATCCAAAATGGACTGCGTGAACGTGTCCGTATTGAGACAGATGGAAAATTGATGAGTGGTCGTGACGTGGCAATTGCAGCAATCCTTGGAGCAGAGGAATTTGGATTTGCGACAGCACCACTTGTAACTATGGGATGTGTTATGATGCGGGTATGTAATTTGGATACATGTCCGGTTGGTGTGGCAACACAGAATCCGGAACTTCGCAAGAACTTCCGCGGAAAACCGGAATACGTCATCAACTTTATGAGATTCATCGCACAGAATCTGCGCGAATATATGGCAAAATTAGGTGTTCGTACGATTGATGAACTGGTTGGAAGGACTGACCTTCTGAAAGTCAAAGAAGTGCCGACATCTGATCGTGCAGCAACACTGGATTTAAGCCAGATCCTGCAAAACCCTTATGAGGGAACAAAGACACCAATGACTTATAATCCAAAGAAGATTTATGATTTCGAACTGGAGAAGACGCTGGACGAAAGAGTCCTTGTAAAAGAACTGCTTCCGGCACTTGAAAAGCATCAGAAGAGAAGCCTGGAAGTCGATGTCACGAACACCAACCGTACATTTGGAACAATTTTCGGATCAGAAATTACAAGAAGATATCCGGAAGGCGTAGAGGAAGACAGTTATGTGATCAAATGTACCGGAGCAGGCGGTCAATCATTTGGTGCATTTATTCCAAAGGGTCTGACACTGGAACTTGTAGGAGACGGCAATGATTATTTTGGTAAAGGTCTTTCAGGCGGAAAACTGATCGTGTATCCACCGAAGGGTGTTACATTTAAACACGAAGAGAATATTATAATAGGAAATGTTGCACTTTACGGAGCAACCAGTGGTAAAGCTTTTATCAATGGTGTGGCAGGTGAGCGTTTTGCAGTCCGAAACTCTGGCGCAAAAGCAGTTGTAGAAGGTGTTGGTGATCATGGATGTGAGTACATGACCGGCGGATGCGTTGTTGTTCTTGGCAAGACTGGAAAGAACTTTGCAGCCGGAATGAGCGGCGGTGTCGCTTATGTACTGGATCTGAACAGTGATCTTTATAAGAATATTAATAAGCAGATGGTAAATATTGAACGAGTAACTTCGAAGTTTGAAATCAACGAGTTGAAAGAAATGATCGAAGAGCATGTGGCTTATACGAATTCTGAGAGCGGAAAAGAAATTCTGGATCACTTTACCGATTATCTGCCGAAATTTAAGAAAATCATTCCGATTGATTACGAGAAAATGCTTTCTACTATCGTTCAGATGGAAGAACAGGGCATGAGCAGTGAGCAAGCTAGAATTGAAGCATTTTACGCAATTAAAGAAGGAAGAAGATAGGGGGCGGACAACGTGGGAAAACCAACAGGATTTATGGAATATGAAAGACAGGATAAGCCGGCAGAGTCACCGAAGGAGCGAATCAAGCATTTCCGCGAATTCCACACACCTTTGTCAAAAGAAGAACAGGAGCGCCAAGGTGCAAGATGTATGGCGTGTGGCGTTCCGTTCTGCCAGGCAGGACAGATGATTATGGGGATGGCAAGTGGCTGCCCTCTCCATAACCTGGTGCCGGAGTGGAATGATCTGATTTACCACGGCAACTGGGAAGAGGCTTATTATAGGTTAAAAAAGACGAATAATTTTCCGGAATTTACTTCCAGGGTATGTCCTGCACTTTGTGAGGCAGCATGTACATGTGGACTCAACGGAAATGCAGTATCATCAAAAGCGAATGAGTACAGTATTATTGAAAATGCTTACGAAAAAGGATACGCTGCGGCAAGACCGGTGAAAGTCAGAACCGGAAAGAAAGTAGCTGTTGTGGGATCAGGACCGTCTGGACTTGCTGTGGCAGATATGCTGAACCGCAGAGGACATAGCGTGACAGTGTTTGAACGGGAAGACAAAGTCGGAGGACTTCTTCGTTACGGAATTCCAAACATGAAACTGGAAAAACAGTATATTGACCGTAAGGTAAATATTATGGAAGAAGAAGGAATTACGTTTGTAACAAATTGCAATATTGGTAAAGACAAAAAAGCTTCTTCTATATTAAAAGAGTTTGACCGTGTAGTTCTCTGCTGTGGAGCTTCTCATCCAAGAGATATTAAAGCACCGGGACGGGACGCAAAAGGAATTTATTTTGCAGTCGATTTCCTGAAGTCCACGACAAAAGCATTGTGGGCAAATGATATGAAACTGGTGGACGGCACATACATTTCTGCAAAGGGAAAACACGTTATCGTTATTGGCGGAGGTGATACGGGAAATGACTGTATCGGAACTTCTATGAGACATGGCGCAAAATCTGTTCTTCAAGTAGAAATGATGCCCAAAGCACCAGATACTCGTGCAGATAACAACCCGTGGCCGGAGTGGCCAAAAGTCTGCAAAACAGACTATGGCCAGGAAGAAGCAGCGGCAGTCTTCGGACATGATCCGCGTGTATATCAGACAACGGTCAAAGAGTTCATCAAAGATAAGGAAGGAAATCTCTGCAAGGTCACACTTGTGAAGCTGGAGCCGAAGAAAGACGAGAAAACCGGACGCATGATGATGACTGAGATACCGGGAACTGAGTATACAGTACAGGCAGATCTTGTACTTATTGCAGCAGGATTTCTTGGAAGTGAAGAATATGTGACAAAAGCATTTGGCGTGGAAGTCAATGCGCGTACAAATGTGGCAACACCGGCAGGTGAGTATCATACAAATGTGGAGCGGGTGTTCACAGCGGGAGATATGCACAGAGGTCAGTCACTGGTTGTATGGGCAATCCGCGAAGGAAGAGAAGCCGCACAGGAAATCGATGTCAGCCTGATGGGATATACGAATATGAATGTACAGTAACAAAATAAGTATCGGGTGAGAACTTCAAACAAGCTTGATTTCTCACCCCATATTTATTTTCCTGCATGGCTTGACTGGTCCAAATGTTACAAAAATGTTAAAAAATATTGCAAATATGTACTGACTCATGTATAATAACATCTAGATGTAGTAGCAAAACTATATAAAATTGTATACATTTGAGTGAGGAAGTTTTTATATGAATAAATTTGGAAGAAGAATACTGGCAGCATTAATTACGAGCAGTTTAGTAGTTACACCGGTTTTGGCAGCACCTTCAGTAGATGATCTTCAGAAGAGTAAGGCATCAGCGCAAAGTGAAGTGAACTCACTTCAGTCACAGCTTCAGAGTATTGTAAGTAAGATTACTCAATTGGAAGCTGATCTTACAACAAAGGGTGAAGAGATTATTCAGGCGCAGGCAGATCTGGAGCAGGCACAGGAAGACGAGAAGACACAGTATGCGGCTATGAAGCTTCGCATCAAGTATATGTATGAGGCTGGTGATGCAACAGCGCTTGAATCACTGGTAAGCTCAGAAGATTTTTCGGATCTGTTAAGTAAAGCTGAGTATGTTCAAAGTGTACATGGATATGATCGCGACAAGCTGGAAGAATATGTTGCAACTAAGCAGAAGATTGCTGATTTGAAGGAACAGCTTGAGACAGAGCAGTCACAGCTTGAGAGCATGCAGACAGAATATGAGACAGAAGAGTCTAATCTGACAACTCTGATTGATTCAAAACAGGCAGAAGTAGCAGATCTTGATTCACAGATTCAGGAAGCGGCAGAGAAGGCGGCGAAAGAAGAGGAAGAGCGTCAGAAGAAAGCAGAAGAGGAAAGACAGAAACAACTTCAGGCAGCATCTCAGAATAGTACAACAACGAATAGTAATTCTGGCAACTCCAATAGTTCAAGCAACTCCAATAGTAATAAAGGCAACAGCAGCTCGAATTCAAGCAGTTCCAGTAACAAAGGAAACAGCAGTTCTGGTAGTTACGTATCCGGAAGTACAGTATCCCGTGCATATTCAGCACTTGGAAAACCGTATGTATGGGGAGCGGCAGGACCGAATTCTTTCGATTGTTCCGGACTTGTAAGTTTCTGTCTGACAGGAAGATATTCACATACATATAGCTCCAGTGATTTCGTTGGATTGACTAAGGTAAGTAATCCACAGCCAGGAGATATTTGTGTAAGAGTTGGGCATGTAGGTGTTTATATAGGTGGAGGTCAGATGATTCATGCACCACACACAGGAGATGTAGTGAAAATATCTGCGGTACCATCTAATATGTGGTACGTTCGTCCATAAAGTATATAAGAAAATGAATAATTTAATGCCAGTTTTTTTTGAAAGGACTGGCATTTGTCATATACAAGATCATATCTAGACATATTTGATGGAATTGTATCTGAAATGGTAAAAAAATGAACACAAAATGATAAAGATTGCGTCAAATTTGTAGCGGGTTGCGTAAACTATGAAAAATGTGTATAATAACGATGGGGCGTTTTCGAAAGAAAAATAATTAAAAGAGGGAAGATGAATATGAACAAAATAGGTAAGAGAATTCTGGCGGCGGCAGTTGCCAGTTCTGTACTTGTGACACCGGTTTTTGCAGATCCATCTGTTGACGATTTGAAAAAGAGCAAAGAGTCCGCACAGAATGAAGTAAGTTCACTCCAGACACAGCTTAATACAGTAGTGGGAAAGATTACGGAGCTGGAGTCTCAACTTAGCAGTAAAGGTGAAGAGATTATTCAGGCACAGTCAGATCTGGAAGATGCCGAGGCAGAAGAACAGAAACAGTATGCAGATATGAAGGTTCGTATTAAGTATATGTACGAAGCTGGTGATCAGAGTGCTGTAGAAAGCTTAGTTGGTTCAGAGGATTTCTCTGATATGGTCAACAAAGCGGAATATGTAAGTAATGTACATAATTACGACAGACAGAAATTACAGGAGTACGTAGAGACAAAGCAGAAGATTTCTGATCTGAAAGATCAATTGGAAGAAGAACAGTCACAGCTTGAAAGTATGCAGACAGAGTATGAGTCGCAGGAGTCGAAACTTGATAACCTGATCGCATCTAAACAGGCAGAGGTGTCTGATCTGAATCAGCAGATCGAAGAAGCTGAGCGTAAGGCGGCGGAAGAAGAGCTGAAGAGACAGCAGGAAGAAGCAGCAAGACAGGCAGCGGCAGCAGAAACAGCAAGACAGCAGGCTGCATCGAACAGGAATAATTCTTCCAGCTCATCAAGCAATAGCTCAAGTAATAGCAATAAGGGAAATAGTTCCAATAAAGGAACAAGCAACAATGCTCCAAGTTATGTATCAGGAGACGCAGTGTCCCGTGCGTATTCTGCACTTGGAAAACCGTATGTATGGGGAGCGACAGGACCGAATTCCTTTGACTGTTCAGGTCTTGTAGGTTTCTGCCTGACAGGTAGATATTCACGTTCCTGCACATCAGCGTCATTGAATGCCCTTCCGACAGTGAGTAACCCACAGCCTGGAGATGTGTGTGTAAGATCCGGACACTGTGGAATTTACATTGGAAATGGTCAGATGATCCATGCACCACATACAGGTGATGTAGTAAAAGTAGCAAGTGTCCCTTCTAATATGAGAATCGTACGTCCTTAATAAAAGAATATTGAATTTATTTGCCAGGATTTCTTTTGAATCCTGGCATTTTTAATATCATGATGCCAGTGGGAGTGCAAAGCACGGAACAATCCGCAGGAATCATAGGTGGGGCTTTTGCCACCAACATCTTTAGAAAATTACAATTTCCATGATATAAAAACTCCGAGGCATTCTTGAATTGAGTCATATTTGAACCATAGATGAGTCACATTTGAAAATATAAAATATACAAAAATCTAATATGATGTTTTTGAAAAACCCTTGCATTCGCAAGGGTTTTATGATATCATTTTAAGGTCGCAAAAAAGCACGCACATGGCTGTCTGAGACGGTGCCAGTCAAAAGAAAGAGACTGGTTTCAAGGACGTATACCGGTGCGGAAGTAAAAAAACCAATTGGAGGAAAGAAACATGAGCGTTATTTCAATGAAGCAGCTTTTAGAAGCAGGTGTTCACTTTGGACATCAGACAAGAAGATGGAACCCTAAGATGGCTCCTTACATCTACACAGAGAGAAATGGTATCTATATCATCGACTTACAGAAATCTGTAGGAAAAGTTGATGAGGCTTACTATGCAGTATCTGATATTGCAGCACAGGGCGGAACAATCCTTTTCGTAGGAACAAAGAAACAGGCTCAGGATGCAATCAAAGTAGAAGCAGAGCGCTGCGGAATGTATTATGTAAATGAGAGATGGCTTGGAGGAATGCTTACAAACTTCAAGACAATCAAGAGCAGAATTGCCCGTCTCAAAGAGATTGAGAGAATGTCTGAGGATGGAACATTTGATGTACTGCCTAAGAAAGAAGTTATCCAGATCAAAAAAGAGTGGGAGAAACTTGAGAAGAACCTTGGCGGAATCAAAGAGATGAAGAAAATCCCGGATGCTATCTTCGTAGTAGATCCTAAGAAAGAGAGAATCTGTGTTCAGGAGGCTCACACACTTGGAATTCCACTTATCGGTATCGCTGATACAAACTGTGATCCAGAAGAGCTTGACTATGTTATCCCAGGAAATGACGATGCAATCCGTGCAGTAAAATTGATCGTTTCTAAGATGGCAGATGCTGTTATCGAAGCTAATCAGGGCGAGGCTGGCGCTGACGTATACGAGGAAGCTGAAGCAGCTGAAGAAGTAGCAGAGGCAACAGAAGAGTAAGAACCAGATAATATTGATTAATTACATTAATTAATTGGAGGACAAAAAAGATGGCAGTTACAGCTAGTATGGTAAAAGAATTAAGAGAGATGACCGGAGCAGGAATGATGGACTGCAAAAAGGCACTTTCTGCAACAGATGGTGATTTTGACAAAGCTATTGAATTCCTTCGTGAGAAGGGACTTGCTACTGCTGAGAAGAAAGCAGGAAGAATTGCCGCTGAAGGACTTGTAGCAACAACTATCAAAGATGGTGATAAAGCTGCAGCAATCGTAGAAGTTAATGCTGAGACAGACTTCGTAGCAAAGAATGAAGTATTCCAGACATTTGTTAAAGAAGTTGTTGAGCAGGCAGCAGACACAGATGCAGCTGATATCGATGCATTCAAGGCTGAGAAATGGGCACTTGATACATCTATGACAGTAGATGAGAAACTTGCAGCTATGATCGCTAAGATTGGTGAGAACATGAACATCAGAAGATTTGAGAAAATCGTATCTGAGGATGGAATCGTTGTATCTTACATCCACGCAGCAGGAAAGATCGGTGTTTTAGTAGAAGCTAAGACAGAGAGCGATGACGAGAGAGTTAAAGAGGCTCTTAAGAACGTTGCTATGCAGGTAGCAGCTCTGAATCCGAAGTATGTATCTACTGATGATGTACCGGAAGAGTACAAAGAGCACGAGAAAGAGATTCTTATCGCTCAGGCTAAGAATGATCCTAAGAATGCTAACAAGCCAGAGAACATCATCGAGAAGATGATTACTGGACGTCTTGCAAAAGAGCTCAAAGAGATCTGCCTGTTAGAGCAGGAGTATGTAAAAGCTGAGAACAAAGAGACAGTTGCTAAGTATCTTGAGATGGTATCCAAAGAAGTTGGAACACCTGTAGAGCTTAAGAGATTCGTTCGTTTCGAGACTGGTGAAGGTCTTGAGAAAAAGAATGAGGACTTTGCAGCAGAAGTTGCAGCTCAGATGAACGCATAATCTTACAGTTCGCATAAGAATTTGAACCGTATGATTATCATGTAAATCAACGAAAAACCTTGAATTTCCTATGAAAATGGGATGATTCAAGGTTTTTTTGCGTATTGGGGAATAAATTTTGACTTATCGTAAATTATCGCTATTTATGCATGGAATTGGGTAAAAGTTGGGGAGTAGTGTAATTACCCAATATTTCCCCAACTTTTGATGTATGATAGCGTAGGATTCCCCAACTTTTCATAAGCTATCGTGGAAAATAATAAATTGAAATATTAAAAAAGAGAGATTATAATGAGGACACAGATTTTCGATTATTTGCATA
>QWCK01007378.1_pt1 | contig 11216 bp, 4 predicted proteins | sample 1972571 | NCBI WGS metagenome assembly QWCK01 (sample SAMN09866710, study PRJNA288562) | Human gut metagenome isolate term2_stool, whole genome shotgun sequencing... | isolation source: gut | host: Homo sapiens | place: USA: California | reverse complement strand
AATTTGAACTGCATGGCTCCGTTAGAGTACAGAAAACATGCAGTTGATTAATATGTTTTTTAATTAATTATTGTGTCTACTTGACAAGGGGCAGTTCATAATGCGACGCTACAAGCAACGTAATCACTTACAATTATATAACATATACATTAATTTGTGTACACATAAAAATATGGTTGGCGTATAAAACATTTATCATTTATAAATGCATATTCGCTCTGTCCGTATCCCAGAACGTAACGGCGGGTTACATCCCGCCGCCATATATCACACTCATACAACATACAACCTCACCAACAACGTTGTGCCTATACAATATCTCGCCCAAAACCCCAACCAATTTACACCCCCACAAACCCCGCTCTGTCCATAAAATATCTCCCCAAAACCTCACCCCTATTTGCGGTGATACACCTTTTTATCTCATCTCACGACGAAATCAAAGATTTCTGTCCGATGGATAAAAAAACTGGTCGCCGCTACGGCTGTGTTTGCTATTTTATACATAAATTATTATCGCAAAATCCCCCGCAAATAATTTCCCCCGCAAATCCCCCCCCTATACCCTTTTCCCCTTCTAATATTACACCCATATTACATTTCAATAAAATTACAAAAAAACATAAATTCGCCTTGACAATCATACCCGAAAATGGTATCATAAACGTAACGGGAAATATGGATTATGTGTGCCACCCGCACGGGAAGAACTCGTGTTATAATCCTGAAAATTCCGGCTAATTTCATATGCTTCTTTTTTTGACCACATTAAAAGTTCGACCCATAACTGTCAGAAAAACTAAAAGTGTGTGAAAAGCAAAATAGAGTAATAAGACTAAGGGATACTCCGAAATCCTATTGTCGAGCAATTATTCAAGCGAGTTGGTGGCACGACTCGTTTTTTTATTATGAAAATGGGTAAAAAAGAATCAGGGGTGGCACTTTGGATTCTTAAGTGTTAGACTTTTCACTAAAAACAAAGTCAAATATATAACTTTTTTTTAATAAGAAAGGAGAAAGAGATGCAAAATTATAAGAAAAATTTTGTAACGCGAACACTCGCATGGGTATTAGCCGCAGTAATGGTTATTGCGATGGTACCGGTGGGAGTTTTTGCGGAAACGTACACTACGGTTGAAGAAGTAGATAACGGTAGTGGGCAAAAGGTTAAAAAAGAAGTAACTAAGACTACAGACTGGTCAGAAACATTTAGAAAAGACCTTGAAAAAACGTCTGACTATTGGGGACTTTCACAAACGAATGTTTTAATTCCAACACCAAACGATCCGGTAAAAACATTTAATATTAGATATGTTGGGAGATACACCAGACCAGATGGAAGAGAAGTTGTCAGACTTCTAACTACTTTTCGTGTAGATACTGCGAACGTATGGAAAAACTTGCTAGTTAAATTTCCTGAAGATTTTGTAAAAATGATTGATACTACTGACGAAATGACAGGATTAACTACCGGTCCGGGAGCATACGGAGACCATGATAGAACAGATATGGAAAATATAAAGAAGTCTTTTAATGAATTTAAACAAGGTGGAAGTCCTTTAGGTTGGGATTTAGCTGGAGGAAAAAATGTCTACGCATTTAATATGCATCAAGGCAGTGATGACTGTTATTTTCCACTGGATTTAGTTTTGATAGACGGAGCATCAGTAGACAATCTTAAAGAAGATGTTTTAGTACAAGCAAGACTAACTGACAGCAAATACAAGAGAATATATAAAAGAGTGGATGCTAAGCTTGACACATATATGCAATATACAAATGCAACTGTTATCCCTATAAAAAAGAATGAAGATATGACAGTAGCTAAAGACCTTTATGGGATGTACGATGCTGGAGTTCTAGGTGACAATAAGATTCATTCAACTGTATCCACGGTAAATTATAATCTGGAGAAGGGCTACATCGACATCTTCTATAGACTTAGACAAGCTGCTCTGGGAGATATGAATAAATGGTATGGGCTTAGACTCTCAATGGATTCGAGTTTTTATGGTTTGATTCAGGAGCAAAAAGGTATTGCCGGAGTTGTATTTACGCTTAATCAGAATGGAAAATTCTACCCTGGCAGAGGTGATAATGGCACATTTGAACCAAATATGAATACGAGTGCACCGTTCACAAAAAGTCAAATTTCAACACAAAATGGATTAAATATATTACAAGTGATAAACGGAGCTTTCCCAAGATCACAAGATAATACAGGAAATCAATATGTGGTAGCAAAAAGCGATACAAGTGTCGCAATCTTGAATGGGGCTTTAGCATCATCAAACCAAGGGGTAATAACAGTTATAAGACTTTACGTAGATAGAGAACGTCTATATTCTACAATTAAAGAAAAAGGCATTGGGTCTTATAATTTTGAAACACAAGTTATAAGACCAGATGAAGATGGTACAAGTCTTTATGAATGGAAAGCTGATTCGGATATCGAACTTAAAAGAGGCGATAAAGTTACTTTGAAGTTTGATAGCAATAGAGTCAATCGTACAGCTGTACAAATTATTGTTGGAACAGAAGATAGAAATATAGATTTTATCAACACTATAAATTACACAGACAAAAGAAATGCTGAATGGACTGTTCCATTTAACATAAAATTAAAAAAAGGTGAAATGTTTGTAGTAAGGGCAGTAAACGGTTCTAATAATACAGGGGCTGTAAAAGTTTTCTTCAACACAAAAAAAATAGTTGACATTTCTAAGAAAGAAGTATCACACAAACCTCTGTATTATAGAAACTCGGCAGCAAGTACAGGTGGGGTATTGGTTGGCACATCTTTAAGGGCTAATGTTGACGAAATATTTACGGATAGCCCAAAAATCACAGGACACAGCTACTTTGAAGGTGCAGAAGTAAATATTGTAGCTAACGAAACATCGACCGATGATGAAACAGATGTTACACAACAGATGATTGCCGCAAAAGGCTCAGATAAAGATCCTGATGACTTTTCAAAGCTTGAGGATGATGCACTACAAAAATATTACAATGAAAACGTATACACCGATGCAAGATATGTCGACGGAAAACTTTTTAAAGCTTTCGAATATGATACTGATAAACCTAATAATGGAGGACGCGCACAAAAAGATGAAAACGGTAAAAACTTTGTTAGAGAATACGAGAAGTTTCAAATGCCGAATTTATCAAATGAAAAGGACGGTCAAATACTCGTAACTAACAGAGACGCCAAGACTTCAATTTTCCATTCCGACAGTGTTAAGGAACAAGTTCAAGCTAAATTTAAGTTTGATTTAAATGGACAAACATCTGTTTTAGGAAATTTCGGAACAATAGAAAAGATTGCTCCACTTAATAAAGAATTTAAGTATACGATTACAGAATACTCGGATCCTAATGATTCAGCAAAATTACTTTATAAAGCAGTAAAAAATAATAAATACAAAGCATCCGGTTTCGAAACGGACAATCTTAGGGTTGAAACTGAAAAAGTTACTGACCCGCAAACAAGTGAAGAAAAAGAGCAAGTTAAAAAGGTAAAAGTCTTTGTAGAGCAAGGAAAACCAGGCGAAGAAGGCTACAAAAGAATTGAAAGAGAAATGCCAAGCTACCTTGATCACGATAATAGACCATATGACCTTACCGCAAAAGATGCTGACATTGATGGTTATATAAAGAGCAACTATGATTATTTATCAACAGATGAAAAAGTTAAACTTAAGAAGCAATTAACAGAAGATATTATTAAGTCTGAAAACGAAAGACTCTTTAAGCGTTCAATGCCGGAAACAGACGAAATCAATGTTCCGTCAGGCAAAAAACTTATCGGTTGGACAACAGTTAAGCTTGAAGATAAAAACATTGATGGCAGAACAGTTTCTGCAGAAGAACAATATTATGATTTGTATAATAGTGTAGATAGCGACGGAAAACAAGACAAGATTATTAGAGACGTTAAAGATTGGAAAAAAGTCGACGAAGAACAAAAAAAATACGACCTATTAACTCCGGAACAAAAAGCGAATGCAAAAAGAGATGTTTATGTATTCGATAAAGACTCGCCTATCGACAAAACCAGAACGGTTTACGCAGTTTACGGTGGACTATCAATTGTTCTTCACTCAGGAATTAAAGATTCAAATGGAAATTATATAATCAAGAGAGTTCCTATTACTCAAAGTGACATCGACAATAACTTTGACAATCTTGACGGATTAACAAGTGCAAGTATTAATAAATACAGACAAAATAATAACATTTTTGTAAAGACAGGAATGCCGGAAGCACCATACACATATAGAGAAAAAGATGTAGAAGCTGCAGATCCGCTCTTGAAAGAATTTATTAAGCCAAACAGTTCATTTGTCGGTTGGTGGGCACCAAACAGTGACGACATTGAAATTGTAAAAAACAACCAAAATAGTGACAAAGAAGCTCTCATGTTTGCAAGACAAAATGATAAGTTTAATGCCGGAGACCCAATTGATTACAACGAAAGAATAGCCGGCCTGATTTCCGGTAAGCTGAAGAAAAGTAATACTGTTAAAAATACAGTTAAAAGTGCTGAAGACTTAACCCACATGATGAAAAATAACAGTTACGCAGTATTGCCGAATGGGTTTAAATTTGTATTTACTCCGAATGACTTTAAAGTTGACGGAAAGCTTTTAAAAACAAATGATGAAGTTTTTGATAAAATCAACGAAATCCATTTATATGCTGTATATAGAGAATTTTTTGATGTAACTGTTCACCCAAGGTATAGAAAGATTGACAGAACTAGTGCAAAGCCTGAAGATCAAATAGATAAAAATAACATACAATATGGAGATTATGGAAAGTACGAAGGCGCAGTTGAAGCAGATAAGCAAAAAGATTTAAAGATAAGTCTTCTTACAAGAACTGCTGTCACAGGATATGGAGAGCCTACAGCAGCTGCCAATGCAAACTATGAACCAATCACGGATCTCGTGCCGCAAGAGCCGGCTGGAAATATTGATAATGAGATATTTAAGACATGGAATCACACCACTAAAGAAGCATTAAAATGGACACTTCCGGGATTTGATAAGCTAGGCAGAAGAAAATCATACGTTGCAGTTGTAGTTCAGGATGGAAAAGAAAATGCTTATAAACAATTCGGCATACCTGAATTTAACGATAGAACATGGGGAACTCTAGGAATTCAAGTATATCTAAAAGCCGGCGGAGTTTCATTAGATGAAAACGCACCAAAGAATTTACACAAAAATGAAACAAACAGAGATGCTTATGGTTATGCATTAGCTAAGACACAAACAGTAACATTTAAAAAGCAAAATCCTCAAGAAGGTGTTGATGCTTTCACTATGGCAACATCAAGAAAATCTATTGTTAAAACAGGGAAAAATGAAGTTAGTGGCTATGACATAATCATGACAAACAGTCCTGTTGAAATACCGGTACCAAAATTTGCAGAGCCAATAAGGACTACTGATCAAGTAGTGGCTTTGGAATGGCCAAGCGACAACTATACAGAAAAAGATTTTGAAGACATTGCTAAAGTTAAGATTAAATTAGCTCTTAAAAAAGAAGAAAATCAACCACAACAATATAAGGAATTTGAACTGACAATTGATCCTACTACTAAACAAATTACAACAACAGAGAGTGGAATCACTGCAGAAATCAAAACAGGTAAAGTTCATGACAATGAAACAGATAGAAAACTTCTATTTATAACAGGATTAGACTTAACCGGCACTGGTGGAAACACAATTAATGCTTGGTATTCTAAAAAGCAAGGGGAAGACTATTCAATAGGGGAACCTGGATATGCAGTTATTATAGGTATCAGAACTTCAGAAAAAGTTAGCGAAATGAAGCAAACCGCAAAGGTAAACCCTGAAGATAAACCTAAGATTGAATTTGTAATTCCTGAAAAGACACTTGACAAAGTAACCGTAGGCACAAAATATGTTGCAGAAAAATGGGTTCCTGACCAAAATGACCCAACAAAAGGACAATGGGTAAAAGTTGGCGAAAAAGTTTTAACTGATGCTGATAAAACCGGTACAAATTTCGATAACGTTAAAACGACGATAGAATTGGATGAAAATCCTGCTACGGGCAGTGGTATAGAACCTGTTAAGGATGGAGATATCGTAAGGATAGTTTCTTATGAAAAAAATCCGGATGCCATTTACACGGAAGAAGAAAAAGCTAATGGAGCAATTGACGGATACGCATTGCCAAACTACTCAACAAGGAAAGAAATTCAAGACCCGAAAGACCAGAATAAAACAATTGATGTGCCGGCAATCACAGAAGCCCCTTCAAAAGCAACACAAAATCACAGACCGGAAAATATAGAGTATGTAAAGCTTGATTTAAAAGCTCCGGTAGTAACTGATGCAGTTGCAAAAGAAGACGATCCATTTAGAAGATTCATCGACATCACAGCACAACTAGATGAAGTACCGGATGGTCAAGAAGTAACAATTGAATTTGGAGATGTTCAAGGAAAGAAAGAAAACTTCAAAAAGACATTTACTAACAAAACTGAGGCAATAAAATATTTGAACCAAATTCCAAGAAGAGAAGACATGCCTAAGATGTGGATAATCGCAAAAGACAGATTTGGTAACCAAAAACCTGTTGAGGCAACATATAATAAAACATATCAAATGTATGTTGCAATAATTCAACCACATGCCGGAGATGACTTTATTGAAGCACTTGCTGATAAAGCAGGAGCAGAAATAGTTATTAAAGTTCTTAATGAACAAGGAGTTGAAGTTGCACGAGCAAAAGGGACAGCTCAAGCGGCTGGAGAATACGAAGTGCTTGACATATATACAGTTGAAAATGGTGAACCAACAACTACTCTATATGAGCTCAAAGCATCAGAGGTTCTTGTAATATCAGCAAGCAAGACTGAAGGCGGAAAAGAATACACTACTAATCCATTAAGTTTGGAAGTATTAAATTAAAAGAGAATAAATGACCTGCATTACGAGAATTATTCTCGTAATGCAGAATTTATCAAGGAGGAGAAATGAACAATAAAAAAGTAATTTCCTTATTACTATCAATCTTTATGCTTATAACAACAATGGTGACACCATTGCAAGCGATAGGAAGCGATTTTGAATCCATCAATCAATCGAGTGAAAACACTCTTACAGATGAATTGACAGGTGAAGTAATAGGAGATAAAGAGGTTTTTAATTTTGATGCAAGCTTATTTGCAAAACCTCAAAAAAGAGAACAATTACAATCCAGAAAATCAAAGTCATTTGCAAAAAATGTTGCAAACACATTTATGAGGGCATTAGGAACTGGAGATCCGAATTATACGGATCCAATGCACGACTACAATGTAAAAGTTGTAATAAATACAAAAGGTCTTAAAGGAGCTTCTGATATATCTTGGGAAGATACATTACCTAATGGATTCGGACTTGTGTTTGAATATACAAAAGATGGAGAGAACTGGATTCCTTTAAAAGAAAATCCGGTACTGCATTTTAACAAAACAAACGCAAAAGAACAAACAACAACAGTTCAATGGCCACAAGATGGAACAGTTAAAGCGGGTAGAATAAAGACCGATTTTAACGACAATGTTGATGTTAGAATTGTTCCGAATATACCATCGAACACTGGCTTAGAGGGTGTAGTAACATTTACTATAACTCTAACTGAGATACCAAGTACAAAAGTAGAAGTAAAATATCAAGATATATTTGGTAATCCACTTAAATCGGAAGATCTTCCAAGCGACACAGCCGGAAAAGGCATTAAGATTAATTTCTTAAATGGTAGAAGAACATTTGAGCTACAATTACCAAAAGAAACTAAGAATTTAAACATTAGAGAAAACAATCAAAATATAACAACAAGTGGTAGGCTAATCATTAGTGAGTTAAATAAAACAGCAACTATTCCATTTGAAGCTTATGGAAATACAAATCAACAATTTGTATTTACAGACGGTACAAATGAAAAGAAATATGACTACACAATAAATCAAGCAAGTTCAAACGACCCTACAGTAGTTACATTAACTCATAAGCCAAAAGTAATTGAAGTACCGGATGGAAAAGAAAATGATCCTCTTCCTTCTGACTACGTGAAATTAACATTCGACGCACACGAAAAAGCAGAAGCTGGTAAAACAGCACTGGAAGGTAAATTTGAAAATGGCAAAAGATACAAATACCTCGCTGTAAGAAACGATGTTAAATGGAATGATTCTGAACTAGCAACTAAGTTCAATGCTGTAGAAGATCCAAAAGTAACTGTTAAAGAAGACGATGTAAGAACATCTACCGGCTGGAATCCGAAACTCGCTGATAAAACTACAACAGATGACGTTACAGCAGAAACATTCTATGCAGTTTATAATAAGAATACAGCAGAACAAATCAAAGACTTAGGCGGCTTAAAAGGTGTAGACTTTGGTGCATGGGTAGGAGAGTTAGAAAAACTTACAGAACCAGCAGCAAAGAGCAAGTTCTGGCAAAAAGGTAAAAGCAACAATAGATGCAGCACTTGCAGAAGCTAAAGTAGAAGACACAACAGCAACAAAGAGAACAACAGCTGCAAAGGGTGAATACCCAGGAACATTAAAAGTAACATTTAAAGACGGTTCAGTATATGAAGTAACACCAGCACAAGGACAAACAGCAGCAGATACAAATATTGCACAAACTTTATATGTATACGAAAAAGGCGAAGAAAAGCCGGATGATCCTAATCAACCAGTACCAGATAAAACAATCTATGTAGCATTTGATAGAGACCAAACATCAATCAAAGCAGATAATTTTGCTACAAACGCAAAACCATTAATGTATGCAGAAGGTGACAGCTGGACACCTGCACAAAACACAGCATTAAATACAACAGATAAAGCATACGACAAAGCAACAAAGACATTCACATTCAAAGCAAGTGCAACACAAGAAGGCAAACCATCTGCAAAATATAAAGACCCAACAATCGAAAAAGGTAAGTCTGAAACAGTAACTCCTGAAGTTAAAGATGAAGATGGCAAAACGGTTCCTGCAGACAAAGTTAAAACACCGGAAATTACAAACAAAGATAAATTACCAAAGGATATTACAGTAACTCCTGACGAAAAAGGTAAGATTACAATTACAGTTCCTGAAGATTACAATGGACCGAGTGAAGTTGTTATAAAAGTTAAAGTTCCGGTAGAAGGAATAACAGAACCTATTGAAACAACAATAACTGTTACTATCAGAGACAAGTATGTACCTGTACCTGAAAAATCACATGAACCAATCATCGATCCTATTTATGATTCAGACGAAGTTGTTACAGGAAGAGGTATTCCGGGATCAACAATCGAAGTTCAATTCCCTGACGGAACAGTTGAAAGAGTTCCTGTTGACAGAGACGGAAGATGGATTGTTCCAGTTCCTTATCCTCTATATGAAGATGATATTGTAAGAGCAAGACAAATTGAAGATCGTAAGACTCCATCTGATTGGGTATCTCAAAGAGTAAGATATGATGAAGATTTCTGGAGAGACAGAAGAGACAGACGTGACAAAGAAGAAAAAGAAGTTAAGAAACCTGTTGAACCAAAGAAAGTTTGGACACCGGATGCACTAAATGCACGTGACCACTTCTCATATATCAAGGGATATGGCAACAATATGTTCGCTCCGAACAGAACAATTACAAGAGCTGAAGTTGCAATGATTTTCGCAAGACTTTCAATCAATCAATCAACCGTAGGCGCTCCACAATTTAAGGACGTTAAGGCTGGAGATTGGTACAAGACAGCAGTCGATATCATGGCAAGACAAGGCGTTATTAAGGGATATGAAGACGGCACATTCAGACCTAACCAACCGATAACAAGACGTGAATTTGCAGCAATCGCAGCAAGATACGCAGGAAATATCGATGCTTGGAAGACATTCAGAGATGTTCCTCCAACAGACTGGGCATACACTCTCATTAACAGAGTTGCAGGCGCAGGTTGGATCAACGGTTATGAAGACGGCACATTCAGACCTAACAACAACATCACAAGAGCAGAAGTTGTAGCAATCGTAAATAGAATGCTCAACAGAAAAGCTGACAAGAAGTATGTCGACAACAATCTAATGAGAGCAAAAGATGCATTTGTAGACAACATGAGAAGTGCTTGGTACTTCTATGATATTTACGAAGCAGCAATCGGCCACTCATTTGAAAGACAACCGAATGGTGTTGATGAAAAATGGAATAGAGTTAACGGACAATCTTTCGAAATTAGAGAAAGATAATTGTTTGGAAAATTCTAAATAGAGCAAGGCGTGTGTATACCACACGCTTTGTAATATTTTTAGATTAATATTTTTAGATTAATATTTTTAGATTAATATTTTTAGATTAATATTTTTAGATTAATATTTTTAGATTAATATTTTTAGATTTATATTTAAGATTAATAGTTTTGGATTTATATTTTTGGATTTATATTTTTGGATTTATCGTTAGCTGTATGTTGTTATAACAACGAAATTTATATATTGTATTTTTTATATATTCATCTTTGACTGTATGTTGTTATAACAACGAAATCAAATATGCGGCGTGGGTTGGGGTGATGTGTATTTGGGTTTATGGGTTCTATATTTTATGTAATCAGCGTTGCTGGTAATAATACATATTCCAAAAACACAAAAATGGGCGTTACCCTTCCCGTGCTCAAAAACGAAATCAAAGATTTCTTTTTCGCACGGTTGGGCACAGGCGGTAATTACGACCCGACGCTACTTTTTGGGAAACGTATAGAGCGAAGATATGTTTATAAATGATATTGATTTTTTTGGTAAAGATATTTAATAAACACATCGGTGGTTGTATGTTGTTATAACAACGAAATATAAAAAGACGACGGTTTTTTGCGGGCCTTTTTGCGATAAAGTTTTGAGACTTTATAATTTTTTGTACGCCGTCCGTAGCGGGACGGCACTGTGTGTCCTCCCGCCTAAACTCATCGAAAATTCCTCACAAATTACGGCGGAGGTTTGCTGAAATTTGGCAAATGGGATTTGAGATTTTATTTGCACAGCGTTGTTGGTGGTAATACATATTCCATGTACACAAAAATGGGCGTCGGGAAGTGATGGTATGATACATCTAAAGTGGACAGTCTAATTAATTAAAACCCACAAAAAGGAGAAAAAATGGGTAAAATTAAATTTGACTTAGAAACAAAAATTAAA
>QWCK01005636.1_pt1 | contig 11222 bp, 8 predicted proteins | sample 1972571 | NCBI WGS metagenome assembly QWCK01 (sample SAMN09866710, study PRJNA288562) | Human gut metagenome isolate term2_stool, whole genome shotgun sequencing... | isolation source: gut | host: Homo sapiens | place: USA: California | reverse complement strand
TCCAGCTGAGCTACTGGGCCATGTGGCAGGGGCAGAGGGACTCAAACCCCCAACCTACGGTTTTGGAGACCGTTGCTCTATCAATTGCGCTATGCCCCTTTATCTGTATGTGACTGTACTATAATAACAAATATGTTTTGAAATTGCAAGTTTTTTCCTTTTTTCCCTTTTATTTTATAGAATGTTCTTCTTCTTGTAGACTTAAAAAAAAGAACCCCACATCTTGTACATGTACAGAGTCATTTTAGAATGATACAATAAAGTTATTCACAGATGATCATAAAAAATCGTATTTCCTATTTTCTTTGATTCTTTCTGATTATTTTTTATATACTTTTTTATTTATTCACAGAAAATTGCGTTTATTCACAATGATTCACAGGAAATTAACAGCTTTCTTGTGACCTGTATAAGGGTGGTTTTATGGATTTATTTTCACTTTGGGAACGGGTTCTTTCTTATATCAAAGAAGAAAATCCCCAATATTATGAAAAATTTTACCGCCGGATTTATCCCGTTTCTTTCAGCGGCGGCACATTCACCGTTATGGTGGCGGAACCTTACTTGTCCGTCTGGATCCATGCGGTATATAAGGATAAATTGGAGCGTTTTCTTTCCGAAATATACGGCTCCGCCGTTTCACTTTCCATCATTGGCGATGCCGGAGAAAAAGATTGGCAAAGCGATTCCTTCTCTCTTCCTTCTTCTCCGGTGATCAAAGAAGAAACAGAACCCTCTTTTTCCGCCTCTTCCGATTTTTCCGAACCGGAAGTACAGGATATCGGTGACGTATCTCTTCCGAGTATTCATTCCATAGAGCCGGTTGTTAATCAGGATTCTTTATTCAAACCGGTTTCTTCTTATGCGGAATCCCGTCCGTTTAATCCGAATCCGGTCAATAAAAATAATACCTTCGATAATTTTGTCAGAGGCAATTGTAATGATATGGCTTTTGAAGCGGCTTTGGCGGTGGCCAAGTCCGCCGTCGAGCCGGATATGGCGTATTCTTCTTATAATCCTTTATTTATTTACGGTCCGTCCGGACTGGGAAAAACCCATCTTCTCCATGCGATTTGCAATTATGTAAATGCCGCAAAGCCTGAGTTATCCGTTCTTTTTGTATCCAGTGAAACGTTTACGAATGAGTTGATCGAGGCGATCCAGAGCGGTAAGAATAAAAGTTTCCGTGAAAAATACAGAAATCTTGATTATCTGCTGATAGATGACATCCAGTTTTTCGGCGGTAAAAAAAGTTCTTCCACCACGGAAATATTTAATACTTTCAATACACTTTTTGATAATAAGAAAAATATCATTCTTACCAGCGACCGGACACCATCGGATATAGAAGAGTTAGAAGACCGCCTGCAAACTCGTTTTTCCAGCGGCCTTCTTGCCCATATTTCCCCTCCGGATTATGAAATCTGTTGTGCTATCCTGAAGAAAAGAGCAGAAAAGCAAAAAATCAATCTTCCCGATGATGTGGTCGATTATATCGCAAGTCATATCAATACGAGTATCCGTGAATTGGAGGGCGCGTATAACAAGCTTATTCTTTTTTCACGGGTCAGAAATATTCCCATCACTTTTGAAATGGCAAGGGAAGCTCTATCCGAGGTTATTCCTCCGGATAACCGACACCGTATTACTGTTCCTTATATTATAGATATTGTCTGCGACTATTATAATGTAAGAAAAGATAAGCTTCTCGGCAATGGACGTCCGAAGAATATTGTGATTCCCCGTCAGATTGCCATGTATCTCTGCCGTAAAATACTCAATGAATCCTACCCCAATCTGCGGGATGCTTTCAAGAGAAAAGACCATTCCACCGTCCTTTATGCCTGTGAAAGAGTGGAAAAAGATTTGCAAAATGATCCCTCCACAGTCAAAACGATTGAAATTTTAAAAAATAAAATAGAAAAACACGGATAAAAAGGTGTGAAAAAATGACCTTTTTATAAAGAATAAATTGTTTATAACATGTGAATAAAAAGGAAAAACAAAGGATCGTTGAAAACAGTGAATAAAAATTAGAGATGTTCACACAGATATACACACAAAAAAAAGACGAAGTTATAAGGTTTTCACAAACTTATTCACTTATTCACATTGTACTACTGCTACTGCTACTCTCTTATTTATTTTCAGTATTAGTAAAGGAGCTACCATGAAAGTTACATTTCATTCCCAAGATCTGAGCCGCGCATTGGAAAAAGTACAACGCGCAGCACAAACAAAAGTGACATCCAATACAAACAACGGTTTTTTTATCGCCTGTGACGGAGAAAAAGCGGAATTTCAGGCCAATGATTATTCTATAGGAATTTCTACTTTTTGCGAAGCTTCTATAGAAGAAAAAGGCATTGTCGTGATTACCGCACCTCAGCTTCTTTCCACAATCAAAATGATGCCGCAGGGACCGGTTGTCATGGAACAGAAAAAAGGAGAAACTACGGTTTACTTTAAAGCTGGACAGTATACTGCGAAATTCCCGACCCGTGAAAATGAAGAATTTCCTACAGTGAGTGAAATTGATCATACCTATCATGCTCATATCAAATGTAAAGATCTGACGGAAATTGTAAATCAAGTATCCTTTGCCGCATCGACAGATTCTAAAAATCCGATATTTACAGGCATTTTATGTGAAATTACAGAAAATACATTTACCATGGTGGGAACCAATTCCCACCGCTTAGCGGTAAAAGAAATCACTCTTGATGAATCGGCTTCAGGAAACGGACGTTTTATTTGTCCTTCTTATGTTCTTCAGGAAGTGGTCCGTATGTTTCCTGCGGAAGAAGATGCTACGGTGGAAATATCCTGGGCCAGTAAACATGTCGCTTTTTCTTTCGGAGAAACGTATTTCGTTTCCAATTTAATCAACGGGGAATATCCGGATTATAAAAGAGTTTTCCCTCAAAATTTCGATCTCCATGCCACGCTGGATTTGAAAGAATTTGAAGAAGCGGTCCGCTTTGTCAGCCCGATTTCCCGGGACATGAGTTATAAGACCATCAATTTTGAATTTGCACAAGGACAACTCAAAGCCTATGAAGAAGATCCCGAAATAGGACGTTCAGAAACGACAATACCGGCAGAACTTGACGGTGATGATGTGAAAATTACATTTAATTGTATTTATATTGAAGATATTATCAAGCATTCCAAAGGAGAAAAAATTTATCTCCATATCAAGAAAAGAGGTCCGATGCTCGTTGAACAGGAAGAAGATAAAGCCTACCGCTATATCGTCACTCCCATGAGAGGCCGCTGATTATGGAAAAAACAGAAATCAAAGGAGAATATATCCAACTTGACCAATTTCTGAAAAAAGAAAACTATATATCTTCCGGAGGAGAAACGGGATTTTTTATCGGAAATCATAACGTTCAATTGAACGGGCAAAAAGTTCATGAAAAAAGAAAAAAAATCCGTCCCGGCGATATTTTGGAAATTGACGGAAAAATCTGTGAAATTATTGGGGAACGGTCATGAAATGTGAAACCGTAAGACTTATAGAAATACGGAATTTTGAAGATAAAACAATTCATCTTTGCGGCGGTCTTACGATTTTTAAAGGAAATAACGGTACCGGAAAAACAAATATTTTAGAAGCTGTCTATACGGCTTCTCTGGGAAAGTCATTCCGTACGGGAAGCGATGACGAAATGATTCGTTTCGGAAAAGAAGAGGGAACCATTCTCCTTGACTATCATATCCGCGGTGTGACGCATCAAATCAAAATCAAAATGAGAAGAGATGAAGGAAAGAAAATTTCTATCAATGAAACGCCGTCAAAGAAAAAAGATCTTGTCGGCCTTTTCCGGACTGTTCTTTTTACGCCCGATGAATTACAGCTTGTCAAAGGATCTCCCCAAGGGCGGCGGCGATTTATTGACATGCAAATTTCCCAGGTCAGTCCCAGATATTATGAAGAAATTCTCCGATATGGAAGAGCGGTCCAGCAAAGAAATGCGGCTTTTAAAATGGCACAGCGGAAAGAAAAAAAGCCGGAAGTGGATATGTGGGATATGCAAATTGCCCGGGGCGCGGCATATATTGTAAAAAAAAGAAAAGAAGCCATAAAAAAAATGAATACCTATCTTTCCGCTATGGAAGTGGTGCTGACAGGAGAAGAAGAAAATCTGGAAATCAAATATAAAAAAACCGGCGGAGGATATTTGGATAGTGAAGAATGGTATTTGGAAAAATTGGCAGAAAAAAGAGAAGAAGATGCCCGTTTCTGCCACACGTCCATAGGACCGCACAGAGATGATTTGCTTTTTGAAATGAATGAAAAAGATTTGTCCGCTTATGGTTCCCAAGGACAGCAAAGGACAGCGGTTCTCGCTATGAAACTGGGAGAATTGGAATTTATAAAAGAAGAAACAGGAGAGTATCCCGTTCTTCTTCTTGATGATGTGGGAAGTGAGTTGGACGAAAAAAGAAAAAAAGCGCTTTTTTCCTATTTGAAAAAGAAAGAAATACAGACACTTGTGACGACGGCCGGTGATACGCTCGGAGAAATCGGAGAAGAAATCGAATTATAAATGACTCATGTTTCCCGTGAAACAAAATGAATCCGCTCAAAAAAGCGGATTTTTTATATGCAATATTTCATTATTTTTTGTTTTTAATCGTGTGAAAAATAGCAGTTAATACTTGTATCCTTTGCCTAGATTCTTACCGCTCCCGTTGGTCGGGTATGGCGTTTCACTCATTTTTATAGTGTCGCTCCGCTCCTCGAAAAATGGTTCACTTGCCATCACTTCGTTCGAGAATGACAGGCAAGTATTTAATACTGTTGAAAACGTAATCCACTCTCGCCGTCATTCTTGAGCGGCAGGCAGAATCGGAATGATGATGAAAGGAAAACCAGATTATGACTCTTAGCGAAGAATCCGGCATAGGTTATCGCAAAATGCATTTACCACCCGCACCCTTTGCCAGATTCTTCACTTTGTTCAAGAATGACAGGCAAGTATTTAATACCGTCCTGTAAAAACCGTTTTCGTTTCTGCTTATACTTATTTTCGTTCTTTCGTGTCTGCTCACACTTGCCCCTTTCGTCAACCTGTCAGTTGACACCTTAGCCAAGGCAAAGCGTCTCACACACTTTTGCAGCGTCGCTCCGCTCCTCGAAAAGTGGTTTGCTTGCTTCCCGACAAGCGGGGACGGCTTACAATTAGTATTTTTTCTCTTATTAGGCGAAAAGTCACTTACTGCCTTTCGTAAATGTAATTCACCCCTGCCGTCATTCTTGAGCAGTGGACAGAATCGGAATGTTGATGGAAGAAAAAACATCATGTGACTCATAGCGAAGAATCCGGCAAGGAATATCGTCAAAAGAGTATATATAAATAAAAACCATTAATTCTTTTTTCCTTAGTGTCAGCTTCCCCGTGTTCGGGGAAGGCTTGAGTTCCCTATTTTTCATTTCAGAACCTATAAGCAAGTATATAGATTTCAAAACTATAGCTTCTTTTTTATTAGTCTCAGCTGTCTCCGTTCATAGGCAAAATGGGAAAGTTGTTGTACATAAAAAAGTATTTCTCTCTTTTCTCACTGTTTTATGAGAGGAAAGAAAAATACTTTTTTACTTTTTATCGTATGAATGGTATTTACTTTGTTTCATGTTCCGCAGGGCTTCTTCTGCTTCCCTTAAGGTGATGTTTTTTAGCGGTTTGTGAGTAAGGAGAGAAAGGAGAATCCGTTTGTGTAGAGGTGCGTCCGTATTTTGGAAAATCGCCTCTCTTTGTTTTTGTATCCATTTTTCCCGGGCAGACGCATAGGTTTCATAAGAAAAAGGTCGGTGGCCGGGTATGGATTTTACCGGATTTCTCTGTTTTTTCAAAATGGAAAGACAGTCTTCATATTTGTAGTGAGGATTTTCTTTTAAAATAAGAATAAAGGCGCCTTCTTCCGTTTTTTCCAATTTATTTTCACAGCGGATACAGAGGGTTTGCGCTTTTGGAATCAGCTGTCCGCAAGACATGCAGGGGTGATAGCCGTGGGCGACTTCCGCTTTGTCTTTCTCATAGGAACGGGCAATCATTTTTTCAAAAGTTTTCCGCAGTTTTTCATCTTTGATATGGACATGTGTCCAGGCGGAAATCTCTTTTTTCTCTTTTTCCGTCAGCGGTTGGGTATACATTTTTTCCCGGAAAGCAAGCCGGCTGTTGATGGGATCGACAGTGGTTTTTCCGGCCATTTCTTTTTTCGGTGATCCGGCAAGAAAGCGGATATCCGTAAATTGTTTTCCGTATTCATCTTCTCTGATTCTTTGCAGGAGTTCCGATTTCATCATAAAAAGATGTTGCATCAAAGCGGAATTGGTGACGTAGATGAAAAGAGTGTTTCCTTTTCCAAAGCCGATATAGGAATATTTGGCAGGCATTTCTCCTACCATATCTTTCCATTTTTGTTGAAGCCGGAAGAAAAGGAAAGAACGGTCATGGAAGAGGCGGCTGCCCGTTTTACTCTGATGAAACGTATCGGAAAGCGTTTTCAGGGATTCATAATTTTTTTTCTTTTCCATAGGATTTCCTTTTTTCTTTTATTATATATCATAGCCAAATTCTATTTCATTATGGTCGTATAAAAAGTTATAATGAAAAAAAGGGATAAGGGGGATATTTTATGGAAGAAATCAAAAAAGGAAAGATAGATGTAGACCGCTACCGTGTTAAACCGGGAGAAAAGGTTCATTTAGAAAAATACAGGACCGGAAGAGATGTGGAGATTGAAAAGGAAGAAGTAAAAGAGCAGTTTTTTCCTGAAGTGATGGAAGAGCTGAAAAGTTATCAGGAAGCGCTCTATGCTGAAAATACGCACGGTCTGATTGTCGTTTTGCAGGCCATGGACGCGGCGGGAAAAGACGGGACAATCAATCATGTATTTTCCCACTTGAATCCCGGCGGTGTTTCTGTCGTTTCTTTCAAACAGCCGTCATTGGAAGAGCAGGATCATGATTATCTCTGGCGTATCAATAAAGGATTGCCGGAAAGAGGAAATATCGGAATTTTTAACCGATCCCATTATGAAGATGTGATTGTCACCCGGATTCATGATCTCATCAAAAACAGCCAGATGCCGGAAAATTTGGTGAATAAAAATATTTGGAAGAATCGTTTTGAACAGATCAACCATTGGGAGAAATATCTGGCGCAGAACGGCTTTCCCATGGTAAAAATATTTCTTCATGTATCAAAAGAAGAACAGCAGGAACGTTTGATTGACCGGATTATCCGGAAAGAAAAGAATTGGAAATTTTCCATTTCCGATATCAATGAAAGAGAATATTGGGACAGATATCAGGAATTGTATGAAGAAATTTTTGAAAAGACATCGACGGAAGAATCGCCGTGGTACATTGTTCCTGCCGATAATAAATGGTTTACCCGCTATGTAGTCGCTTTGATTGCCGTCCATGCCCTGAAAAAAATCAATCCGAAATATCCGGAATTGTCGCCGGAACTGAAAAAGCATCTTGAAAAATTTAAAAAAATGATAGCCAAAAAAGAGGGCATGTCTTTGGAAGAAATCAAGAAAAAAATTATAAAAGAAGAGAAAAAGAATGATTCGGCGGAAAAATCATGAGAAAGAGAAATATGTTATAATAATAAGTGAGGAATATGTATAGGGATTTTTTATATAGAAAGGAAAACAATATGAAAAAGACAATAGCAGTGCTCGCTTGTGCGGCAGCACTTACCATGACGGCTTACGCATCTCCGCAAACGGAATTTACACAAGGAGAATGGGAAGTCAATGCGGGAATGAGTCATCCGGAAGCCAAAATGGATGGATACAGTTCTTCTTCCCGTTGGAATTTTGACGGCGGAGTGACTTACGGATTGGGCGACGGATATGCTGTGGAATTTCAGCATCACGGACTGGATACCAAGTACATTGACGGGTACAGCCGGGAATTGAATCTCCTTTACAATGTGCATCCCCAAGTAGCGGTTTATGGCGGATATAACCGTATTTCCATGGAAAATCTTCCTTTAGGAACGACAGGATCGGAAGACAGAAATAATAATGTCCTTCAACTGGGCGTGATTGCCAGAAAACCGTTGACAAATGAACTTGATCTTTATGCAAAAGGCGCTTTAGGAACCAAAAATACCTCTCTTTGGGAAGCAGGCGTCAACTATGAATTGGACCGGAACCTGGACGTCAATGCAGGGTATCGCTATCTGAATACAAAAGGAAATTCCGAAAAGAACATAACCTATCAGGGATGGCTTGCCGGTGTTTCCTACCGTTTCGGGTCGGGTCATGACAGAACGATTCCTTACAGAGAGTACGACTCCTATGAAAAAGAAGATACAACTGTCGTTACCGTAGAAAGAACGGAACCGGAGGAAGTAGAAACCAAAGTCGTTGCCCCGGAAAACGATTACTATTTCAACAGTATTCACTTTGCCAATGACTCGGATACCCCGGGAGCGGAACAGAAAGCAAACCTTGATGCTTTTGTGGAAAGAGCGAAAGAAACGGGACATATTTTCAAACTCGTAGGCAGAACGGATTCCAACGGAGATAAAGACTACAATGACGCTCTGGCAATCCGCAGAGTGAAAAAAGTAGCCGACTATGCCGTTGCCCACGGTGTGGATATTGATCAGCTCGTAGGCATGTACAAGGGAGAAGAAGATCCGGCAGACACAAACCGGACGGAAGAAGGCCGGGCAAATAACAGAAGAGTCGATATTTTTGAACATAAGTAATATGAATGAAAAAATATGATTTTTTCCGATGACAAGGACCTCTTATGGAGTTGGTAACCGAAAAAGAATCCATAGAAAATTTTATCGGCATGGCATATTTGTAACGAACTGTCATCATTTGGGAGTAACTAAAAAAGAAATGAATCAGGAAATAATCCGAGTTCATTTCTTTTTTTATGGTCTGAAAACTTTAGAGTTTATGCCCCGAATACAAAGGGAAGTGCCGAGTCAAGTGAAGCGATAGGGGTAAGCCTGCGTACACAGGTTAGAATATCATAGAAAAACCAAAAGCACCCCTGCCGTCATTCTTGAGCGACGGGCAGAATAGGAATGATCATAAAAGAAAAAAATAGATTGTCAGAGGAAGCGAAGAATCCGGCATAGGTTATCGGAAAATGCATTTAACCCCCGCATCCCTTGCTGGATTCTTCACTCTACCTCGTACTTTTTTATTATTCTATTCCCTACCGCTTTTTACGGCCGTTCAAGAATGACAGACAAGTATTTAATACGGTTCTATAAAAATATTTCTTACGTGTCTGCTCACACTTGCCCCTTTCGTCAACCTGACGGTTGACACTTTAGTCAAAAGCAAAGCGTCTCACACACTTTTATAGCGTCGCTTCGCTCCTCGAAAAGTGGTTCGCTTGCTTCCCGTCATTCGGGAACGGCTTAAGGACTTGCATTCTTTCCTTTATTTTTTGTCAAGCGAGGACAGCTCACGATTGATATTCTTTCCGTTTTTACTCACACTTGCCCCTTCCGACGGCTTCGCCGCCACCTTCCCCGACAAGCGGGGCCGGCTTACGGTTTGCATTTTATCGTTTTATGGCGTCAATCAAGTAATACATTTTAAAACTATAATTTCTTTCTTCCTTAGTGTCAGCTTCCCCCGCACTCGGAGGGAAGTGCCGAGCTTTGCGAGGCGATAGGGGCAAGGGTGTGTACACAGGGTAGAACATCATAGAAAAACAAAAAGCACTCCTGCCGTCATTCTTGAGCGGTGGAAGTAGCAAATGAATAAAAATGGAAAAGCAGAGTAATGAGTGATAGCGAAGAATCTGGCATCGAATACAGGAAAACACATTTAATACTTGCAACCTTTGCCCGGATTCTTCACTCTTTCTCGTACTTTTTTATTATTCTATTCCCGACCGCTTTTTACGACCGTTCGAGAATGACGGGCAGATATTTAATACGGTTCTATAAAAATATTTCTTGTGTGTCTGCTTACCCTTGCCCCTTTCGTCAGCTTCGCTGACACTTTAGCCAAAGGCAAAGCGTCTCACTCACTTTTACAGCGTCGCTTCGCTCCTCGAAAAGTGGTTCGCTTGCTTCCCGTGTCCGGGGACAGCTTAAGGACTTGCATTCTTTCCTTTATTTTCCGTCAAGTGGGGACGGATCATAATTAGTATTCTTTTATATATCGGATAAGTATTTAATTCTATTTGCAAAATGCATTTTATTTCTGCCATTATTCTTGCCCGTACTTTTTATCCTATTTGTGCATACGTATTTTTCGTTTGTGTTTATTTTTTTGTTTTTCCGTTTGCCTGTTGGCGATCGTTATGTTTTTTACAAGCGAGGCGGCTTTTATGGAAGATATTTGCAATGCAAAAAGCAGACATGTTTTTATGCCTGCTTTTTGTTGACTGTATCGGTTTTATTGGCCGTATAAAATCATTATTTTCTGTTTAGAATTGGTAACGGAGCGATACATTGTAAGTTCTTTCGCTTGCCGCTTCGGTGGCAAAAAATTCCCGGTCGAAGATGTTGTAGACGGAAACTTGCAGAGAGGCGTCCGGTGTTACTCTGTAATTCACGGACAGGTTGGCGATGAAGAATAAGTCTTCGGAATAGTATATTCCCGTTTCATCGTCCGGAGACTGTCTGGCGCTTACATATTGGGCGTCCGCCAAAATATCCCAGCGGTCTTTGTCATATTCGACGCCGAAATGGAGCAGATGTTTCGGAATGTAATAATTTCTTTCCCCGTCAATTTTTTCGGATTCCCAGGCCCAGTTGATATAGGAGCTGACGTAAGGATTGAAACGGTGCTTGAGTTCCACTTCCACTCCTTTTTTAGACGCTTCTCCCAAGTTTCTGTACTGGGTAAATCCTTGTTTGTAAGTGATTCCGTTCATGACGGTTTCTTTTTTGGTAGAGTAATATTCAATAGCATCTGTCGTTTTTGCTTTATACAGGGCAATGCTTCCCGTCGTTTTCTCTCCCCATTTCTTTTTCAAACCGATTTCATAGGTATCGGTTGTTTCCGGTTTCAAATCGGGATTGGCAAGAGAACCTTTTTTCTTGACAACCAGCTTTCCGTTTTCACTATCAATTTTAGCGCCTTCGTCCCTATATACACGGGAAAGAATCGGCGGTGTGAAAGAATGGCCGTAGCCGGCGTAAATTATCAAATCGGGACGTAAGCTGTGTTCTACGGAGAATTTCGGACTCCATTCCGTATACGTTCCCTCG